>Ga0126337_10003191_pt1 | contig 10665 bp, 5 predicted proteins | sample DipCmetagenome_FD_92527 | JGI IMG/M metagenome (GOLD analysis project Ga0126337, IMG submission 92527) | Coral microbial communities from La Bocana,Puerto Morelos, Mexico - Diploria C A metagenome | ecosystem: Host-associated > Invertebrates > Cnidaria > Coral | place: La Bocana,Puerto Morelos... | reverse complement strand
AGAATCTTAGTGATCTGAAAGCGTCTTGAAGATTTAACTTTGTTTAAAAAAGCACTAACTTTATATTTTCAAAGTTGAAAGTTTGTTAGCGGGCCTGGTTGTCAATGTCCTGGTACCTTTGTACAAAAATAAAATTTCATTCAGCTCATTCGTGCGTTTGTGGCGATTGATTCTTTGTCAACATTAAATGGCTTCCTAATGACCGATTACTCAAGAGCGCATTCAGTAATTTTTCCCTCTATTTCATTAACAAGTAATCGCAATGGGTCCTTGTAAATTAGGGATTTTTATCACTTGTGTTTTCTCAAGTTGCTGAAAGCACGCGTGATATTAATCCTTAATTTTACTCGGCCCCATGCGATTACCTATACGAATCAATTAAATTATAACATCATCACACAATAGCATGGCCTGATCTATTGCCAGTAATGGTCGTAGTTTTTCGATATTTTGATATTCACGAAATCATTTCAAATTACTATTGAAGGTAAACAGCGTTTGGGAAGTTTTCTTGTCACATTTCCCTGCCCAACGCCTGAGAGCCTTTTTAGTGACAAAAAGTCAGTTAAAAAAATGTTTTTGTCACTTTTTGAGGGAGGTTTGTTTACCTCTGAACCGTACAAAAATCTGATTCATTTAGTGAATTTGGGGTTTAACTTATCGCTATAGTCCATTCCACAAACCTTAAAAAATATCTGCCAAAAAAATTATCTTTTTAAAAATTGCCATTGCTGCTGAAGAAACAAACAAACAGAGACGTCTATAACTTTATATAATGTTTAAAATAACGTCACGGAAGAAAGCCGCCTCACCATTTAAATAGTGCATTTTGTACGTAAAACAATCGTTCTGTCCTAGAAATCACCAAGATTAATTTCATAAGTAATGCACGAACGCACGAAGTGGAGCGCTTGTGTATTTTCTCTGAACCGACTCCCAATCCACATTCTCTGCAGACTTACAGACTTAATACTCGTTCGCTACTGTTAAACGTAGTTCAACTTCGTCGTCCGTGCACGTGAACGTGGTGTTTTTTGCGGCCATCTTCGAAAAACAAAATTTTGTGATGGCGCGATGACGGGGACTTTTTTACTGGTTCCCAGATTTCATTTAACGAAGCGCGAGCGCCTGGAAACGAAATCGCAATTACGTAGACGGTTATATCGGTTCCGGGTTAACGCTTCAAAACCGTGTTGTATTCAATGCGGTTTCAAGGTCATGAAACCGTGTCGATTAGAAACCGCGTCCGTGTAAATGATGCCTATGATTCCTCGGCTGACTACCGAATTCTGAACTCTTTTGGATTAACCATACTATGTGCAGCATCAGAAATGTCAGAATAAGGCTAATAAAGAATACCTGTTTTTGTTTGTAAAAATGGCCGTTCTAAACCTGGGATAAAATCTTTACAAACATGATTCACAGTTATGAGGGGCAATGATAAATTTATCACTCACTCATCCAGCCCAAGCCTGCTCACTAAGACCGAGGAAATAACTCAATAAAGAGCTAAAACAGAGCCTGTCACAAATTCCAACAGATTCTTGAGACTCCAGGGTCTACTTCTTAGTCCACTCACTTGAGTTTTGATACTACTCAACTTGTAAATAAAAATCGTAAGCACGCATTTTCAATGGAGTAATCTCTATATCCCGAATCGCCATTTGTACATCCTGCCTGAATTTTCATGTTATCTCGCATCCGCTAAGCTTTTGTTTTGACACTCAAGAAGCTTCGAAATACATCTTCCATGCATGGCATATGAAGATAATCAATGTTTCCTAGAAATATCGAGAACCCTACAAACAATTTTCGTAGTTCAACCTCCCAATACAAGTTCCGCGGTGATAAGTGCTGCTCTAGCTAACACTGCATTGTCTGGCTTCTATCTTAACCAGTTAGAATAAGGTAGCGCTCCACTATGATGGCCAGCACATTCATCAAAATCATAAAGTGATGATTGATCACAGACTTCACCGCCTGCTTAGTTCTGTTATCTGATAACTGTTCCCATGAGAAGATGGAAGAGTGCAATCAATGAAAATCGTACAAAGCACATTATGATATGATCACTCGCATACAGTAAATGTTCTGAAATTGGCCTGAAGAACTACAACAGAACGAAAAATTGCTTGTTTACTTGTCTTCTTTGTCTTCAGACAAGTCAATCGTTCTTTGACAGGAAGGCAAGGAATGTAACTTCTATTCATTCAAGACATGGTTAATTAGGGGAATAATTGTCAAGCCCGAAAAGCAAAGACTTCAAGACTTATATTGGAAGGTCCAGGACTGTAAACAATCTTTCGTTTTGGCATCATACACTATAAATAAATCACATACTCACCTACGGTTTTTATATATTTTTTTTTAATGTTTTTATGCATGGTCAAGGCCAAAATAAAAACAAAAGCATTCAACATACAACTTTGTTAGGCTTCATAATCATTTCAATTAATTAACTAGGTTCATATACTTTGATTCTCATTGGATGTAACTGTCATTGTTTAACAAGAAAATAAAGATAGCAAAAAAAAAGCCTTTCTTAGAAAAGCTGTTAAGCGCCGAAAAATTTTAATCTTCCTTTGCTTTTGTTTTCCAGTCTTTATCATTTTCAAATTAATTTCGACCTCCAAAAAGTTTAATAGAATTTTAATCGAAATACAGGCGTTATATGTTTCAGTTTGTTTTTTGCCCTCTTCCTTGCTTAGTTAATGTGACTTAACAAAAATCCCGCAATTGCCACATTGGACACAACAAGACGATAATGAAAAGGCAAAGGAAAAATTTGTTAGCAACCTGAAACTTGCTTGTGATTTCTTTGGAAAGAAAAGGAAGACAAAAACTTGTAACAGAAAAAGAGCTAAAGACGACTGCAGTGACTAACCTTGACGCCATATGCTAACTGTACTTAATGACTCTAGTGTGATCGTGATTGGGCAGCCATTTTAAAAACTCGTACTCCGCGTTTTATCAAGGCGTCCTTCTATGCACCCAAAAGATATAATTGCACTTAGCTAAGGGTGTTTTCTGTTTCCAGCTATTCTGTTGCATTTAGATGAGCACTATTTCTACTTCGGCTAGGACAAAAGGCTGCTAGTCTTACCCTCGCAATTGTTTGCATACGCCAGCGCCACATAGAGACCCGGTATGAAACCTTACGAAAGTATATCATTGCTCTAAATAATTACAAATCTTGATTTCTGTTATCTCTTCAGAGGGCACTTAGAAGAGGACGCCATGAGCAATATAGGCGATATTTTTCAGGCCATTACTGTTGGCTTGGTTGTTGCTACTTTCCTACTCAACACTGGTCGTGGTCTAAAAGCCATTGAGGTCTGCAAGGAATGTTTGATCTTACGAAATAATGAAGTACTAAAAGCGGAAAGAGAAATTTTCAACTTACTTAAATTTGCTATTTATAGAATCATTTTCGATTCGTATTGTATTATCCATGATTATACAAAAGCACTAAACTATGGCAGACAACTTCTTCAAATTTACCGTGAGCGTGGTAACAGAGAAAATGAAGGGAATCTCACGTTAAAACTCGCCGAAATATCTAAACTGCAATATAAATACGAAGAAGCACGAGAACTTTACAAGAAAGCAATAGAAATCATGAAAGAAATGGGAGACAGAGAAAAGGAAGCACACGCTGATGTCCATTATGGAATTATGTCTTATTTTATTGGTGACTACGCCATTGCTAGAGAATATTTGGAGAAAGGTCTTACGATCAAAGTTAAAATGGGTGACAAAGACGGGGAGGCAAAATATTACGAAAACTTAGGAACTGTGTTTAGATCCCTTGGTGAATATGAGAAAGCTAAAGAATATCTTGAGAAAGCACTTGCCATCAGAATACAAATTGGCGACAAAAACGGAGAAGCCGATTCGTACGGAAACTTAGGAACTGTGTTTCAATCTCTTGGTGAATATGAGAAAGCTAAAGAATATCATGAAAAAGCACTTGCCATCGAAATAGCAATTGGTGACAAAAACGGAGAAGCCGCTTCGTACGGAAAACTAGGAACTGTGTTTCAATCCCTTGGTAAATATGAGAAAGCTAAGGAATATCATGAGAAAGCACTTGCCATCACAGTAGAAATTGGTGTGGTAAACGGAGAAGCCAGCTCGTACGGAAACTTAGGAACTGTGTTTAAATCCCTTGGTGAACATGAGAAAGCTAAAGAATATCACGAGAAAGCACTTGCCATCAGAATACAAATTGGTGAGAAACAGGGGGAGGCAACAGATTACGGAAACTTGGGAATTGTGTTTCAATCCCTTGGTGAATATGAGAAAGCTAAAGAATATCATGAAAAGGCACTTGCCATCGAAATAGCAATTGGATACAAAAGCGGAGAAGCCACTTCGTACGGAAACTTAGGAACTGTGTTTAAATCCCTTGGTAACTATGAGAAAGCTAAAGAATATCTTGAGAAAGCACTGGCCATCAAAATAGAAATTGGCGACAAAAACGGAGAAGCCACTTCGTACGGAAACTTAGGAACTGTCTTTGATTCCCTTGGTGAACATGAGAAAGCTAAAGAATATTTTGAGAAAGCACTTGCCATCGGAATACAAATTGGCGACAAAAACGGAGAAGCCACTTCCTACGGAAACTTAGGAAATGTGTTTAATTCCCTTGCAGAATATGAGAAAGCTAAAGAATATCACGAGAAAGCACTTGCCATCACAATAGAAATTGGCGACAAAAACGTAGAAGCCACTTCGCACGGAAACTTAGGAACTGTGTTTCAATCCCTTGGTAAATATGAGAAAGCTAAAGAATGTCATGAGAAAGCACTTGCCATCAAAATAGAAATTGGCGACACAAACGGAGAAGCCATCTCGTATGGAAACTTAGGAGCTGTGTGTAAATCCCTTGGTGAATATGAGAAAGCTAAGGAATATCATGAGAAAGCACTTGCCATCACAGTACAAATTGGTGAGGTAAACGGGGAAGCCACCTCGTACGGAAACCTAGGAGGTGTGTTTAAATCTCTTGGTGAATATGAGAAAGCTAGAGAATATACTGAGAAAGCACTCGCCATCCAAATAGCAATTGGCGACAAAAATGGAGAAGCCAATTCGTACGGAAGCTTAGGAACTTTGTTTCAATCGCGTGGTGAATATCAGAAAGCTAAAGAATATCATGAGAAAGCACTTGCCATCAGAATACAAATTGGTGACAAAGAGGGGGAGGCAACAGATTACGGAAACTTAGGAGTATTGTGTCACTCTAACTGTGAATATGTCCTGGCTGAAGGTTATATTGAGAAGGCACTGTCAATTACTCAAGGCATTAAAGACTTGGACGGAGAATTTAAACTCCTTTGTAATCTTACAGTGGTGAAGTTGTGCCAACACAAGATCCAGGAAGCCTTTGACTGTCTTTTTCTGAGTATTAAGAAAAGCAAAACTTTACGAAGTTTCTTAGGGGACAACGACGATTTTAAGGTATCGTCTTCTGACCTTCGCAATTTTCCCTACCAGAATCTAAGCGCATTTCTTTGCTTAATTGGAAAACCGAAAAATGCCCCTCTGTTGAAAGCCAATTTTCAGCTGATCCAAAATCGTGGATTGGTATTGAAAATATTATGACAAAAGAAAGTGACTCTTCTTGTCTGTACATTTCCTAATATGCTGATGATCTTTTTTTCTGGGTTCTCAAGACAAGTGGAATCATTCATTTCCGAAGAATAACAGTAGATGAGAAACTAGTTGCTTGCGGACTAGTTGGCAGCTTAGATGATTTTTTCGCTAAAAGCTTTCGAGGCTTTGGCATTTTAGCCAAGGAAGATTGCGAAGATCGATCTTTAAATGATACCGAGGTTCTCCCAGCCTTGAGACTTGTAGAGGAAGAAGATGAAGATGATGAATACTCCGAATCGAGCTTTTCTTTGTACTACAGAATGCTAATCAATCCAGTAGCTGATCTACTTGAGGAGCCCGAGCTTATTGTTATTCCCGATCGCTCTTTAAACAAAGTTCCATTTCCAGCGTTAACGGATGAAGGTGGAAGGTGTTTATCAGAGACTTACAGGATCCGCATCGTTCCTTCTTTGTCAACACTCAAGCTCATTCAGGACAGTCCTGCAGACTATCACAGTCAGACGGGTGTACTGATAGTGGGGGATCCAGACGTCGGTACAGTGCTTTTCAAAGGAAAGGAAATGACCGTCTCTACGTTACCCTGGGCAGGAAAGGAAGCAGCCATGATTGGACGACTCCTAGGTGTTCAACCTTTGTTAGGACAACGCGCAACAAAGCAGGCGGTACTTGAAAGGCTACATTCAGCGAGTCTGATACATTTCGCAGCCCATGGTAATGCCGACCGAGGAGAAATTGCCCTTTCTCCAGGACGCCCTCGTAACAGGAATCCAGAAAAAGAAGATTACTTACTGACGATGTCTGACATCGCACAAGTTCAACTACGAGCCAAATTGGTGGTACTCAGCTGTTGTCACAGTGCTCGTGGACAAATTAGAGCCGAGGGAGTTATTGGAATCGCCCGAGCGTTCTTAGGATCCGGTGCTCGGTCCGTTTTGGTAGCTCTATGGGCCATAGACGAAGCAACAGAGCAGCTGATGCGTCATTTCTACGAACATCTTGTTCGTAAGGAGAGTGCCAGTGAATCTCTTTACCAGGCCATGAAATGGATGAGAGGTAACGGCTTTGACAAGGTTTCTGACTGGGCACCGTTCATGCTGATTGGAGATAACGTGGCATTTGACTTTGGAAAATGAAAGTCTCCTTAGAGAGGTGAACACTTGATTTTGCAAACTATGCTATTTCCTGTCAACGGGTATCGAGCTTTTGGTTACATTAGAGTGGTACTGTGACGAAATTCGCATCTTCTCTATCTAAGCCATTAAAAAATTGAAAAAAAAATCCCAGAAAAAAAGAAGTTCGTATGAGCAAAGAGCACCCGTACCTGTTGTATATGAAGTAGGACATCGTTTTATTTAGCAAGCATATCTGTTATAGAGATACAGTAATTCTTTATGTTTTTAGGAAGGCGCGGTGGCCTCATGGCTAGTGCACTCGACTCCGGAGCGAGTGCTCAGGGTTGGAGGCCCAGCCGGGGACATCGTGTTGTGTTCTTGGCCAAGAGGCTTTACTATTACTGTGCCTCTCTCCACCCAGGTGTACATGTGGGTGCCGAATTTAGTGCTGGAGGATAAACCTGCGATGGACTAGCACCCCATTCCAATGGGGAGTATGCTACGGAAACCGGGATAAGCTCCGGCCTGATGTGCCACTTGGTCCGTATGCAGACTTAACCTTTTTATCTTTTTGTTTCTACTTCTGGAGGCTTGCTTTGCATCAGCGTTATACTCAGGGCCTGGCATATAAAATTCAGGATGGCGTTCACCTGTCGCCTATAAATACGAACATGACAAGACTGATTAATGAGAAATGAAAGTAGTTAATCATATCAAACTTTTGGTTTGAATTTTCGGCTTGGCTTTCATCAGTTTTTGTCCTTTTGTGGCATTTTCTGTTGTTTGAAGGAAAGGACTTCTATTGTTCGTAAGACAAAGGTTAGGAATTACCGACGCGTAACTAGCTCACCGAGCGCGAAATTAAAAAAATCTTCGGAAGCGATAAGTGTTAAAGACCCAGCCTTTGTGGGGGAGGGTACGGCAATGATTGTTGTAGATTGTTGGACACATCTATAGCCGGGAGTGGGGTGGGGAAGTTTTTGACAAGAAGAGCGCTTTCTTGACAGTAGGGAAGTGAAAAGTTACGCGATATAGCAATCGAAATTATTGATGTGGAACAGTAAGTGAGTGAGTATAGTTAATGGTAATTAATTGATTGATATAAAGTGTCTTAGAAGGTCAATAGTGTGATCAGAATAAATAGTACTAGGTGATATTGTCTTGTTGTAGCACTAACTTCTCAAACCTAACATTAACAGAAACGTATGTTAATGAGTAAGGAGAATCAACAATTTGAGCTGAGACCTAATCTAAAAGTTACTGGCTATAGGCCTGCAGACAAAGTTAAAAAACTTTCTGCTGAAATTGTTTTAAAATTCGCCTCGATACGATGAAACCAAACATAAGGCTGATTTACGGATTAAAAATTGTCGTTTTAGTTGGGTTACGCAAGCAAACAAGAGTAAACTCCAAAATTACGTAACTGTCGTCGGTTTTAATTATGGGAAACTTGTACGCGCCGTTAGATCATGTAAATGTTCAGGGATGGTTACAGGAAAATTGAATTCTCCAGACTATCAATTGCTACCATGAGCTGTTTGACCAGGGCTCTAGCACAGAGCTTTGAATTCAGTGTTTATTGTTCAAGTAGCATCAAGTGCAAGTTCAGTTACTCACACTTGTTTCAATTACAATCATTTGTTGTAGTATAAAATAAAGAAAAACAAACTAAAGCAAAGAAGTGTGCGCTGGCAGACGGCTCAGAGTAAAATTAATTAAGTAGTAAGTTACTAAAGTAGATGATAAGGAGTAACTAAAAAAAATTTAAAAAAAGTAGCTAATGCGATTGTATACAGTATTCATATATCACTAGAAAAGAGGGCAGTAAATCTCGATTGTATCTTTTTTCCAAAAGCGACGGTGCATTTTCCTTGTTTAGCAACTTAGCGTAGCGTTGTGACACACGAAATCTGATTTCAAATAACTAGCTCACTCCTTCCCTGAGGAACTTGTAGGAAGGAGGGCGAGTCATGCACTATGTGGTTTCAATCGCTATTAAGTTTGCCTTTGAGAAGGCGAGACATTGACTGTTGTGTGTGTTGTTGTTGTTGTAGTCTCGTACTTAACTCCTCGAGCAGGCTTGTAAATAGCCAACTGGTTTGCCTCCTGCCAAGGAAAAGCAAACAAGTTGGAGAAATATTCGCAGCCATTTTGTCACTGATTGATTATAAATTTCTATGACCTAGATATAGTTTTATCGATATGTTCGTAATACGTTCACAATTAATTTTGATTTAGGTCTGTAGTTACCTATTGTATGTTGTCCTACCGTGTTTTTGCCGTTTTTATATTGCTGCAGTTAATGAGGGCCACTGATTTCTTGATTTGTCAAGGAGTAATGTGTAAATAAAACATATTATTGTTTCTATTATCACACGCTGTTGTCACTATCTTTTCTCATTGCCTAAGAATCAACAGTTCACTTTGGAAGTCATTCGCTCGATTCAATTACTAATATGATGTGCTTGCACAAAAGAGCAGATTAGTAAATGAATGGAAGAAATACATGATTTTCAGGAGTTCGAGTCTGCTAGTAAATCTTATTCTTAAGTCTTGTATATATGACAAAACCACACAACACTGAAGAAATGCACGCAGGAACGCAAAATGTGGGTAGTGTAACTTACCAGAAAACGCGGTCCTTTAGTAGCTTGAATTGACAACGAAACGCGCGACGATAAGACGGCAAAAGCGAGTACAGATACAATGTAACTCATTATAAAAAAAAAAAAAACGTGGGGGTACGAAATGCTTTGAGTGGCGACGTTACAGATCAACGAACCGGATTCCATGGGATAAGAAGGGGTACCAAAATGTGGTAAGAACATCAGTGACACACTCGGCTATCGCCTCGTGTGCCACTTTTTTGTTCTTACCACATTTTGACGTCATCTGTGATCTATTACTGAACAGGCGTACGGCAACATGGAATCTATTTGTTAAACTTGCACTTATTGCAAAAAGATATACATTGTAGGTGACCGATTCAGAGAACATCTTCGCGACGTAGAAAGGAATGACAAGGACGCATCAAAACCAGTCGCTAGACATTTTAATTTACCTAATCACTCTAAACAACATATGGCAATCTGCGGCCTTTCGTTACATTTATATAGCTCGGAAAGCCGCAAAACTCTTGAACAAAATTTTATTTTTCAAATCGGCACTCTTAATCCCATAGGTATCAACGAACGCTTTTCATTCTACTAATTTATTCATGTGTTTCTCGTCACTATGTTCCAACCAATAGCGTAGCTCCACTTTCTCCATATAAACCAACACACAACCCACAGTCCCTCCATTCGCTCTGACGAAGGGCTAAAGCTCGAAACGTCAGCTTTATAACTCGTTACGGTGGCCAATTTACATTTTCAACTTAGTTGATATAACCAATTCTCATTAGTGATTCTCCCGCACATTAATCTTGGCAGACACCTTTCTCTGAAAATCACAATTATAAGATTACTAAAGTTATTTAGGTCACAACAGCAGATAAGCGAAACACAGATAAAACGTTACTGGGAAATGCGGGGAAACGAGGCAGGAAAAGTAAAAGAGAATGCAGAGTGGCGAGAACGCGGGTTAACGAACCCGGGAAGGCACGAAGAAAGGCTCGAAGGAAGGAAACGTTCACAGTGAAACACAACTTCAGGGTAATAGTAGTACAGAATAAATTAAACTTTACTTTTAGGGAGAGAGATATGTGAGGATCCATTACCTTTACTCAATCATAATTTCCTCATGGTACTCAATTACGCTCAGCCTGTAGTGTGACAGAGAGGCTAAGTTAGCCACGAGTTCTAAAATGGAGCATCACGAGCCAGAGAGAACCGGAACTTCAAAAATCTGTTCAGTCTGGTTGCTATGGTGTGACGTCATAAGCCAGTCTTATGGCTGTCATCGAGCTGGATTTGCGGTTTTATACCACAGAGTT
>Ga0126337_10003190_pt1 | contig 10665 bp, 8 predicted proteins | sample DipCmetagenome_FD_92527 | JGI IMG/M metagenome (GOLD analysis project Ga0126337, IMG submission 92527) | Coral microbial communities from La Bocana,Puerto Morelos, Mexico - Diploria C A metagenome | ecosystem: Host-associated > Invertebrates > Cnidaria > Coral | place: La Bocana,Puerto Morelos... | reverse complement strand
TTTGGCTAATGCTTTAAACGGTTTTCATGAAGCGTTTAAACGGACACAAAACGGATACTAAACGGTTTCATCCGTTTAACGGATAAGCGTTATTGTACGTTTTCCCGTGTAAGGTCACATTTTTAAAGTCCTCAAGTGCATTTGAACATTCTTCCATGTTTACTAGTCCTTCAGAAGGTTTTTCCTCTTCTTCGCTTAGTGCAGTTACATTTTCTGGATTAAAAAATGGCAAATTTTTGAAATTTTTGGGATTGATATTTCTGGAGCGGTATAATGACTCATAAAACTTTCTTTCTTCTTCTAAGATTTCAAGTTGATCTTCTATGTAAGAATTTCCCCCAACTTTGAGTTTTGACACTGTGATATTGTGATGGTGTTTTTCTAAGCTGTTGAATTACTTTGTGTTGCGTTCTCCTTCTTCATACCATCTCACTTTGCTTCTTCTTAGAATTGCGCCTTTGGTTTTCGTCAACATGATTTTTTTGAGACAAGATCTTGCATGTTGAAGCTCGAGTATGATGTTTCTGTTATGCGGGTTGATTTCCGCTCTAGCTTGAAGGTCATTTACTGTTTTGTGCAGTGATTTTTCTTCATCTGGATATTTTTTAGCTTTTTGTTTAGAATACTTGATAACAACTGACACAGTGGAGTGATCAGACTCAGGTACATACAGGATGTTGCATTTCTTTGCTAATTGAATTAACTCCTGAGAAACTGAGAAAAAGTCCAAGTGACATTGAATTTTACACGATCTAGTTCTCCATGTAAAACGCTGTTTGTCTTTGTTTAGGCTTCGCTGTGTATCACTTAAGTTATACATTCACAAAGTGTATCGATTTCTTGTATCACAGTCGATTTTTAGATACTGGTTTTCAGCCTCTTTTGTCATTTGAGGTGAGTGCACAATTAAAGTCTCCCCCAATTACAATGATATCTAGTGCAAATTCCTCAAGTTGTTGGTTTAGTCTTTTGAAAAAAACAACTTGTTGGGCAACATCGTTGGGCGCGTAGATGTTGATGAGAACAATAGCTTTTTCTTCCATGCAGTGACAATTTTGAAATAATGAACCTTCCTTCTTTGTCTGGTATGAGTTTTTCAACTTTGAAATTCACAGAGGGATTAATTAGTGTGATGACACATTTACTGTGGTTTGTGTCAGAACTTTAAAAGAAAGTCCTTTGGTGAACGTGTTCAGATAATGAGGAAGGTTCAGCTTTGCCATAACTGCTTCCAATATGGTCATGTCGCTTGAGGCTGCCTGACCAAGGGGGCATGTCAAGTTGATGGCTGTAAGCGAAGACATCACACTTTAATCCATCCCCTGTATCAGCAAGGATCAAATACAGGCTTCACTAGATACAGACTCCACTAGATGCTAGAGCTTCTCAAGCCGCCAGTCTTCCCCCTACCCAAGGTGGACAATTGAACACTACCTTGGCCGGAAGTAGTAAAGTGTGTATGAGGATAGTGCCTGTGAAGGTTCGTAGTCGGCAGTCGAACGAGGAACTGTTCACCCATGCCCTTCTTGACAATGGATCGGATGTGTCGTTGTGTGCTAAAGACTTAGCAGGGCAGCTGGGCATTCAAGGGAAACAGACAAAGTTCTACTTGACAATGCAAGAAAAGCAAGATAGTCATAAGTTTGGACAACAGATAAGCTTAACAGTTGAAGCCAAGATAGAAATACCGAGACTGTGGACCGTTGAAAAGGTAAACGCCTCGAGCCACAGCATTTCAACTGACCAGGATATCAGGAGGTGGTCTCATTTGCAAGACATCAATTTACGATGCATCAATGAGACCAAGATTGACTTGATCATTGGATGTAATGTACCAGAGGCCTTCTGGGTACTAGAAACAGTTCTCCATTTAAATTTGTACTTCTTCATTTAAATCTGTACTTGTAAATGTGATAGTGTTTCAGGGAATATTCTGCCTGTGATCCAATCAGGACCGTCTGTTATTTATGTGATAATTTAGTAACATGATATCTTTCACAAAGGGAATATTCCGTATTTTAGCCAATGAGAGGTGCTAATTTGGCAGAAATCAATTGACACATCTACAAAGCTAATTGTTAGCCACACACAAACATTGTCCATGCTAGACTTTTTTCATTCATAGAAATTTACATGTAATGTACGCTATTATTAGTACTATATTGTTATTTAGCGTATACAATTCATAAACACTTGTTATGTACTCAAAATATTTTACTTGAACAATTTACTCTGATTTACTCTCAATTATTTCATTTCTGCATTTGAAGAATCTTATTCTCATTCAGATTTTCTGCAGCATTTATTTTACAAAATGTTGCATGAATATCGCCTGCATGGTTCATGCATCATGTTTTTCAAACGTGAACTTTGTCATTTTCTTCAGAATATTCTGTTCTTGATCCAATGAGAAGCATTGGTGTAATGACGACTCTGTCATCGACATCTATCGAGCTACAGCTATGTTTTTGTCTTCGCCGAACAGATTCCAGATGTTCAGTAATCGTTTCCGGTTAACGGGCGCGCAAAAAACATGTACCAGTATTTCTAGGAATTACTTTGCTTGACTATTTCACGAACGAATATTCATATGCCAAAAATTGTCCAAAAGCAGACAAAAATTATCTACTCATCGTGCCCCTTCAGACTTAAATATTTCAGGTTCACTCTCGATCTACAGTCTATGGTTACATTAGTACGCCATTTCATTTACGTCTACAATGACATGCATGGTGTTTTTCAAACGTGAACTCTGTCAGTTTCTGAGGAATATTCCGGTCTTTATCCAATGAGATCGAGAAGAATCTGTTCAATGTCGGTTATTGAATACGACTTTCTCTGGCAATGTTTGCAATCTTGTTCTACGTTCTACAAGTCGCACCACGACGGTCTAACGAGACTCGATCAGTTTGTTCGATTTAATTTCGTCTTGACTCGTCAAATTGGGTCACTGCTATTGTGAACGCATATTAAAAACAAATAAAACTGCACCCCCGCTACCCGGCAGCCTGATGTTAGAACAGTTTTCAGGTTCATAAAAAGTGTAATTTTGCCAATTTTGTTTCTCCCACAATATAAAACTAAAGATATTCATTAAGAAATTGTTTTTACATAAACTTATTGCTAACGATAAGAGATAAGTTGAGGCTTACCTTGGTATTCATCCCGTGACGCTGGAGGGCTGGGGCTCTCGATCTCTCGAGTTCTGCAAGGTCTCCAGGACCATCAAATCGCTCTCGCTAACTTCATCTTATGTGTTTTGACAAGCTGATTGACGGACTAACATTGTTTTTCTCCTCAGATTTTGCCAGTACCTTTTATGTAGCGTTTTTCCTTCATTACTTTCCGGCAAAGTTTATCGTACTTTTCCCGCCCTCGTGTTCATTTGGCGCCTTCGTCGCATGGCAGTCAATATTTCCAAGATTCAGTAATACACTCATTCAAAAATGAGTGCTACACGAAGCGTTGGGCCGATTGTAATTCTATTTTTGTCTGTAAATACGAAAGTCTGTTCCACAACTTGAAGCAGGCAAAGTTTCGCCGGGGAGTTGCGCACAGCAACAACGCGCAGTCCCAGCAAAGGTAATGCAACGCTAATGCAATGAGATGTACTATATACAATGAAGAAAGACATTACTGCGATTACTTAAGACTTTCGCTGAAAGGTTATATGACGTCTTTGCTGTAACCTCAGTCCCTGCAATTTCGTTACGAAATTGGCTACAACTGTCCTGGTGATTGCAGATGCCGTGGAAACAGTACTGTGTTATCTTGCCTACTGAGGTTTACTCCCCCTCCTCATTTTCTTCACTGTAACTTTATTCTAAACGCTGCTGAACTTCCAATAGTCAAGAATACCATTGACATGCATGAACACAACATTCCAATTTTCACTGTGCACTTTAGATTCCCAGCTACCGTGTCTTCTTCAGCAGGCTTGCAGCTATTTCATATCGGTATTTATTGATTTCGTCCTAAATAACAATGGAGACATTTGCACAATCAGTAAGGATAGTGGTAAGAAGTGAAGTTTAAACAAAAACACAAATAAAGCGACTTTACCTTTAAAATAAACGGCTCTTTGCAATTCACAACGCATTCTGCCACCTGAAATGGCAAAAAAATATCTCCAGTTTTCTAGCCCCTTCGCTAATTTTTTTACTTTGTAGTTTTGTCCTCTGGTCAATGCTTTCAGGAAATGCTTTATACAGTGAGGCTCCGCCTCGACATCCAATCCTCTACCTTTTTGTTTACCAGCATGTTGTTGAAAAAGGGTACCCCCTTTCATCAAATCGCAAAAAGAAGTATTCTTTTCATTTTCATGTAGTGCTCAATATATGAAATGATTTAAATGATTTAAATGATGGAAGGGCCTTTAAATACCTAAATTGCCACTTGTGTAATCCTTACCCTTTTACTCTATACACCACAGACCTGGGAAAAGTATCCCTTTCGGGCGGGCCATACCCGTATAGGTCATCACGATAGGGACTACCTTTCACGGGATTGTGATATCTTGAGGTCACTACTTTCAGCAATTTCTTTGATATCCATAATTTAAATGCAAACTTCTCAGTGATTTTTGTTGATATGGCGGGAAAAAGTAGACCTACCTTTAAAACATAGACGCCGCAACTTTTTGCATCGTCTTGTTGGGGCGTTTTGGGCGTCTCTTCCCTCCATGAAGCTGCATTGATATTCAATGCCCGGAATAGCTTTCTATGTGTATCAAACAAAAATTGAAATTGAAGTTGAACTTCACAAACTAACAATGGTAATGTACAGATAGAATTATTCAGCACTTACCTCATGCATGTAAAAAAGAACTCTTCCTCCAGAGTTAATGACAGCATAGCTGTCAAAGTGGAGCAGCATGTACTTTCTTGGTTTCACAACCTATATCGTCAAGACAAGTGAATAATAATCTTTCCTGAGAACTTCAATCTATAAACCAATTTCACCTTCCTCCCAAATACATTTAGCAATTAACTTGAAAGTGCCATACCCCTAACGTCCAGTGGTTACCATGTTTGACAGGGACGATGACGAGGTCTTTTGTCATGAAATTTTCCTAACACAGAATTCATTATTGATGTAAAAAGGAAGAGATACTGCCATATCATGATTGTGCAGTCATATGAATCTTTAGAACATCCCCAAAACCGTCTGCCAAACTGGTGAAGGATAATACACCAAACTAAATAGTACTTCATAGTAATAGCATTAGTAATAATCAAAATAATAATAATCTTCAAATCTTAATTGTTCATTCACTAGTTAAACGAGGAATGAAAAAGAAATAAACACACAACCTTACTGACCTTCTGAATCCACCTCCATTTGGGTAACTTTTCCATGTCTGTGCTATGAATTTCTTCCAGCAGCAATGAATCTGCGGCCAGCATCTTCCCTCCCTACGTATCAAGACATAGCATGGAATTGTAAACATTGTTTCATTAAACATAGTAGAGGGAAATAGTATATACTACTACTCTGGTGCTCGCCTTTTTACTGGAACCTTCAAGTGCCTTTAAACTTGCATTCATCACCTGTGTAAGAGACAGTCAAATATTTTAGTCACCTCAAGACCTATCGACATTGTTCAAAAAGTTTGTGTCAATGGCAGTAACAAACTCTCACAAGATTTTTCAATCACATTCTAACCTTGTCGTTGAGCCAACCAACACGAAATTTTGGTGAGAGTGCCAGCATTTTCGCTTGTTGGGTTTTGCTCATCTTGGGCTGTATTGTTTTAACATCAGCCACAGTCAGGGCATCACTCGTCGACGACTGACAAACTACTTGTGCCAAGTTGGTGATATCCCAACATCGATCGACCTAGAATAAAAAAATCGAATATGAGCGGTAGCAGATCATAGCATTTAACTTTAAGCCCTGTTTGAGTCTCTAGTGGGTAAATAAAGGACTGTGTTGATTGTAATGCATTGCAGCATGAAGCTTTTTCCTGATAATTATATCACACCATATACAAGTTTTGCAACAAGTGATCATATTATCTGTTGGCAGTAAATTAGGCGGCGTTATAATTAAACTAACACTTTTCGGAATAAAGTGCACCTTTTCACGTAAACGCAATAACCTCCAGTGCTCCTCGTGCTCTTTACAGTATTCGGTTCGGCAATCTCATATCGGCCAGGACCTATCCACTTGACTTGGACGTCACGCATGAATACTAAACTTTTTTTCAACCTCCTCTGCATTTTTTTTAATTTCATATGTTCCATCTCTTTGTTCCAGGAACCTGACCGTTAGTGTGGTTTCCTCCTCACTCACAACTTTTCCTATGTATTTTAAATCTCGGGAGTAGCCTACCGCTACCCACTCCTCTTTCTTTTCAGAGTGCTCCTACAGAATAGAATGCGAGAAAGCATAACTTTTTATGGTAGTCAGAAAATGTACATAAACCGGGTTTTTAACAGTTTTGAATTGTTACTAGTTTCAAAGTTTATACTAACTGGTTATTTCCCGCAGTTACTGAAATAAATGAGAAATACCTCTTCTTTTATTTGGCAAACCATTGCGTGGCTTCCCTGTTCCGAATTGCGTCTCATTTTCTGTTTGAAATTTAAAATAAGACGGTGTTAAATGAAGGAATTAGACATTTGACGGTTTTTCTTTGTAATGTTTAACATACCTTTCGGACTATTCCCAAAGGCAGATTATCGTCCTCATCATCCTCGTCATCCTTGTCTTCTTGTATAGCTGTATCCTAAGTGTCCCAAGAGAAATATGCATAGCAGGATCAACTTGAGTTGGCACAACAAGCATAACAACACCATGCACGATAAGTATTTTGGAACCAATGAATAGGACATTACCATTGGAATAGTTTCCACCTCTTCACTTGCAAGCGGCCATGAAACATCGATATTTTCTAGGAATTGGTCGTCCTCCTGTCCAAATGAAGAAAAACGTTGAGTAACGAAGATTGACCTCCAAGATTCAAGTTGGGAAGACAACTGGTGCTATTGTCAACTTCAGATGCAGAGGAACACACTCCTGCGGTAAAATAAATATCATTACCAAAATATCCAGGCTTTTTAATCATTTTCTATTTAGTGGGTTTTTAGTCTAAGTTCTTTATGCCACTGATTTTTGCCTTACATACCTCGCAAGTACTACCAGGTAACATATAGGAAGCATTCTCCATAAGGAGGCTAACGCCCTCTTTGACCTGATTCAAAATAGAAAGGGAAAAAAAGGAAACTTAATTAATATTACGAATGTTACCTACGTACCAAATTGACTTGATTATTAAATTACAATGACCCTAAAAAGGGTCACAAGTACCTCAGCATGCCTGGAGACCATTGTTGAATTTCCAGTTCTCTCTTTGTTTTCATTTGCGCTTCTCTTCGATGCGCTACGTTCCTGGAAAGTGTAAAGGTAGCATGAGAGTAGACAACTTGCGCTTGAGAAACGTTATACAGCAACTTCTTTCACTTAAGTTTAGCAACACCCACTGACTTACCACGTTCATTAAAGGGTCTGCTCCTGTACTTGAGGACTGCAACACATCAGTCGCTGATACCTTTTAAGTGAGGAAGTCAATGTATCGGTCATATGTATATATGGGTTACCGATCAAGCGTGAGGTCAGTGATGGCTGGGTATTGGCCATTCTTTTTTTGTACTTCTTATATATTTTTTTTTTCATTTTTGGCGTGTTTCTGGACCGAAGCCCAGTCGTCGTCCGTGAACGTGTAATAAATCAACGAGCGGGCAAGATAGCTCAATCCTCCGGGTTGGATAGCCGATCAAGAGCAGGATTTGGTATATCTTTCTCTATCGCGGAGTTAGCCATGAAATGAATATTAATATAATCAGCGTGAAGACTATAACATAAGATATTCACTGAAGTTCATGCACAGGTGATTGAAGGAAACGCAAGATTTACCTCCTCATTATTTACAGTATCTGTCTCTCTGTTGATGAAAGACATCTTAAACCTGTCTGTTTTAAGCTTTTGAATTTCCTATCAGGAGAGAAAAAAAAGATGTACAAATCATTTCCTTTGTTATGGTTTGACAAGTCATACTGATCGAAAGATAACTTGTGTCACAGCAGTGAGACAGGACTATCGAAAAAGTACCGTAATGATTCGATTTAGCGCCCTCCTTCCATTAAGCGCCCCCTTTTAAACTGCACCCCTTTGAATGTGTTTTTATTAACAAGCTCCCCTATTTCAATGCTATAATATTATAGCACTGTCAGAGTATGTTTCAAGGAATGTTCATCTTCTTTGATTGCTTACACAGGTAATGCCGCATTACAAAAACAGTGGTCTTCATATGAATTTCTCAACCATTATGTCTATGTGAGTGCATAATTCTTTGAAACGAATGATCTCTATCGGGCATCGAAATAAATTAAAATAAATAAAATAAATTAAAATTTACTCACGTTAACTGAACATTCACAGTTGTTACTGTTACAGTCTCTGATCCTCTTAATAAGTACTATATCAGAGTTTTGTTTTGAACATTCGGTTGTTTGTCAAAAAAGAAATAAGCGCCCTGTCTCGAATAAGCCCTCTTCCTTAAGGTACCAAAAGTAAATAAGCACCCCGGGTCTTAAACTGAACATTAGGGCAAGAAGTTTTGACTAACATCCTGGTTACATTAGATCAACTTTTCAAATTTCATGGTCCTTACTTTACTTATTGATTATGGTATGGAAGAGAGGTTTAGTTGTCCTGCTAGCTTTTTCACTGTTCAGTTAATATTCCAGGTCACGTAGTCGTATTTTTCAACTGAGAGCTGCCAATAGTAAATTTATTATTGATTAAGGCTACTTTGTTAGTGATAACATGGCGCACTGGACGACTATCTAACTTACGAGCATTGACGTCATCCTCTGCCTTTCGGCAGTCTGCAGATGGATCTCTAATCGGGACTTGCAGACTTCTTTCTCTGCCAGGATCTAAGGGATTAACCAGAAAAGATCTGAATGTCATTTTATTCGCCGGTTTTGAAAGGCCAATTTTATATACTTGGCGATTTAAATCAGTAAAAACATGCATGTAGAAACCTTCCTCCTTCAAAGATGCTCTTAACTTTGGGACGGTTGATTGCTCACCAGTCAAAGCTTTTTTCAAGTCAAATACTTGCTTTTTCAATTCATTTTCACGGCGTTGAAGCTGTACAATTATACAAATGAGCGTGAAAATATCATAAAAAGAAGAAAAAGCAACCTTGTAATAATTTGTTTAGTAGATAGAGTAGAAAGAGGATGTTCCCTGAGACCTTTTACAAGTATCTTATATGGTCATTCAGGGATTCATTCTGTGTGCAGGTCTGACACCTGATGGCGCCAAAAGAGAAATTTGACTGATGGAGGTGCTGAAATCTTTTCCTAGCTAGCAATTTAAATTTCAGCTTATCTCTCAACCACAAACTAATTCCATAGATTTCAAATCTCTGGTATCGCTTTAAAGATGCGTCATTTCTCAGTCAACAGTTAACCGTTTGGCCAGTCGTCATCTATCAGTAACATGTCTATCAAGCACAATCTTGGGGGTAATATCTTCATTTAAAATTTTATGGCACATACTACTGCTCATGCTCCTTCGTTATCGCTGCGGCGGCGTCACTAGTTCCAACAGAATCCTGAGAAGAAACCAAGGAACATGTACTTCAACTTCCATATCAAAATGTCCATTCCATAGAAAAGTTAGCATACCAACTGTTTGTCGAATTAGGCATGTCTCACGATAGCAAAACGGATAGTGACTAAGATGTGTGTTGCTATTTTGTTATGTTAAGAAATATCGCGTGGAATTAAATAACTGGAAACTTGGAATCAGCGACCCTCTAGACTTCAATAAAAGGAAAAAAAACTGTTGATACGACTTACCGTGGGCTTACTGGTGAGGTCCTTTAACTTCTGTCTCCCTGTTTCTAAGTCTAACAAATTCTGGTATATCTCTTCCTCTGGAGTACTGGACCTCAGCCATTGGAAGAAATAGTTATTTACTTTGTGTTTTGTCTCCGCTCTGAGTACCGCATTCCAACATCGGATACGGAACCTTGCAACGTACCTCTGTTTGCGGAGTTCCTGTTGATTCGAATGAGTGTAAAAAGTTCGAATTTTACAAAATGTTGCACATGGCAAAAAAGAGTAAACAGACGGCCAACTCTACTTACATTGCTTTTGCACATATTTTTGTACAATTTCAAATATCCTTCTAATATCTTGTCCAGTTTCTTGTCCTCTCCCACTTTCAGTACTTCACATGATTCTGGCAGGGCGTTCATGAACGCGTAAATCCGCACACAGATACATCTGGCCACATCCATGAAGCTATCTTTCAATAAGTTTGCAGCAGTTTCTCCTGCTTTGGGTGCAACACTAGCAAACGGAACACTAATTTTTTTTTCACGTGCGGCAACTAGAACTTAAGACTAACCCTTTCTTAACCCATTGACGCCTGAATGAAATTGCCCGCGACCCACCCCTAATTCCCTGGCGTTTTTTGGATTATTTCAGAGCGAGCGAAACCAAAAAAATAAACCATATGCGTAGTAACCACAGACACAAGATCAGGTTTCAAGACCTCGTTTAATTAAAGTTCAATAATTGAAGAGTCAAAATATTGAAAAATATTAGCAAAAGGAACTCAACATGATGCGTAAAACTGATGACA
>Ga0126337_10003189_pt1 | contig 10665 bp, 6 predicted proteins | sample DipCmetagenome_FD_92527 | JGI IMG/M metagenome (GOLD analysis project Ga0126337, IMG submission 92527) | Coral microbial communities from La Bocana,Puerto Morelos, Mexico - Diploria C A metagenome | ecosystem: Host-associated > Invertebrates > Cnidaria > Coral | place: La Bocana,Puerto Morelos... | reverse complement strand
GCGTGTTTATGGACCGAGACGAAGTCGAGGTCCATAAACACGCAAAAAAAGAACGAGGCCAATATCCAGCCATTTTGACCGAACAAGCTTGGTCAATAAAGGATTTATTATACGGATAAAACACCCTAACATGATAAATGTTCATTGCGGGACATAACCCGTATCCCGAGCGGGCAAGATAGCTCCATCTTGCCCGCTCGGGTAGCCAATCACAGCGCGAGATTCGGTTCATCTTGCCCGCTCGCGGAACTAGTCGTATAATAAGAATATTTCATGCAGTCACTTGTTTTTGCCTTTAAAAAAATTAATTTCATAGCTCACGTCAATTATCATTCACTGGAATATTTACGAGTTTGCTCATAGAGCACTTTGATTAAACCACTGTTTCGTTTCAGAGAATGCCAAACCTGATCAGAAAAATGACTTTCTAGAGGAGATTAATCTGATGAGAGTGATTGGTTCGCACAAGAACATCGTGAGTTTGATTGGCTGTTGTACCAAGTCCTTGCCAAATTTCCTCATCGTGGAGTTTGCGCCGAAAGGAGACTTGCTGTCTTATCTGAGAGAACGACGAAAAAAGGTGAAAGTTAAGCACGCGCTAAGTTTGCGAAAGCGATGTTGAATTTCGATTGGAATTTGATCTTGTACGGGCTTCTTTAGATATCAGGCTCTATTGTTTTAGAAGGTCCATTTTGAAAAAAAGTAGTGTCTATATATACGGAAGACAATATGGTGGGGGAAAGGCAGGGTAGCCTCACGAGCTGTCCGGACTCAAGTCCTGGCAGGGGACATTCTGTTGTGCACTATGACACTATGCTGTAAGAGTGCCTCTCTTCACTTAGGTGTATATAGAGCATATTACACGGCCGTGCGTATACGAATTTTATTCTCTAGTTGAACACGAAATGATCCTCAAGTGGCTATGTATTATTCTGTTCATAGACACCGATGAAATACAAGGAAACGATTTCTTGGACTAATCTTTTATTAGCTGAACCTTGTATGATAAAATATCGATCTTACACACATTCTTATTTTAGTCGAGAAATAGAGAAAATAAGTAGCGTTTATCTGTATTCTGAATGTTATAGCAATAAGGCATGTACGATTTTTTGATTTAAACGATGCGAAGTTGTCCTTTGAAATGTCTAAATAATTTATCTAAAAAATCAGGCAATGACAGAAAGTGTGAAAGATAAAAATCGCATCTTTACAGGATACCAAATTTAAATTTTCGCCACCGAAGAAATCCTGGTATTTCATCGGTGTCTACTAATAATAAAAATGGGTACGGCGAACTTAATGCTGGGGGTAACCCTGCAATAAACTAGCATCCCATTCAGGGGGGAGTAGAAATACTCCTAGTCGCTCCGTGCCACAGAAACCGGGATAAGCTTCGGCCTGATGTGCCACTTGGTTCCAAGGGTGGGAAAAACTTTGGAAAAGTGCGAAAGAAATATACAAGAATTAACTATTTCTTATAATTTGACTTGTAGTGGATTCTGATCTCTGGTTTCTGATTTCCAGATTCTGAAAGGTATCAAAATGACCTATCTCAAGGTACGAGAAAGAAGCCCAGCACACGAATTCACCGAACAAGAGAAGTTTTAAGAAATCATGTCATTTAGAATGATTCATACGCGCAATATGCAGCTGTCCTCTATCAGTAGTAAATTGCCTCGCAGGACTACTAGAGCACTTAAAAACATCATGCTTAGAATTCTTCTTAACTTGTCCATGATTTGTTCAGCAGAATGAGGTTGACACCCGCGACATTGGCCAAGTAAATGTCGCTTTCTCGAAAGCTGAAAGCCGAATTGACATAAGGATAAAAAGCGCGCAGTCCTTGAAGGATGAAGAACAAGATAAAGACGATTCATGGGGTTCACAGGACATGTTGTCCTTCTGCTTGCAAATAGCCCAGGGAATGGTAAGGGAAAAGCTTTGCGAGTTTTCCAAGTGATCAAAGTCTCTCGAGGGATTAAATTTTCATTTACTTTTACTTTTCTAGTCAAAATAATCAGTTCATCCACCTTGGAAAGTATGTGATGTTTACCCATGCTATCTTATATCTGTTTCTCAAACTTCTCGCGCGTTTGTTCAAAGGTGATGGCAATTTGTCAAAGCAGTCTTTTTTCCCGGTTAGAACGCATTACTGGAAATCTCCGTGTTGTCTTCACTTTTTCCTCTCTGTCTTCTTTGCGCGGTCTCTGTTGGAAACATACAAGTCTTAAAATAACCTTCTTTTTCGGTTGGTTAATGATTTTAGAACCTAAATTTTTTGATTGATTAATGATATTTCTTGTGTCTAGCAATACTTATCATCAAAGGGCATTGTCCATCGAGGCCTTGCTGCACGCAACGTCTTAGTGTGTGACAACAACCTAGTGAAAATCGCCAATTTTGGTTTGCGGCGAAACAGGGACACACAAACAATTGCTGTGAAATGGACGTCACCTGAAGCCACGAATAAAGGTTTTTTTACCGAAAAAAGCGATGCGTAAGTGAATTAAGTTTTTCCACTTTTCCAGTATGCAGTGAGTGTTGCGCCGCCTTTTAACACATAGATAGTATTACTTTTTCACTGCCACAAAAGTCACTCCTCGGTGAATAAAAAAAATTGGTTCAGGTGATGATGTACTAGCAGAGAAGGGTAACACCTCACGGAAGGGGGAAATGGGTGGAAAGAACTTTTCGCTACCAGTGTTCCCTAGAAAAACTTCGCGAAAGAAAGGGGAAAAAATCTGAATGCATGAATTTAAATGGGTTGAATGTGATTCACAAGGACTTGACTTGACGATGAGAATGCTTTTTATATGACGTTTACTTGTTTGATAATGATTCGTGTTCTAACCTAGCAGGGCAGTGCTGTGCCAGAAACATAAAACCAACACAGCCGCGATGACGTCACCTAAAATGTTAACATGAATAAAAATGGAAGACAACGAAAAGTTTTGATTATATTTTTTTAAGGCAAATTGAAAGAAATTTTGTAGAAGTAGTGTCATTATAAACATTTGTTCTAGGTGGTCATATGGCGTCATTCTCTGGGAGATTGCAACTCTTGGTAAGCCGTGTTTTTTTTCTAGAACGCTTTGTAAACACATTCCTGACAGACCTGATGCTTCCCAGTAATTTATTGTCACCGATTTTCAGGGTCGGAAATATTGTGCGAGTTAAATGAAGTATGTAGCCCCCTATTGCAGTTTGATCGAGAAATTACCTTTTTCTTCGTTCTCTCGAAAAAGATGTGTAACTCAGTCTTAATTGACTTCTAGATAATTAAGACTAACCCTAAGATTTAGTTTGATGTAAGTAACGTTTTAATTTTAGGCGGTTTTCCATATTCCGGCATCAGAATCAACGACCTTCTGAAACTGCTAGAAAGAGGATACAGAATGGAAAAACCAGAGACATGCTCAGAGGAGTTGTGAGTAACATTACTATTGTGGGAGGGTTGGTTGAAAATTGGAATCAGAATGGTCCACAAAGATATAAAGTAATGATACATTTTACAGTTTCGTACTTCGCGATCAGGAGCAGAACGAGGCTAAAGATGACCTTGTTATAATTTAAACTTTTGTACTTGTGAATTATTCCGGCTGTTATCACGCAAACTAGTTTGCAATTTCTTTTAATAAATTATAACTTCTCGCGCAAATTCTGGGCGGAAGTTGTCGTCTAATACGTTAAGACAGTTATCGTAAACTAAACAATACAAGGAGCTTTCTCGCATTTGTTCATTATCACAGCTATCAATTGATGATGCGTTGCTGGGACTACAATCCTGATGCGCGGCCAACCTTTACCGAGCTGTGTCAAGATCTGGAAGACTGGATACAAAGGGACACTTGCTGCATGAACATGATTCAGTTGAACGGAGATCAACCTTTAGTTACTGATAACTGATAATAAATTTGAGGTATCAGTATACAGCGTATCGTCTTAGGAATAGTATGTTTGTGAGAGTCCGCCCTCATGTCACCCCAGAGGATCTGACTCGCGATGATCATAACGAGTGTGTTAAATTAAAAAAAAAGAAAATTCTGGAACAAAGTTAAATGAAAATATACACTCAGTGATCATGAGATTCTAACGATTGGAATTAAGCTCGTGCCTTGAATCTTGATGTATCAGTTAATTAATAAGATTATTATTAGCCTCGTAAAGAAGTACATTTAGTCTCTCTCGGCTATTACATTACGGTTACGCAAACAACCTTCCAGATGCATTAAACATTATTGTTGAAAGGCGAAAAGCTAATGAAAAGTTTTGTCTGTAAGGAGGACCGCACCGGTAATGGTTAATAATGGAAACGGTGTTCGAGCAACTTTATCCAATATAACGTTTCTTCCTGTTTATTGATAAATAGGATTTTTCAGGTTTTCTCATCACTTCTTATCTCGCTTGTATGGTGTCAATGATTCATAGTTAGACTAGCTATATTTTTCGTATAATACGCATCGGTTCAGCAAAAAACCTGAAATAGCGCTGCCTTCTTTTACTTTATACACTCATTATGACTGCTATTTATGACAAGCACACACAAAAAACAACAATAACATTTAAAAATAAGAAGACATTTACAGTGTTGGGTTGTCGCCCTTCTTTGATCCTAGGTCAATGAAAACGAACTAGAAACGAAAAATAATATGGATTGTCTAGGCAGTGCAATAGCTCAATAGGTTTTGTTTGTAGCTCCTTGAAACAACTACAGCTATTCTAAAGATATTTGTTACGGTGAAGAAATAATAAAGGTAGATTTAAGTACTAGTTTTGGGGGGTAATTGATAAAACTTGACATGGCAAATCCATAAAATAAAACGCATGTTGCTGTTAAAAACAGGCGTTAACCGTCAAAACACTTTATTTCGACCATCTGCCACAATCGAATCGTAAGTGTTGGTCACAATCAGTCGAGTTAATTAATCTACAAACTCAACTGATTTCCTGTGAGCTTAATTTGAAGTGAAATATAACAGGGTATTTAATATACAAAAGCTGAGAACAAACGAGAAAACAGTTAAAATTATTTTCCCATTCTGCGGCCCTGATCGTTAGTAGACGTAAATTTAGTCAATTAATCAAATTTCGGCTAGTTTGTCAATAGAGAGACATTGGCATAATGAATATAATCATTATATTTATTACTAATATAATCAATATAATTATATAAACAACATAATTATATAATCAACATAATTATATAATCAACATAATTATTATTTTCTTGATGACTGGTCTCTCAAACATGTTTCAATATAACATATATGTATTGATCAAATATTTCAAACAGGAAGAGAGAAATATCAAATTATCACCACGTAAAACTAAACTTGTTAATGGATTTTGAAATATTTTACAAATGATAACACTGATTCGCTGATATCGGAAGATTTGTGAAATAGAAAAATTATTCTAATGGTCTGACACCTTTTCTACAGTTTTTCTATATCTTTGTTAAACTTATTCACTTTCTTTCGTAAGTGATATTGAAAGATAATTAGCTAAATACATTTATTAGCTTCCGCATTATTTCGAGTTCCTGTTTTTTAGCTAATTGATGACTCAGGTACTTATTGACTCAAAGTCACAATACTACGAATTTGTTATATGAGATAACGCCGGGGAACTCTGTTCCATAACTCTTAAGCAAATTCCTTTTACTAACAAATGATAGTTCTCAAGGATCATTGTTGGAAAAGATAAATGGCATTGAATGTTTGTAAATAGGACCGGGAATAATAACAACGATTCCCGAGCAACCTCACCCAATATAACATTTCTTTCTTTTTCTGATAAATATGATTACAATATCTCAGGCGTTCTCTTCCCAAGGAATCACAATTCACCAGCCTTGTTTTTTGCACAATTCAGTATTTTTAGTGCAAAATCTGGAATAATTTTTTGCCTACTCTTACTTCATTCCCTCATTATGGCTGCTATTTATAACGATAAGGCCGAGGTGACTAATGGGTATAATTGAGTTTTGTTATAACGCTCGTAAAAATAAAACAAATAAAAAAGCTTTAACAGTTTTGAGTCCTAGCCCCTCTCTCCTGTACATGGGTCAGCGATGTCAGCGATTGGAAGGAGTTTATACGAATATGGGAGTCATAAGAGTCATATCTTGGGATTTGTTTAAAAAATGTTTAAAAATTAAAAAAGAAAAGAAAATAACGGATTGTTTAGGCAATGGAAAACGCGAAATTTAAGCTGGATAGGGTAATGATTTGTCGCGTTATACGCTGGTGTTCTGTTTTGAATGCTCTTTTTGCATTCGTGTCTTAAATTGTTAATGGCTTTATTTGCGATTTTCTCGAATTTTCTTTGGTGAAATCTTCCAAACTTTTCACAGCTCATCGCATCCAGCAGGATGAAAACATGAAAACAGTAGGGTTTGTGTCTCTAATTTTGCACATTCTTAAACCGCTACGACAACACTTGTCTTTCGATGAAAAAAGAACTAAGACTAAAACAAAATATTTACTACCAGTCTGCCACATTTTACGGAATTTCACCGAAGGAAACGCGGGAAAGTTCACTGTCAGTTTTGTGCCCATGTTGTTATCGTAAAATATCGAGAAACGCTTACGTTTTTCCTTTGAGCGCGCGCAGATTACTCGAGCTTTTGTTCTCAGCGCGCGTGCATGCGATCGTAAAACTGTAGGGAGCCACCTAAAGCGCAATGTCTCAATAGACCAATTTCGATATATTAGAATTCCGGTCTAAAGCAATAGACCTCAGTACGAGGCTCTGGGGAATAGCTAAAGATTTTGTGGGGTTTATTCCGCTGAGCCTCGTGCTGAGGTCTATTGTGTTAGACTGAAGTTTAATTTAAATACAAATCGGTCTATTTCTAGCTCTAGGACTACTAAAATGAAAATATATTTCATTTAATTTCTAAGTTTAAATAATTAATAAGCGTATAGTTTCGGTTTATTTTAAAATTGAACGTGGGATAGTCAGAACGTGTATTACACGCTGTTAAATTTAAAGCAAATGCTACTCGCCACAAAAACTATATATTCTGACCATCTGTAACCTGCAATTCGCACGTGAAAAAAGTTGAACTGTTTTTGCTATTCTGCAAACTTGATCCATGGTTAGTGGACGCCAATTTTAGTCAACAAAATTTGGGTGGAAAGAAACTGGCGTAACCTAAATCAAGATACTTCCCTGGTGTTTTGTTTTTTTTAAAGACGTGATTCCAATGACATTATGCCACCAGTGCTATATACTTTAAAACGAGAAATTCAGAGCTTCAGATTCGATCTGCTGTACGACGATACAGCAGGCGCATGATAATAGAGTTAAAATGATATTACATACGGCTAGGCTATTTTGTGTTGTTTTCAGTTGGCTAGATTTTAAAAACGAGTGTATCACATTCAAATTGTTTAATTTTACTTTGCATACCGATGTCAATTTAAACATCCACTTTCATTTCCATCTTAAGTATGTATCATGCAGGCAGGTACAATGGCTTTTCTCGCACCTTAACAACGAAAAGTATTACAAATGTGGAAATGCTTGGCTGAAAATATTCTTGTGAACATTATATCGTATGACAGTTCTGTTTTTGATGGTGCTAAAATATTGCACATTACTTGTTGAAGAAATGTTTTTAGCATTGAACATACGGCCAGTGCTTTTTTTGTTTCTTTTTGGCTATTTTTACCATTTTGAGAAAGAAATACTTTTCATGGCTTAGTTTAAGACCGTAATTATATTGTATTTAGAGATTTTCAACACAAAAATTTTTATTCTTTCAATCCTCTTGTTCATAATTCTCAGGCTTAGTCCTCTCAAATTTTAGCCTCGATATTCTAAGAAAATATGTTCTTATTAAAAAAGAAGATTGTACCAAGTTTAGCCTGAAAAGAGATACGTTATCAATTAACAGGCAGTCAGTAGAAGATTTGGGAGATCGCTTTTTCAAGCTGGGAAGCGTTTCTATTTAGCTACAAAAATATTATTATCATATCAGAAATCTTCATAAATAATCGGGTGATAATTTTTCCATTAAGTTTTATCGATCGCTTGTCAAATCACATGTTGTTTCACGCTGAGAGCAAATGAAAAATTACTCGAAAGTTAAAATCAGCATTACTTAGACCTGATTAAGCTGTAAAAAGTTAACAATGGGCCTTTACGAAGAGAAAAATCTGTAACCAATAGGAATTTAGCTAAGGTAAGTTTCTAATGTCTAATGCCCAATTTTCACCATGACCTTCGAATTTGTTCAGCCCAAGGTTCCTCTTGAAAGCGTTAATAACATTCCGAAAGCTTGAGGTGTACCGGTTGTGTTAGAAGGAAACTTGGAGGTGAGTGCAGTTGTAGAGTCTTGGGTCAAATTGTCCGATTACTGTGAACACTTCAAGATAAGATTGCAATTCAAAATAGGTGAATTCAGGTGAGTTTTTGGTTTTCTCTTATGGCGCGCTTGAAAATTGCTTTTTATTGTTTCAGTTAAATAACACAACGTTGCCTTCTGAGACTTCCGACAATATTGTTAGTTTTACTTTAACTTAGACTCGGAGTTTGGTCACAAACGATTCCCTCTTGCCCATTCACATAAAAATCGTATTCAGCGAACATTGCGTAAATGTCATTTGTAGAAACACCCTCATTTTAGTTATTTGTCATTCAGATAGCAGTTTGCATATCATGCAGGGCTTTACTAAACAAGCAAATAGGAAGATTGAACTGGCCTGAGAATCAGATAAAATTCCTATCTGATGTTGCTATGTTTTCAATTTTGTTGGTAAACTACACTTTCACACGTTTACTGCACTCTCAATTATTGACATCTGGTTTTTAATTTTAGTATCTTTCAAACCGAGAACCTTCTAGGAATAATTTTAGGATTGATTGTTAAGCCGAGCGTTGATTGACAAGTAAAACAGGCCAAGGCACACACTAAGATTTATCCGTTGATTAATTGTTTATTCTGCCTCGGATGGCAACACCTTGCATTCTGTAACCTGGGAGAGCTCGATTAGAAAAGTTAATAATTGATAACAATTTGAAAAATTATAATTAAGGCGCAAATACAATACAAATATATTCAAATGCGCCAAAAAAGGTAAATGATAAAAAGATAAATCTGTCAGCATAGTCTTTAAAATTATAAGCTTAAAATAATTCATAATTCAAAAACTGAAAATACAATCTCATAATTTAAATGGCACTAAAAGCTTGTTTTAAAAAGGTGAGTCTTTCTCTTAAAAGTGTCAATAGAAATGAATTCGCTGATAAATATTGGCAGAACATTCCAAAACTTAGTGCAGCAGACAGGAGAGGCCCGTTAACCAAGAGTTGCCTTGGGCTTATCATTCGGTAACTAAGTAGGGTGCTGTCTCTAGAACTTCTCAAATTATATTTAAACCGTTATGTTTTTGTTTTTATGACATTTTTCTAAAAATCAACGCCATTTTGACCCTGCTTTAAAATTTCACAACTGTAACGCAAAATCGAATAGGATCTTTGACAGAAGTTTCGTGGTATTTTCGAAACATGAAAAATTTCACATTTAACTTCCATGGCCAAGACTGCGAAAAAAAATTCAGTTATTTTTTTTTTATTTATCTTTTACAGAGTTGTTGGAATTTTAACTTGTGACGATAATACCATAGTTTTCGCAGACTTCTCGTTGGCGACAACGGTACCTCCTGGTGCTTGGCAGGTGGTCCAGTTCATTCTCTAGTAAGGAGGGGTGGAGGTTTTCTTGGCGTGTAAAGCAAAGGAGTAGTCAAGGATAACACTTATAAATGCAAAGAGACAAATGGAAATAGATGGCACTAAACCAATAATACAGACAATTCGTGTATATTCGCTTTTATATAATAATCAAATGAATGCGCGCGCTCTGATTGGTCAATCAGTTATGGTTTATTGTGCCAGTAAACTCATGGAAGTTTCGCCTGTCTTCGAAGAATTCGTAAATCACTCGCCTGCGGCTCATGATTTACGAATTCTTCTCGTGTTCTTCCAACATCATGCGTGGTTTATCAGCCTTTAAACCATTGATAACAACTTGTGGTCTTTTGCTTAAATATACGATACAAAAACAGCGCAACGCGCTAAACCATTTGCCAGTCAGGCTCATCTGTAGACGCCGCTTTGTTACGGAAGAGAAACTAAGGAGTAGCGGTAAGTACCAGGGAAACACTGCTGTTCAATTTCCAGGCGATTTCTACGCATGTCAACTAGTAGATGTCTACACTGTCTGACAAGCCCGTGTAATTTTAATTGCTGTATGTCCGTAATTTCTTTAGCTACTACTCTTGCGAAGTAAATAGTACAAAAGCGCGATAGAAATCTCAAGCTCATATAATGCACACTTGTTAAATATATTGCCAGTCAGTCGAATTGCCGTCTTGGACATTTATTTCACCTCTTTACCAGTTTATTTAATTTCCTTTCTTTTCAAGGGATCTCCTTTTTTGACAACTGTGCAAACCAACGTTACAGGTGCGCATTCTAAGACCGATCAGAGCCTAAATTTCTCAAATAGCGCTGTTTTGTAATGTCACTGTGTTATTTTGAGCAGACATATTAAATAAAAGACCGGAGCCTATATGCAGATACCCACAAGACTGTAAATACGTGAGGCTGCCCAATACCCAGAAAACATTGGACCGTAATACATTATTCTGATTG
>Ga0126337_10003188_pt1 | contig 10665 bp, 3 predicted proteins | sample DipCmetagenome_FD_92527 | JGI IMG/M metagenome (GOLD analysis project Ga0126337, IMG submission 92527) | Coral microbial communities from La Bocana,Puerto Morelos, Mexico - Diploria C A metagenome | ecosystem: Host-associated > Invertebrates > Cnidaria > Coral | place: La Bocana,Puerto Morelos... | reverse complement strand
GGACTAGCATCCCATCCGGGGGGGGGGGGGGAAAAAAATTTCATATTTGGTCTATAGCCTGAAAAACACGGAAACTTTTTGTTTGGACATTTGCCCACTCGGAGCCAAAGCCAACCCCCCTTCCATCCAAAATTGGAAATTTTTTCCCCCCCCCCCCCCCGGATGGGATGCTAGTCCATTGCAGGGTTACCCCCAGCATTAAGTTACCTGGTATCCACCCCTGGGTGGAGAGAGGCAGTGTGAGCGTTAAATGTCTTGCCCAAGAACACAACGCAATGTTCTCAGTTAGAGCTCAAACCTGGACCACTTGATCCAGAGATGAGCGCACTAACCATGTTCCCACATTGTGAGGCATGGGCATATTTAGGAGAAATAAATCACTGATCACTATTAAGGCTTCTAACCTCTCCTCACTGAGCTGTCGTATCTCATTACTCATCTCCTGTAACTGTTTCGCTTTTTCATCAACTTCTTCTCTCAGTTCTTTCACTTGGGTTTTGTACAGAGTCTGCAAGAAAAAACGACTCAGATTAATTTAAAGCAATGGCAACAAAATCAGAACAGAATTGCATACTAAATATTTCAACTTCAAGTTGAATTATTTTGAACACATTCAACTGGTTAGCCTCATACAAGTTGAGGGTTTTAGCAAGTTTCTGTTTAATTTACAATGTTTGCTTGCTTGTCCAGGGTCTCCAATCACTACAGTAGAGCTAAACAACACTTTATCAAAGTGATTTATTTATTTCCTTTATTTGTTTGAACTATGAAAATCAACATATCAGACAAAATACACAAAAAAACATGCCAGTAGTATAGAATTTCTAGCCTTGCACCATGAGGGTTTCCCAAAGGTGTTAAGAAGATAGCATCTACTGTAATGAGAGACGCCTGTTTGCTAAGGCTAATTCCATGTACTAGTTGTTTAAAAATGGAGTGTTTTCCCTCGCGTGGCCATCAGCCATATAAATAAAATATTTATTGTAACAAAAGAAATTGTTCACATACGAAAGCTGCCACAAGACTGAGGCACCAACATGTCTGTCATTTCATTGTTTTGAGACACCGATATGGCTGATGCGTCGTCAAGTGAAAACACTCCATAACAAATTTTAAAGCACTTATTATAATTTTTTTTACCGAAAAGTATGTTTCTGCCTCCAGTTGGTCCTGCAGCTCTTTCATTTGTAGATCATCCACAGCACTTGCACTGTAAAAGTAAGATGAGTATACAAGTTGTTTATATTGTCTAGTGAAAAACACTCAGCTTCAACTTTATCAAGACATTATGTAGTTTCTCTTGCTAGCTTAACTCATGCAAGTGGGGATAAAATAGTTAAAACCTCAAGCAAACCAGAGATTTCAAGGCAGTTAACTTTGTGATGGTGTCCGTCAGTCAGGGGGTGTCCTGTAAACCTCACTCCCCCATTACACTCTTCTTGAGAGCAGTTATTAGAAATTCCCACTGCAAAAACATGGTTTCTTATACCATTCATGGGTGAACAAAGATCATTTACAAAACCATTTTCTGTTTCCTTGCCATTCAAGGATTACCGTAACCTAACAGGTGACATGCCACTTAATCTTTCAGGAGACAGTGTAGATATTTCACATAAGAGAACACCACTTCTATAGAACAATGTTCTATCTCTTAAATGTTGCTTTCTATGCTCAATGCAAACGTGACCCTTAAGAATAAAACTGCATTTATTGTTAGGAAGTAGAAGAGCCATTTGGCATATCTGATTACCTTTTGAGTCTCGTGCATGCATCTTCCAACTGCTTTCTTTCTTCCATCAGATCTTCAACTTGCTAAAAGTCAATTGAGAAAAAGATTCCTAAATGTAAATCATAGACTGTTGATTCCAAGAGATGAAGCCCAGCTAACTCATGTTAAGTCTAAACTCTAAACTAAAGAACTACAAATCAGCCAGTAGGGGGTGGTCACAAAGCTCTCATATGAAAATTATAGACTACATGAAAAATATCACTTTCTATGGAACTGCCTCCAGGGCCAAACAACATGAAGAGTATGTGCTTCAAACCTTGGAAAGTTGTTTCTCTGTTGATCTTAGTGCAGCTATTTCTTGCGCATTCATTTTCAAGTCACCATCCAGTTGTGCTCTTCTCTGGTTCTCAGAGTCCAACTTAGCATTCAAACTTTTATTCTAAAAATAAAATCACAAGCAACTTGTTAGGTAAAACACTTTTCAATCTGCAAGCATGGAAATTAATCTGAAAAAGTCTCTGAAAAAGTCTTTCAAAAAGCTTCAAGTGTTTTCAAAATATGGTTTGCTCAGATTTGGAAACCTTTTGATTTTGTTAGCATGCTACATTTACAGCATACTGGTGACAAATGACCATAGTTTTGTTTTTTAGTGGTTTTCAAGAAACAGCTGTTAACATTGCAACCATAACAAAATCCCACTGATTTTTATTTCTCCTTTTCTTTGAAGGAGAGTGGTTTGACAAACTGTTGTCCACAACTGACAAAAAATGTACAACAGTTTTTAAGTAAATCGAGATATGTGATATAAGCCACAGAATCAGGCTTTAGTTGTTCAAAGGGTGGATAATGCTATCTACCAGCTATTCATTGGATTAGTGTTAACAAAACAAACAAACACTACCACTGAATAGTGACATATCCAGTGGAAGGCTCTATCCACCCTTTGACCACCAAGGGCCAGAGCTGTACATCTATTTTGAGCTTTTCCCAATGAATCTCACCTTGTCTTGAAGGGCATTATATTCTTCTTTAAGTCTCTCCAGTTTTTGTTGTAAATCTTTAAGATCCACAGCTAAAACTGATCGTTCCCTCTCAGCCTCAGCAGCTGCTGCCTCAGCCTTCTCTCTGGTCACCAATTCCTGCTCAAGTCTTTCCAAAGTTTTGCTTTGTTCAGCTCGTTCTTGCTCTGTCCTTTCTTCCAGAGTCAGCGATAACCTATTCTTCTCTGTCTGGTAACTGGTAAGTTGTTGCTGTAAAAAATAAAACATTAAGGTTTCCTACAGTTCAATCATACAACAGAAGTCCTTGATCTTTGGTTGAACTTGACATTTATCGCTGATTCTTTTAATTCATTAAGACGCTTGCTACGCTGTAAAATGATGGGTTACTTTTCGTTCCTAAATTATAATTTTATATTTTGGGAGTTATGTAGTGGCGTCCTGATTGTTACTGTGCTCTACGCCACACAAGCATTCCTGGTTTGTGTTCTCGCCTGAAAGATTGTATTTTGTCTGTTCTTGGGTACAGCACTTCACTCTCACAGTACCTCTCTCTAGCCAGGTGCATAAATGAGTGCCAGCAACTTTAATACTGGAATTAATTCTACAATGGACTAGCATTCCATCTAGGGCAGAGTAGAAATACTCCTAGTCACTTCATGCTACAGAAACCCGGATAAGCTCCAGGTTGATAGGCCACTTGATGTCTATGCAGACTCTACCTTAATTTGCCATATTCACAAAAGGATTTTTTATTACAGTATGTCATAATTCTTTTGTTAACTTGGAAATTCTTGAGTGTTTTCCTTCCCTAGTCTTATTATTGTGGCTCAGGCCTGGGTTACTAGGGTTCTCAGTCATAGCAAAGTTAGCAGGCATCCAGAATTCTATTCCGCACTTGTAGTCAGCTACAACCGAGGGATAGAAAGATGTGTGTGCAGCTCGTACACTTGGTGTAGAAATAAACTTATTAAAGAAGACTAGTCATACCTTGAACTCTAGTGTAACTTTTTCAAATTTATTCTGGACAGACTTGAGTTCATACTCAGTGTTGGCCTTCGCCTAGACAATGGAAAAAAATAAATGAATCTGTGAGCAAGAACCATTGATTATATGTAGGAGGAGACCGCAAGTAGCGTCATCATCAGAGTGCTTTATTCTAAATCAAAAGATCAGGATACAAGTCTAGCTGGCATAGACATGTTTAAGGAGAGGACTACAAACACCATGGTCCCCCTAATTTTCTGAAAATTAAAATGTCAAATATAGATCACAATTGCTCCATAATGCAGGAAATGTAGCAAACTAGATTTCTACTATTTTGCTGGGATTGAGCAGAACAAAGCTCCACTCCCTTCTAATTTGTTGTGACAGCTCAAATTCAATCATCCTTACTTTTTCTAGGTTGATAAGATCCTGTTGAAGTTTCTGCTGTAATCTAGCATCTGATGCAGATCTTGCCCTTAACTGCTCGAGCTCATCTTTTAGGAGTCTGTTCTGAGCTGCAAGTAATTACAGACAAATACAATTATTTGCATAGAATTTTCTTAGTAGTAGTGGTAGGTGGTACAACTACTACTGGATGATTTTGTTTTCCTTTGTCAACTCTACTCTTGAAAAAAGTGCATATGTGTTAGTGAAAAGAAAAATTTGTATGTGGATCACTTCTTGACATCAGTACTGTAGGTTTAGCTCTTTACATCATGAATTGCCTAAGGTTACTTAGAAATCTTAACTTGACAAGCTGGGTCTTTGTCATCATATACACAAACAAACAAACAAACAAACAAACTGAGAATAAGTACACCCAGCACCAGCTGATAGATATATTTCATAGAGAAATAATGATAATCCAAGAGAATACATGTACATATCATGATGAAGGATCGAGAGAAAGAAAATATTTTTTATCTAAAAAGAGAAAACTTAACCAAACACCAGACAATGTACATGTAAACAGACTATTTTTTTTCTGTTTTCTTCTTAATACATTTTGGCTAATAATGCACAGAAAACTCAATATCAGATAATTGTACAGTGTCTAGCTTTGAAGCCATCTTCTAAGATTTTACATGATCACATTTTACATGATAACACTGGAATTGACAGCTTACATTCCATATCTGCTTTGGCAGAGTTTGCTTGATTTCTCATGTTCATTTCAGCTTCAAGATTTCCCTGCACCTTGATAAGTTCTCGCTCTAAGCCAAGCTGTTAACAAGGATAAAACCAAAATAGATTAAAGAAAGTAGAGAGAGTGAAGCCTGTATATAATGATAAAAATCCTTACAATTTCCACCTGCATGAAACAAGTAAATAACATAGCAGTTGTCAGCACACAAATTCTAGTTTTTGTGAACCATACTAAGCAATGAGAGGTGAAAGTTACTTGCTCAAAAGGAGAATCTACTTATCCTGGACAACAGGACGCACTTTTTTTTGTATTCACATAATGATAATGATAATGAAATTCTTAATGCCGTGTAATATCAGAGAAAACCTACATTTATAAGAGTTTTCAAAATATCATCATTTCAACACACCATGACAATAGAGATTACCTTCTGTTCACTAATGATCCTATTCTTGTCTTGTAAATCCCCATATGTTCTCTCCAAAACTGTGTATGACTACAGGAGATAATAAGGAAAACACAATCATTGATATAAAGCACAACAATGCTGTAAAAATATATCATCTCATCTGTCAGGATGTAAAGAACAAAATATTTCAGTTCAGGTCATCTTGTTTGGAATGTAGTCCTTATGATATTTCAGATCACATCCATCAAACATACCTTCTGTAAATCGCTATGTAATTTTTTGTCCTTAGTATGCGCATCAGTTTCCACTCTGAGTTGTTCTGTCAACTCCCAGACCTGCTTCTCATACTGAGTTATCTTTGACTGGACACTCTGTGAGGACTGTGACATTCTGTCCCGAGCATCATCAAGACGGCTCTGTAGTTCCTGCACTTTGCCTTCAAGCTTTGAAAGTTCCAAAAAAAGTCAGGATTATTCATTTGTATATGAACCTTCTAAATTCTAAGTCTTCTCCATAGCACCAACTGGTGCAAAGGGCAGTCTAAGCAGTAGTAAAAACACTCAGATACAAGATTAATTAGCCAAATTACTTACTTTTCTCTTGGCCTCAGCTTCAAACTCACAGCGCCGCTGAGCCTGTTTAGTGAAACAGCAGCAAAAATTTTTAAAATAATGAATTCTATGCGTTTCACTATCCATGACTGGTTTTTTTTCTCTCAATCTAAATTAAGGTTATCTCCTTGTTTGTGAAATAACCACTACCCTGGTACTTAGTGGAGATATTTCTTGACTTTAAATGTTTGCATACATACATTGTAGATTATACAGTCCCTAGTTAAGAAAAGGTCTTGAAAGTCCAACAAATTCAAAAGTTACCTGTATTGTAAAAAGCCAAGATGGCATGTACTGGGAAACTACTTAATGAAATAATCAGTCTATTGCTTTTCTAGAGTTTTCATCAACAGCTTTATTCTAGAAACATTTTCTCACCTTAAAACAAAGTCTGCCTACTGACAGTATACTATGCACATATGTACAAAACGAGGCTCGTGTTCGTGGCTTAGTTTTGTAATTACAGAAAACCTACCTCTTTTAAATCATGTTTAAACAATGCTGCATTTCTTTCAAGTTCTCTGTTTGATGATTCAACTCTTCTTTTCGCCTCAGACTGGAAAATAAAGACGCACAAATCAATCAATTTCAAAACTTTCACATGGCATGAAAGGATGACAGTAACAGTTACTGCACTAGCTAAGTGATTCCCATGTCAGTGTCAATGAATTCAATAAGTTTCCGAAAGAACTGTTCTCTACCGCTAGGGCTAAGGCATGTGACAATTTTCCTCCTTGCCCTTTGAGCAAGCTGTAACTTTGATGTAGCTTCAATGTCACTCAGACTAGCCCAAAACATTTACACCACTTGCAGTATATCTGTAATCCATATTTCCTAAACAAAGTCCCCCAAGAAACTTCACTTGTCCATTAAGCATGTAACATCAGGAGAGAAACCACTAGCCTGCACAAACTGTTCTCACCTCAGTGTCCAATTCTTTCATGACTTTCTCCAGCTTGGTGCTCACCATTCTGAAGAAGTAAATAACAATGTGACTGCTTAAAGGCAGCTAGTGGGAAGACAAAACATCACTATAACTTCACTAAACCTAATATCAACTCCAGTGCAATCAGACACGCCAGCAAGCTTGCACAAAAACTCTCTCTAAACATCAACCACTACTTGACAGTCACCATTTTGTGACTTGACTTTGGTGCTTTAATTGCCATCCTTACAAGTGAAGCATGTAATGAGACACTGATTGTCTAACCTGTAATTATGTTCCACCTCATCTTTAGCTTGCATTTCAAGTGCAACTTGTTCTTCTAATTCTCTCAGTCTACGGTTAGTGGCTTCAAGCTGAAAGATAAGCATTATATGGACAACTATTAAATGAGATTGTCTCATTTAGTACGATGGGAACACATTCAACATGTGTCAGTTACTCAGGCTCCAAAATTGCAACCACCTGGTCGCCTATGCAACTAAAGAGTAACTGATGGCAACCAGAGTTTTGAGGCTAGTCGCCATCAGAAGACTAATTTTTATTTCTTAAACCAGTGTTTAACTCAATTCAAGACAATCAAAAATGGGTGTGGCAAAGGTCATAAGGTTATTCATTAATATCTCAGCAAATATTTACAGGAGAATAATCTACTTTAAGGAATTGGTTTCGTTTTAAATCTAAAACCTTTGTGTTTGGTTTAAAGTAAGAAACTTACCACTTGTCTCTTGGAAGTTTTTAACTTCCATAGGAAATAATTTGGACCAAAAAATGAAAGCAAGATTGCTGTTATTGACCCCCAAAACGGTTATAATCTATGCACTGTAATCAACTTTTAGAGCCACCATGTTTTCGGCAGTTTCAACTGCCTGAAAAAGTTACAACTTACGTTTTGGACAAAACTTTCTAGTCTTCACAAATTTTGTTGGCAATATGATTAAACAGAAGGGCGATTTACGTGCTGTAAATATATTTAAATGGCAAAAAATAAAATAGTGCTAAATGCAGGATAAATAAAGTTTGTAATAATTATTAGTAATCCAGTTATTGACTGAATTGTCTGCCACTTAGGCAAATAGCACCATGACTTATACTCAGGGCTCAAAAAACAAAATAGAATTCCAGCTTGCCCTTGGGACACATAGCTGCAGATTTTGCTTGCCCTGTGCAAGAAGACCACTTGAATGAGCCCTTGCCCACTGGGCAAGCGAGAATGAAAAAATCATTTGCTCAGAATGAAAATCTTCTTGTCAGCAACAGTGAGACAGCAATTTTTTTTCAAGTTCTTATACTTCTATTATTATATTCACTTTTATTGCATACCTTTGATCGGCTATCATTTCCACTATTAGAACCATTTCCATCCTAAGGAAAACAAGATCAAAAAATCACCTCATCTGCACAATAAAGAAAGTATTATAAAAGGAAAATTCTAAAAAAACTACGAGAGTGGATTGTCCTTTTTACCCTCCTCACCATTCCATCAGCACCACCTGCACCTGGTGAGGAATTCCATCTGCAAAAATCATACATGTAATGAATATACAACAGTTTTAATCAACCTGGAAGCAGCACGAGATGTGTCTTTCTTGATTTCTTATTTCGTTGGCTCAAACAATTTTTAGAACCAATCCACGTGTTAACTAAGAAATAAAAAAATACAAGTTCCGTGTTTATATCGAGTTATAGAAACATGAGTAAAAGTTTGGGAGAACTACTAGTAATAAGACCTTATGCCTCCCATAATGGCGCAACAAAGATGGACGATGATGATGACTAAGTAGTCTGAGACTTACTGTAGGTTTTGTACAAGATATTAGTGACTATATTTTTCCAGATAACCAAAAACAATAAACCTTCACTTACTCAACTTCTTCTGAGAACGTAAATCCTATAAAAGGTAGATGATTTCCAGCAAAAGCCTGTAAAGTGATACCAAATCAATTTTAGTATCATTTCTTATTCACCCTTGCATGGATTTCACACAAGAAAACATTGTAATATGAAAACTTTTTAAACATGTACAGAAACCACTGGAGAGGTACCTTTGGAGTAGGAAAGAACTCCTCTCCACTGTCTGGCTCAGGAATGTCATCAAAGTGAGAGTAATCATCGTCACTAGAAAGCTCCGGGACCACGGGTGGAACAGCTACCAGAATAATCAAAATATATACTGATTAGAATACAGACTCCAAGCTTCACAAACATATTTACATAGCAATGTAAGAACTTGTGATCAGATGTAAGTTGGAGCCAGCCACAGTATAACAGAGAGTATCAGATGAAAGCAATGCTCAGAAGCTTCGTTTTAAATGGCCGAACACTAGGATTCTATCTCTAAATTCAAAAGATGGATCCATTTACAAGTTCAGGGTAAAAAACATGACCACTTGAAAGTTTTGCTGCTCAATATCTTTCATTTGACAGCTTTGCACTTGCGCTTGCACACTCAAGAATTAGAGTTGTAAAGCATAATAGATACCAGATGAACAGTAAAAATTTTATATGATTAATATGAAAAATCCAGATTTCAAACCACCTTTCATTAAAATCTAAGCAACTGTAATTACCATCTCTAATAGAGTTCCAGTCCCACTGGTCATTGACAAAAAATCTATGCTTCTGAATCTCTGGTATCCCTCTTTGGCCAATTCTTTGAGTTCTACCAAAGAGAAAAAAAAATAAACAACTCATTTACCTTGATGATCGTTCTTATGCTTGAGTAATATATAACCACACTGGTATGACAACAAAATAATTTTCAAAGCAGAAATGACATTTCAAGGATAATAAAAACAAAAGATATTGTAGTTACCTGTCAGTTAGAAAACTACAGATTAAATGCTTGGCATCCTTTGATATCTCAATGTCATCAGGAAATTGCAATGAATTTTTATGATCCATAATTTTTCCTGTAGAAGGGAAAAAACAAAGGGTCAAATAAACAAGCAAGGTGATGTTGAAAAGTGAAAGCCCAGTTTCCATTTGAATTCTTTTTGGGCTGCAGTCCTTTGAAAAACTAGGAGTATTTATACCCCCACCCCCAAGGTTTAACCCCCTGCATTTAATTTGCTCATACTCACTGCAAATCCAAGTAAATTTTTACTCCCCAAGTCTGATTGTATGACTTATGGATTTTGCTCTGTCTGACACCAGGTAGACCCCTTAGGGGTTGAAGGGTTAAATCTAGCAAGGGATTAAGCCCCAACTCCTTGTCAAGCATTCCACCACCACACCTGTTGAATCATAAACTGGTATGTCCCACTTTGTATTAGATTGTGTACTACATGCATATGTAAGCACAAATAGCAATATTCTTCAATTCAGTTATCTTAAGCCTAGGTAGCCAAAGATATTCAGAGTGAAGAAAACAAGACCAATTTGTGGTGACTTCTAGTGGGCTGCTAGTTCATAGAAATATTATCATACAGCTATTGTTCTATAAAAATGAGCTCAAGCCGTAACTGCTTAATACAAACAAAGAAGTCCTGAACAAACAACAGTGCATACACTCACCATAAGTGCCTACAAGTGAGTCCGCATAAAATGGAGTATCACCTGAAATTAAGATTTTTCAAAATGCTTAGGCTGAATATAAGAAAAGACAACTTTCATATTCTACTAAATACTGCTACTTGAACAAATACGATAAAGAGTAAGGAGTATACTACAATGAAAATAAGACTACTTGGGAATATAGTAATAAAAATATACAAAACAGATCTGAATCACATAGTCCGCTTTGCATGGAAGGAAAGGAAGTCAACCAAGTAAAGTCGTTCAAGTACCTAGGAGTCTTGCTAGATGAGTGTTTATCTTTCAACGATCACATAAGCTATTT
>Ga0126337_10003187_pt1 | contig 10665 bp, 6 predicted proteins | sample DipCmetagenome_FD_92527 | JGI IMG/M metagenome (GOLD analysis project Ga0126337, IMG submission 92527) | Coral microbial communities from La Bocana,Puerto Morelos, Mexico - Diploria C A metagenome | ecosystem: Host-associated > Invertebrates > Cnidaria > Coral | place: La Bocana,Puerto Morelos... | reverse complement strand
TCCGTTTTCCTGGTTTGAAGTGCCTCATGAATGTGATCATCCACATCTTCTCATCAGAAAATTTGGTACCCAAAAAGTATACCCAGTGACCTTACCGGTGGGAAGATATCAAACAGCCTTGGAAATTGTAGAAGGAATACTGAAGTGTATGAATCCCCAGTACTTTAAAGTTAGTGTGGACAATGAGAGGAACGTTACTTTCACAACCCATGATATTTGGATTATGGTCGGAACACAGGTCACTCAAGGTCTAGGATGGATAACCAGTGAGAACAAAATACGTCAAAGTGACCTGCTTGGCTTAAAGATTCATTCCTCCTCGAAAGGTATGCATGTATTGGAGTACCATTGGTGTGTACTGTCATTTCATTGGAATGCTTCGTTCACTCTTTCGTACAGCAACACCCTTTCTCAAAACAACAGCTAAGAAAGTGGGGAAACGATTGCTCAATACAGGATTAGATACGGGAATGCAAGTTGCTCAAGACGTACTCAGTGGACAATCTGTAAAGAAAGCTGCGAAATCAAGAGCAAAGGCTGCTAGTGAAAGCTTCCTGTTAGGTGCGGTTAAGGACATTACGCAACAAGGCCGCGGGAGAAAAGTACTTAAACGCAAGCGGAAAGCTGTTCCAGCCAGTTCACGTCAGTCCAAGAAACGGAAAACATCGACTGCAAAGTTTAGGACGATTTTTGACTGAATATGGCTTCAGCACATCCGCTCTCTGTTCCTGGTGAAAACTCGAGCTTACAGTTGCAAGAATTATTTCATCATTTAGTTAACAATTCGTATTTATTCAAAGTGTGTTTGAGATTGTAAACTTTGCCTTTATCCAATGAACGTTTTTCTATTCATTCAATAAATATGATGTTTTCGTTTTGTATTTACTCCAATGATTCCGCCATTTCTGAATAATTACTTTCAATTTTCCAAAAAACCGGTTTGACCAGTTGCCAATCAAGATTTGTATGCCATTTTGAATAATCAAATCCTACCGGGTTCAAAACCGGTTTGACTACTTTAACTGTGCTCTCTGATTGGTTCTCAGTCAAGCCTTTGTTCTTCTTATGTATAAGCGCGACACTACCCGGATGGTTGGGCGGCTCATTACAGCACATACATCTCTCCTAAAAACTCATGTAATATTCAACAATAAAATACTCAAGACAATACCATGCATAAAAAAAAAACTTCAATAGTCTCCCTCATACTTGATAAGCATCTCATTCAATGAACCTATGTGGCACGCCTCTCATTAAATCAGTTCATGCACCTACACGGCCTGCATCTCATTTGACCAGTTCTGGATATTCAGAGCTCATTAACTCAGGCTGCTGAATTCATGAATAAACAAGTGTTCTATTCCTCCGTGCTATACTACTATCGTGATGTGGAAATCGGAAAAAAGTGGACATCATTGTTTTTATATCTCAAAAGGTGACATTTCACTTCCGGTTGGGTCAGAAACTGCGTAGCATAGGACCTGGGGCACGTCAGGCTATGAGGTAAAAACAAAAATGGACGTCGACATAGGTTTTGACCCAAACAAAGAGAAACGGTTAAAATAAGTGAAATATACCAAGAAAAAGGCAATCAAGCGTAATTCCAAGTTTGGTTCAAAATTGTAAACATTTACGAAAGATATACACATATACACTTCAAAGAATCATACAAAAAGGATAATTGAACAAACCACTGGATCCTAGACATTAGAAAGGAGGGTTCTCTACTTGAAGGAAGTTAAAAATTAAAACACATTACCAACTGTTGCCTTGATTTCAATCCTGCGACGATATCTCTTACAAGAGTGTCAAACGCCTGGCGACAAAAAAAAACCCTGACAGTTCACTTATTAGTCTTTAACGTATTTGTCGTTGTCAGTGTGGTATCCACTCATCACTTTCCAGACAAGTGCAACACATACAAGAAATTCAACTCAGTAATGACGTGTTCTGTTTGATCGAGTTCAATAAAACGCTGAAGGACAGATTCACATTTCAACAAGTTCTGAGGAAAATGGTCTCCTAATCACTGCATTTCCTTCACATTTCTAACAAGATGACTAAAATTTTAAATGTCCAGGAAGTACGTTTTTTATAAGCTTCAAAGTCTTCTTGTTCAATGCCTTTTGCTTTAACAAAAAGGCATTGAACAAAAAGACTTTGAAGCTAAAAAGAAACCCACTGCCTGGACAATTATTGAAGTGGATTAATTTTCTTCTCCCTTAACTCTGAAAATTAACCCTTAAGCCTACTCCAACAATAAAACCCCGCAGATCTCTTAAAAACAATGGATACTCAGTTTGCAGACTGTAGAATGTTACTAGAAATGGCATAAGCTAAAATTATTCGGGGCTAAGGTTACATGGTAAGTTTAACAACGTACGCTAAGGTTTTTTTTGGTACGAGTACATGACGACAGTCTTCATCTGAACTTTACACTGATCATATGAACTCCAGAGAAATGTTCCTACAACCGTTTATATCTTCTTGGAAAGTGAAAGAATCCCTTTCTGACAACTTAAATTCACCCAGGTTCAACAGTTGGGTTCCGTTTCCAGCTGGAAAATAGGGACTGTAAAGACTAAATTTGGAACAAATTTGGAAACATAACATCCCAAAAATTGTGGCTATAGGTTTAACCCTACCTCGTCTATATTAATGTTTTCCTCAGCACTAACTTCCATGAATTTGATTCCATGCTCTGTTGCGAACTACAACAAAGTAGCAAGACAAAATATAAGAAATTTTATTATTTAGAACAGGAAGATTAAGGAAGATTATTTAGATTTGGTCGCAATGCTTTCTTCCCGTCATTTCCAGAGTCTTTTTATTAGTCCTGGGCCTAAACAAAATGATATGCCTGCGTTTAAGCCTCTAGAACTTGCTGGCGTAAATTTCTCTGTTTCCCGTTAGTTGTAGCAGGTTCTAATTTTCCGTTCCATTGTTTTTATAAACCCTAATACTTCACGTGTTTTTGTTATGCTCGCTAGGGCCAGTTCTTTTTTAAAATTTTGCGTCTGTTTTTGTTCCATTTTACTACCAAACACGTGCTCGCGCCTCTTCCATTTGCAACTTTTCCGTACTTGTCTTTGATTGTGCTCAGAGAGTCCAAAAGATCAAGGGCTTGCTAGTACCTGTAGTTTCTCCTGATTTTCAACATTGAATTGGGTAGGGCGGGGGAACAGCAACGCGCTTGTAAAAGGATAGCAGTGCTTTTTCAAACGTTCAGCGTTCATTGCCCATGCATTGCACAGTACTCAGTGGCTTACTTTTCAAAGTAAGAAAAAAGAAAACTGGAGAAAATATTTTTCAAAACAAGATTTATGGTATTATTTCAAAATTATTTCGTAAAAATCACGCCACAGCATGCTGACAGTAAATACGACAGTTGTCACTTGATTCAATGTGGAAGAGCTGACTCTAATGGAATAATGATGAATAATGGAAATTAATAATGAATAATTGAAAGTGAGCACCGTGCTAGTAGAGCTCAAAATGAAGTTTTCCCAGTTTTACAGGTGTAGAAAGATCGATTGTCAAACACATTTCACTTGGACATGTCTTAAATGTGAGCTTTTGGACATAAGTAGGCAGATTTTAAGGTTTTAGAACTGTCGCTGAGTACCGTTGTGATATGCAACTAAGACGTGACCAACCCATTGTCCACGACACTGAAAAATGTCACACAATACTGTTTCGCAAACATGACTTCCAATGGCTGGAAACAACTTTCTAATATTTGCTTCGGTACCCTTTGGTGTAAAATATAGTTTACGATGCCCGCTCACTGATACCTGAATGTATCACATAGTCATGCGACAGGTAATTTCGAGATTTGACATTTTCGCGCGACTTGCAGGTGAAAATCTTCTGTTCCCCTAATATCTAAATCAAAGGCCTCTTTGAGGCTACGACTATTCTGAATGATGAAGTACATGCATTAGTATAAGCGGAAAATATGAAAATATTTTGGCTTTGTTCCAAAAATAAATTTCTTTCTTCTGTCCCTTATTTAAACCTCTTAAAATCACGCTTTATCACTGCCCTAACTCCGCAATACAATAATGCATAACGCTCTAGACACATACACGTTTTGCAGACCTACGTGTTAAGTTAGCTCATTGGAAAGCTGGGAAAGCGTGAAGGGCGAGAGTTCGAGTCTCGGGGTTGCAAACGAACGAGTTTTTTTTTCTTTTCGTTTTTCCCTCCAACGTGTTTTTTCTTTCTTTTCCTTTCCCCCGTGAAGCTAATAAGTGCTTTCCATTTATAATAATTTACTATTTTGCTCGATATTCATGTATTGCATGCATCATGTTATTAAAACCCATGCTTGCCAGGAGCCCGCGTTCATTTCGTAACTAGGACAACAAATGCTTTCTAGGTTGTTTTTTTTTTTAAAACAATTCAAATAAGAAAATCCTCGCACCACATGCTGTTGACATAGCACTAACTATCTCATCACTCATTGCTTCACTATGTTTCACATTTGCCGAACCATTGGACGACATTTTTATCTTCGTCAAGTCAAGTTGTGCATTGGTCAGCGGAAATACAAACAAAAGTTTACGACCCAAGGATCGACCAAGCGAGTGAATTCGCGCTCGCTCACTAAACTCCTATTCCGCATTCTGCAAAATAGTCGTAAAAATAGTCTGTATTACGACTTCATAGAGTCGAGAAAAAACATTTAAACTGTGAAAAACCGCTGAAAATCGACCTTTCCTTTCTCAACTGATATTGGGACAATCGTGGACAAACGTCCTGGGGCAAATTTGTACTTTTGCGCTTTTTCATACACGCCAGAGGCGAATACAACCTCACTTTAAGTCGGTCTGTTAGAAGTCCGTTTGTCGGTTTCGTTAACGTCGTGGATAAGTCGTTTGTAAGGCGCCGGCAGCGGCTGACATCTGTTGAGAGGCCTTTGATCTAAGTTAGTGTACCAGCTTTCCAGAGTCAGTTGTTGAGAATAGTTCGTACTGTAGATTAAGCATTGGGCAGTGTCCCAGTCAATGTTGTGGTTCGTCAGTTGCTGATGTAAAGCGATGTGATTGTTAGCATCACCATTTCTCGTGGCCCGTTTGTGTTCAGTCAGTCTCGTGTTAAGGTTTCTGCCAGTCTCACCAATGTAGGAAGCCTTTCATCTTGTAAACTGCTCCCTGTCTTTTGTTGGGTTCGTCCCTGTCTTTAACGTTCTTCAGCAAATGTCGTAACGTAGTTGTAGGTTTGTGGGCTACACGGATGTTGTAGGGCTGTAGGATATCAACTGTCTACATACTTGACCACCATATTACAACCCCTTACTGACAAATCACGACGCAAACTACAATTGACACTATTAAGACAGTGCAGATACCTGACGATTACAAACTTGTGTCTTTTGATACGAAATCACTGTTCACCAGTATTACATATCAATTGGCTCTACAGCCAATGGAAGCCTGGTGACAATCACATCGCTACCAGCGCATTACAAACGACTTATCTACGACGTTAACGAAACCGACAAACGGACTTCTAACAGACCGACTTCATTTGACTAACAATACACGGACCTTCAACCGACTACAATAGACGGATCGAAACCGACCTATGACTGATGACAAACTTTACACGAGTCTTTCAGCCAATACCATCATGGCTTAACTGACCAATCAGTTTCAACGGACCAGACTTATAACATCATCGCCTGATAAACACTATTCACTTGACTCTGAAGATGACTTCCGCTCAGGTTGTCGAAAGGTCATCACCAACAACAGTTTTTTTTAGGACTACCCACACCCGGACGATCACACTATACGATCTATGGGCTTTTATCTTGGCCTTCTGTGAGACGTGGTGCGCTAGTTGCGCAAAATTGTTTGCAATTCCTTTCTCCAATTTCTCCCTTCTGCTTTTGTGGCCTTGATGCACTTCTTTAGTGTTTTTACAAATCTCTCAACCTCTCCATTGGCACTCCGCCAGAGGGGAGTGAACTTGCGATGCTTAAATCCAAGTATACGAGCAAATTTGGCAAATTCTTCTCCATTGAAAGGTGGACCATTGTCTGACTTAATCACACAGGGAGTTCCAAATGTACCAGTTTGGGAATGACAGCAATGGTTGACGTACATGAAACTGGTTCTACAAACGGGAATATGGAGTAGTCATCAATTACTACGAGCAAGGTCTCACCATTTACATGTGCAAAGTCAACACTCTCTTCATCAAAGGGGTTGTCAGGTAGTACAGACATCTAAATAGCCAACTGGTCTGCCTCCTGCCAGTTGGGATTCTTAACCATATGTTCATTTGCATTATTGTTTCATCATTTGTTTCCATTGGCCCTGAAAAGCCCCGTTGAGGGAGTGATCAAGTAAGGTATTTATTATTTTTTATTTTATTAAGTGGTTCCCTAGAGTAAACTGGGGTAACCATTTGACATGGTATCGACATGGTAGGCAGGCCTTTATCTTTGTTTCCACTATCTTGTCCATGCACGCAAACCCCACCTTCTCTCGGAAGAGAGCCTTTGTCTTTACTATTCCAAGATGACCTTCGTAAGCAATGTCAACAATTCGTTCTTGCAACATAGCGGGTACCACAAGGCGATCAGATTTATTCTTATTAAGCAGAGGTATTTTAAAACCACTTACCTTGCTGATCCTGCGTTCCTAAAATACTTCAACCGAATATTACAAGCAGACGTGATTTTTGATTGGCCACCTTTTGTTGGTCGGTGCCATTTCTGTAATTTCTGAGTACATGTCAACGACAAAAAACAGCTCGTTAAAATGTGTCAAATGCTCGAACTAAAGATGTATTACAATGACATAACAACAAAGACCACATTTCCCTACTGGGCACTCGCAGAAACCTTAAGAGGAATGTTGTCGAGGAAAAGGAGAGTAGCGGTCCAAGTTACTTTCGATGAAAAGCTTTTTAAAATAGTTGATTTGACGAATAGTTTGTTGCCATCATTGAAAGCCTTTATAGAGAACATTCTTTGAGACTTGCAAAACTGCCCCAGTATCATTCCTTGCCGTTTCGATGATTGATATTAATTTTTTTGATGATTTCCTTTTGAACTTTCGGGAAAAGCAAAGTGTCGCACTTCCATCCGGATCTAGGCGGTGGAATATCCTCACTTGAAAGAGCTGTTGAAATTTTTTTTTACCCTCCTGTCAAATAAGTCTTTGTCTTTCAGTGGAAACAATCGTTTTATCAATTCCTTTTTTCCCAGATGTTTTAATTTGCAGCTCTTGACAAAATTTCGCCAATGTTCGGCTGTAAAAGTATTCAAGAGAATCATTTTCATGACGTGTGCTTTTCTGACTCGTTCCACAATGAAATTTGTCGCTTCCACCGCCACTGTTTTCCGTCTGTCGAATGCTTAACTAGTTTCAGTCCACCACGGTATGAAATCTCCGGGCAATGGTAGGGCTAGGCTGTGGTACAGCCGATCACTTCCAGCGACGTCATGACGCACGTACCAGTACGGTTTTCCCGCAGTAGCCTTGCTTATACTACGGGCAAGTGCCTGATTTCACGTACTCTTCACTAGGTGAGTATAGATCTGCCGTTTCCTTCTTATGTTAACGCTTTTTTCACTGTTCGTACAGACTAGTTTGAGGATAAAGTATTCAATCATAGAAATCAATTCTGAGATCATAGTTTCTTTGCTATTTGTACAGAAAATTTGAACGAGATGATCAATTCAGTCATATTAGTATCGGGCCGAACAGCCGTAGATAAGAAAGCTTTGTACGTACTAAGCTGAATTATATAGTTGTTTATTTTAGGGCTTATTACCTAATCGTTGTACGAAGAACCTGTCCGTGCTGAGCTTTTTTATCAGTGTTTATATTTTGTTTTTGGCTAGAATTACAGGCGGTTCTATCAAGTAAAAGGCAAATCTAAGTTCTGGGAGATCTAGACGTATACAGGGGAAGGAAATCAAGCCTAATTCCTAATTCGTATGAATTGGTTTAATTGAACGTAGTCATTTTTGTAAAGACACAAAGAGGCTGCACATGGCGTTGCCACACCGTAGGGTATCTTAGAGTCCCTAATATCTAACTTTACATATCCGCCATCAACTTCGACATCGTGGAAAGAAAGTTGCGTCTTTACTAGTCTGCGGAATTTCCCATTGCACGTGACTGAGCTTCGAGGAGAAATACGAGGGCATAGTCGGTCGCCCGACTAATAAGAAAATAGCACCATTACTATTGGTAAATGTTTGATATCGGATATCATGTTAGGGTTAATTGACAACTGTCACAACAAGGTATCCGATGACCAGGATCATGTGACCATATGACGGGCTAAGGTCTACAGCTCATCGAGGTCACGTGTTTTTTGAAGTTGGCCACTAACTTTTAACTGGTTTACGATTGGATCGCAGGAAGAGAAGGAGGGGCTACTTTTAAAAGCTTTCCAACATATTCCTTGCACAATCGCCTTTTTTTAAAGTCCCTTCTATATTGCGTACATGATTTCTACAAACTTTGCTACACTTATTGGGTAACTGGAATAAAAGCGAACCACACGCTGAACAATTACGTTCTCATTTTTGAGTTTCTTATCCAAGAAAAAGTTCAACAAATTTTCTTTTTCCTTTATACTCAATTATAGCAATCAGGAGCTCCGCTTTTAACCTTGGCTAAATCTATGTATTAAAGAACACGTAGACGTAAGAACTTTGTACCTGTAAAGCCTCTTCTCTTGGAACAGCCCGTCTGTTTTCTTGGTGGCATCTGGTCCCAATTAACATTGTCACAAAACCTGATCGGGTGTTCTGAATAAAGAAAACATCTAAATTAGTTAACAAACAAACAAACTAATCCGAAGCTAGAGTTAAAATTATTTTATTATTCGTCTGAATATTGACGCTAGAAAGGAGAAGAAAGACTCATGGCTGAATGATTTGAATGCAATAAAAACAAAATTGCGTTCATAAAGACCGACTAAATTTTAACAGCAAGACTACAATAGCGGACAGTGTGCACCTTATGGAATCTCTTTTAGATCACTGCCTGAAGAATGTTACCGGCACAGATATAATATATCACCTTCGCAGTGTGCTTGCGTCTGTTTTTTTTTTTACGAGTTCTAGTTTCTAAACTAAACTTATTTAACAACCACGTTAATCTACGAAGGAGCAAACACACTGCATTTCTTTTCTGGCATCAGAAATACCACAAGTAGTTTACAAATTTTAGTAACCTGCTTGAATTCATACGATACGCCTTCGCAAGTGGAAGACCAAATTATAAAGTTAAAATAAAAATATTTGTTGATGTTAGCAGCCTCGTTGAAGAGCTATTATCATAGTACTAGTTATTGCATGAAACGTAAGGCTGACAAGGTTTTGTGCATTTGAGTTCATTTTGTCGCAAGGGAAGGAATGTTGCCGTTTTTCACACATGTATTACGCCTTACCGTCCATAAAAGGAAAGTGCTAGGGTCACGTGTGGAACATTCGAAATAAAGAGAGTTCATGTTGTGGTTCTTGTTAAAAAGTGAAATAGTGTTTAGTGTATTTTCGGTCTGTCAAAAATCAACACAGACTGTCAGTAAACGTTCCACTAAAGCAACATGTCACAAACTAAAAAGCAACTTAGGAATTATTTCTAATGAAAGGTTAAGCATTTAAGCAGTTGAAAAATTGTTAAATGTAAAAAATTCCACTGACACATCTAAGGTTACAAGTAATATAATGAACTGGGTACACTGTCCAGTTTCATGGACCGAGGTTTAATTGAAAGACCATTGAAAATTAAAAGTATCACAGGCAACCTGTATTAAGCGGACCCCATGTTAAGTGGACACCAGCTTGAGTCCCTAAAATTTCTTCCCACATTTACTGTACAATAAGAGGGCCTGTGTCAAGCGGACGCGGATACCAATATTAAGCCATAAGAGAGGTTAAGCATAATGTTTACGCCAAACGGCAAACGGCAGGGATGAACACGTGACCATTTTTTCCCGCCGTTTTTGAGTTCGCCGTTTGAACTTTACCGTTTCAACGTGAAGAGGAGAGGTTTCACGTTAATGAAAAAAGTGAGTAAAATTTGTCTTTTTTATGCTGTTGTGATGTATTAACAATCGTGTGCTTTAAGGCAAAGCTACGTTACTTCTTCTTTCTTTTTACGTAAAACAATTGTCTCGTATTGACTTTAGAGGGAAATTATTCGAAAAAATGCAAAACAGTGCGATGAGCTTTGGACTGTTCTCCGTTTCTGAAGTGCGTCGCAATTTTATGTTGCTGTTGTAGAAGCCATGAGACTTGTATAATGGCTCCATTTCCCTGGCCAAAAGTTCTCAAAAATACAGCAAACACCGCGGTTTCATTCGGTTAAAAATCAATTCAATGGGCGCGATCCATTCAACCAAAATTTCCGGGCTGAGGTTCGAAAATTTCTTGGGGGCAAATGGATCGCGACGGGTCCGGAAGGTCTCGTTCCATTCCACTCGTGTTAGAGTTAGATGACAAATTCGACATTATCAATGGTATTATGCGAGCTGTTTCATGCATAGAAATTTAACCAATATAACGGGTTTTATTATTCAACAAATTGTAACACTGTCCAAATATGGTCATGATTCTCTCAATATCTGTCATCCGTAGGTAACAGATATCCTGCGATATACGTAATTTTGTACGCCGCAACAAGCTAAACT
>Ga0126337_10003185_pt1 | contig 10669 bp, 6 predicted proteins | sample DipCmetagenome_FD_92527 | JGI IMG/M metagenome (GOLD analysis project Ga0126337, IMG submission 92527) | Coral microbial communities from La Bocana,Puerto Morelos, Mexico - Diploria C A metagenome | ecosystem: Host-associated > Invertebrates > Cnidaria > Coral | place: La Bocana,Puerto Morelos... | reverse complement strand
GATACGTGATTGGTTTCAGAGCTAACAATAGGCAACGCATGATTGGTGCATTCTGTAATTTTCACGTGAACACTAAACAAAGGGAAACAAATTTGGTTCGGGTTTAAGCAGCCGTTAGTGGGGTAGAAGCGTTGCGTGACGACCCAAATAACGGCTGCGGAGGAGACTAATTGGAACATGACTATTACTAAACTTCAAATCATTTATTCCGTTTATACATAAAAATAATATACCCACCTTTAACATGAAAAATTATCTTTATTAATACATAGTACATTCCTTGGAAATTACACCGAGAATTGGTCGTAAATGTTATTTGAGGGAGAAACTGCCAATGATTCTGTAAAGAGGGTGGGAGTGACAACTTCATGTAGGAAAAAGTCGTAGGGTGCTGGATATTACTTCGGGACCAAAAAAAAAAGAATTAGAATGTATGTATTAGAATAAATGAGGCACGCATCTAAACAGATAGTGTTACTCGCACGGTGTCGCACGTACTTTAATCCCTGTGTCTAGCACCACGCGCGCTTTACACTCTTGTACATTATTTTCTTAAGTTTAAGTCGAAGCTTGATCTTGTCGTTACTCTGTGCGACCATTCATTACGTGTAGTAGGCTGCACAAGAAGCAATAATGACGGGAACATGTTTTATTTCTTTCTAGTTCCTCCAAGCATTTATAAAGGACCAAGTAATAAAACAGTGAATGAGTCTAGTGACCTGGCACTGTTCTGTAATGCGACTGGAACTCCTCCACCAAAAATCACATGGTCCAAAGTAGCGGTTCCTCCCGTACAACTCTCATTTGATGAAGCGTTAACAGTGAACAACATCAACAAAACCGATTCTGGAGTTTATCAATGTAGAGCCAGTAATGGAATTGGGAGTGATGTGTTCGCTTCATCATTTGTCACAGTGCGCTGTAAGTTGAAATTGTCTTGTTTTATAGGCGACATTACTGTAACTCAGTTAGAAGCTTTTGGTTACTTAGAAAGAACAGAGTTCTCTGGAAAGAAATTGTAAGTTGTTTGTTTCTTTAAACAAAGGCAACATAGTCTTAAGAACTAAAAAGATTCTTTTTTTCCTGAAAACTTTAAGACAGCTGAAACAAATTCTTGTCAACAGACAAACCTGGAGGAACTCGACTAATATCAGACGCCCAAAATGATGCCGTCACTGAGAAACTCAAAGTAACATTCTACTGTTTTGCTGATAGTGTACCTCCTCCGGATCTTGAATTACTATTTGACGATTCATCCTTGGGGTTCTTCATCAATAATAAGTTTGCTCTCAAAAATGTCAACTCCTCTAATCAAGGAACGTATAAGTGTATTCCACGCAACATTCTTGGGACTGGCCCAGCAGCAACTCTAAGCCTGACAGTCCTTGGTGAGTATGAAGACGTACCTTGTGAGAATATAAGTGTTATGACTTCAAAACTTTAAGTTTTTGATGAATGGCATTATTAGACTTATCAAGTTGATACGTAGATCTTTTGAATTAACTTTAACAACGTGACTGAATGTTTGCGGATTTGAGAATTCCTTTTTTCACTTTTGATTTCTCGCACTTTCAACGCTAAGCACCTACTGTTTCTATTGATTAAACTGTCATGTGACTCACTATTTATCAAATATATTCCATGTTGCCGCGCGTCTGTCTAGTAATACATCACAATTGACGTTAAAATAGAGTAAGAACAAAAAGTGGCACTCGGGGCGATAGCAAAGTGAGTCACTGTGATCTATTATTGAACAGACGCACGGCAACATGGAATCTATTTGTTTTATATAATAAAGAAACAAACTACTCCAGATAAAACTTTTTTAATTGAGGAACTTTCGAATAACTCGAAGCCGGCCTTTGCCCACTTTGGCCAGCACGAAAAAAGCCATTTGACGTAATCTATTGTCTACATAAAATGAGGCTCATTGGCTGCTATGCGTAGAAAGGAATTGTGATTGGTCCAGGAAAATCACGTCAAACTTGACTCGAGCGTCGCTTATCGTGGAATGAAAACTGACAGCGAAAGCCGAATCACGTTAGTTTTTGTCATCAGAGCAGCCCTATGAGCCGAAAGGTTTGGACGTACCCCCTTGCATATTGCAGGAATTGAAAAAAATACGTTTGAAAAACTTGTGATTGCGATCAACACTGTAGGCCATTCGATTCGAGTTTTAAATGAAAGAGCCGCTAGTGACTAAATTTTGAAATAGTTTCCGCCACTTTAAAATACAGAGGAAAAACTTTGTAATGATCACGTCAATCGTGCGTCTTTCCTGTAATAGATCATAGGGAGGAACAAATCAAAATGCGAGATTAACTTGGGTTATTTTATCATCCGTATTATAGTAATCACAAGGGGAAGTTTCGCTGAATATTTAACGGTTTAATCATATTTATTCGTGTTTCAGTTTCACCATCAATAGGCTACATTTCCCAGAATACCACAGTCAACGAGACCGATGATGTCATTCTGTTCTGTAATTCAACTGGAAATCCGAGTCCAAATATCACGTGGACATTTCTGGATAATTCTGCGAATGTAATTTTTGGACACCCTCTTTCGTTGCGGCGGGTCAATAGAAGTCAAGTTGGAGCATATCGGTGCACGGCAACTAATGGTGGCCCGAGCCATGCATGGGCTGATGTGTACGTTCAAGTAAATTGTAAGTCAGAAGTAAAATTGCCCACAAAGTGTTTGTTAAATTGTGTTTTAGTGTATCTGATATAAAGTCGATTTTAAAGGGATACATGAAATCCAGGTGGGTGATTTTGTACACACACCATATTGAAACCATGAAGATGAAATAGATGAAATTCATATTAAGAAAAGGCCACCATATCTTGATATGAATTAAGGACTTCACAAAAGTCTTCATGATTATTTTATCATTCTCTCCATTCATTCGTTCTTAACATCCTCTTGTTTTCAGAATTTAAGTTACTCGCATTTTGCAAAAAATAGGACACTGGACAGAACTGTTATGGATCGACGTCTTACAACAAATATTTACAACAAGCGACGCAAATGATTATCTGATTTTCTTAAACTTTATTAAATTCCACTAATGCGGTTTTTTTTACTGATATAGATGTCGCATATCGATGTCGCAAAACAGCGTATCCAATCACGTGATTTCGGAGAAAAAACGGAAGCTTTTTTCTCTTAGCTCAAATGATTTTCCGCTCTTTTGTGATTGGTTAGCACACTTAGATATGCTCTAAAAAATCCTTCCTTGCGTGATCCATGCGAAAATAACTTTCCATGTGTGGAATGTAATAAAGTTGAAGGCAATCACAAAATACGCTTGTTTTAATTTGTTGTTGTAAACGTCAATCCAGAACGATTTTGTCCAGCGTACTATTGTTCCTAAACTAACCAACTGTCAAAATATGCTTGTAATTATCTCCATTAGTATTCCTAATTTCCTAAGTAAAACCACGTGGGTGGTGAGAGTGATTTCACCTTCAAATGGTTGCTCTTTTGACTCCCAAGTAGGGTAGTGAGTTGTTATAATGTAAGAGGGTCAAATGATTTGGAAAAACCTTCCTGAGACAGAAAGGCTCTTTCTGAAACTGCATTGAGAGGGATGCAGGTACCTGGGACACCATTCTTGCATCCTAAGGAGAGTTAAGGAAATTGAAGGATGCTTGATGCATGAGGCTGTAGTGTAACAAAACGTTATGTTCAGGTATTTACCGTATCCAAATTGGGCCTCAAATGAGGCCCTAGTCACCCTGAGATGGGTGACTAGTTAACGCAAATATCAGGACAGTAGACTGAGTGCTTCTAACTGTTTGATAGCAATGATGTGTAAGTCTTTAATTGCCTCTTTTATACCATTTTAAATATTTATTTCCCTTCAGATAAACCAGAAATAAAAGGTGGTCCTACGGTAATTAAGTCCTGGATAAGCCATGAGACTGAGGTCAAATGTGAGGCAGAGGGATTTCCTGCACCTGAAATTGTTTGGAGTCGCAAAGGCAAAGTAACATCTTCTACAACACCTTATTCTTGCCTCAGCACTCTTAAGTTTACACCTGAAGAAAAGAACGAGTTTGGAATTTTACTTTGCTCTGCAAAGAACCTGCTCGGCACAGCAAAGACAAATGTAACTGTTAAACAACTTGGTAAGAAAACATTTTACAATTTCACATTGAAGGCTGTTTCTGATCAAATGGAGAGACATGTTCTAATTGCAATTTTTTTTGAAAATGTTTAATTTAACGAATAAATTAAAAAGCAACTAAACAGTAGAGAAACTTTCTATGTCTTGGACTTAACTCCTTCTATCGCTTTTGATACATGTCTTTTTAGTCAAATTCAAGACACCAAAATCTTTTTTCTTCATGTTGCTGTTGTACAAAATTCAGGTAAAAATAAATTCCTTTGTCTCTTAGCCCTTATAAGGGTTAGCAGACAAAGCAAATTGAGAATCAAACTAGGATAAAATTGTTTTTACCTGAATTTAGTTTTTAACCTCAACATTGCCACTGATTTTCTTTTTATTCAAGAAAGAAATAAATAAAAGCAAGACTCATATCCAACGTCATCAGGCCCAGAAAAGCAAGTTTGCTTGAATAACACGATGAAGATGTTTTGGAACTCTAAAAATTTAGTTTAGACATAAAACATTATCGTGTTTCAACACTTGTCAATATAAATTCAATCCAATTGGATTGTTCGCTCTCAATTTCTAAGAGGTGATAACTCGGCCTCATCAACTATCACCTCATAGAAATCGTAAGCGAATAATTTAATTTTCCTAGTAGATTTACTTCAAATAAACGCTTTCAATTACATCACGACGATTTAGTAACCTTTGCGCCTTAGAAAGGTCGCTCGGACTGAATTGCATTTGAAATTGAACAGCTGTGTGAAGAGGATATTAAAAGTCAAGCTGAAAACGTTTTTTTAGTCTTCTCAAAAAACGAATTAACCATTTGCATCAAAATGTTCTTTCAAAACTTGTTAAAATGCAAAAAACGTCGTCATTTCACAGAAGACGTCCGCCACAACACTCTAATGGTTGATGGTATACGAGTACCTCAGCCAATCAAATTGCAGCATTTGCATTAGGATACTAGTAGAATTCTACTAAAGACAAGTAGTAGCTGGTCTTCAGTATGGTACTTGTATGTTCTCTTGTCCTAATCGAGGAAACCACAAAACAATATCACAGTTGACTATTCCCATGTTTTAATAGTTGTTCCTTCACCGCCAAGAATCTTGCGCATAGCCTCGGGAGTGGATAACATGGAAATACACTGGGAGGTTTCCGCTGTTGACCCTGATAGTCCTGTTTTGAATTACCTGGTACAAGTGAAAGAAAAAGATGGATCACATCAGTGGATGAACTGTTCACGAATAACTCCTCAAAAAAGCAGTGGCTCCGTATTGTGTGTGATGAACGATTTAAAAAGCAGCAAGGAGTACACTGTGAGAATTGCTGCCAGGAATGTAGTGGGTTACAGTGCGTTCACTGTAAAACAGAGCTCAACTAAGCGAGAGACAGGTAACAATTGAACTATTCACTTGACTGTGAAAATGACTTCCGCTGAGGCTGTCGCCAACGTCAGCCTCCAGCAACAGCTTTTTTTTAGAACTATACTCACCCGGTCAATTACACTACACGAACTTATTGATCCTGACTAGATGATTATTGTAGTTTTGGATGTTGGAGATTGATAAGGCGGCAAAGTTAGACCATTTCTTGTTAAGGTTCAAAAATGTATATCAGTCCTGTTCTTTGTATGCTTTGAAGATCGGTGAAAATTCGGGTTGTGGAGGCGCGGTGGCTAGTGCGCTCGACTCCGGATCGAGCGGTCCGGGTTCGAGCCCTGACCGGGGACATTGCGTTGTGTTCTTGGGCGAAACACTTGACTCTCGCAGTGCCCCTCTCCACCCAGGGGTACCGACGAATTTAATGCTGGGGGTAACCCTGCCATGGACAAGCATCCCATCCAGGGGGGAGTTGAAATATTCCTAGTCGCGTCATGCTTCAGAAACCGAGATAAGCTCCGGCACTGATGTGTCACTTGGCTTGTATGCAGAGGTTACCTTAACCTTACCTTAATATATTTTTTTTTTACAGATAACAAGGATGAACAGAAAGGTTTACCAAAAAGTACGGTTGTTGGAATAATTGCAGGGGCGATTTGTTTTCTGGCTTTGATAATTGTCATTGCTGCTATAGTTTGTGCTAAGAAAAGACGATTGCGTACTCAAGGTATGTTTACGAGTGGTATATCAGACCCTATGCCAAATGGCTGCCAATTAAAAATTATTTTGTATGCATTTAAATTAGCCAAACTAGCCTCGTTTGAGAATAAAATTTTTTTTGAATTATCAACTCAAAAACGAGGTTAGTTGGGCTAATTTCAATACTTACAAAGGAATTTTTAATTCGCGGCCATTTATGCTCAGGGTCTATAAGTAAAATAGTTAAGTTATATATCACCATATAAAAAATCGATAGAATATGTGCATATCGGTTTCTTATGAGTACTAGCAGGATATGCGAAAAAGCAGTCCCGGGTTGAACTTTACCTGCAAGTTGATTAGAGTTTTCGGTCGGTTACAACAGAATGAATAGAAACTAGTAAAGTTGTAACTTTGAAACAACTTGCAAGGAACTGAGTACACGAGAACATTCTCGTACTGAATATATCCGAGATGAAGCCGGATAATCCCATCAAAACTATCATAATGGATAGCGTTCATATTTTTTCCAACAGAAAGGAACATCTGGGCGAAATTGTGCGAGAACAATGTAAAATGGGGCAAACAATTTCAAAGCAATATGTTTCTTTTTATTGTTTCAGGTTTTAACAAAGAGGTCATGAGTGAAAGGTGGGTGAAGTTTCTCTTTCTTCTAAGCTACTAACAATACAATTCTTTTATTCTGTTGAAAGACAGCTTAACTTAACTTTTTATAATGTCCGACTTTGCGGACCTTTCTTGTGTTAGCAACAAAGTTACCTAAAACTCAATTCATGGTGTCTTTGTTAGAAGAATGGCGTCAGACATAAAACCACAGACAAAACTATGTAAACAGAACTCTTGCATTAGTATCACAGACTTAACGCTTCACTTCTTTTTCTGTAGCTCCAAAAAAGTGACTATTACCAACTACGATAACCCAGCAATGGAGTCGAAAACAGAGGAGCCCGAGGTATGTGTCAGTTGCTAGGTGTAAATTGGTTCAATTTTTAATTCGCATAAGTAATAAACCTGACGATAGTGATTGCTCTCCGTGCGCCTATTTGTTACGTGATAGCCTTACGATCACGTGCATGTCCAAGAAACAGGTATCCAAAAGCGCTTTTGAGATTGGACACCTGTAATCGGCCATCTACGGTGCGCATAAATGACTTCTTTTTACTGTTTAGCCCTTTTGCAATGGAGACCAAAACACTATAAACAAAATTAACTTTGAGTCACTACTATCCTTTGTTCTACTGCTCTAAGTACCCTAGGAACGAGGTCAATGCAGAACTGATTAAAGATGACGTTTGATCTGTCCGTATTGAGATAAGCCGAAAAATAAGTTAATTAGATTTTCTCATATTTATTATGTAAAGAGTTAAACAATTTTGTTATCGCGAAGTGATTCTTTTTTTTTCAATATTTATCTCACAGGAAAAATTGTAAAGCGAGTAACTGTCGGTTCACAGTTGGAGTGTCCTCGATTCGCAATGGATCAGTCAACAGTGGCTAATTTTATATTCATGGAATATACTATGTGTGTGATGTTACATACAATTACCTAGAATTACATCCACTGGTTGCAATTCAGCTGAGCTTGTAGAACGTAACACGGACGTTTGTACCCCTATAGATAGGAGAACATTAGGTGATCTTAGGTCATTTTTGGGACTGTAGTATACTGTGAACAGCACATCGTGTCCACTAGTAGGCTTTTCATATAGTTTGAGTACATTTGGTAAAAACTCTAATAAGTAAGTAATTCAATTACTTTTTGTTGAATAAAACAAGTTAGAGAACTTGATATTGCTGCGACATTTTCATTTTTCTTTCATGCAACCGTCTCCTTGATTTCATGTAACTTTGGCATCCTGTATATACTTAATCGGTTTAGGGTTGGATAAAATAACACATAATTTCAGCTTAAATGGATTTCCAAGAATTCTAACTGCTTTATTACAATTTGCCTTCCATACATGGGTAGCCTGCACAGTACTAATATAAATACGGAATCTTCCGCCTTGTTTCTCGGTCTGAAACGCATATATCATGTTTTTACAGCTCCAATGCAAATATACATTTAGATTCTGAATCCGAACTTCAATTTAGGCCTTACATTGGCTTGTGCAAAACTGGAGAGTGGCTCAATCGCCAACCCCTTTACCTTCAAATTGACTGAATGAATGTATGTCCGATCTGCTCTGAGATGTTTGATGCTGTTCTATTGAGACCTGAAGTAAGGCCGCAAGCAAGACCCCTAGTTGCCATGATGATGTAGTTGCCCTGCTGTTATTGGCTTCATACATCAGCAGGGGAAGAGAGAGGTTGGGGTGTTACACCCAGTCATCACAAATTAAAAGCAGAAGTTTGGATCACTATGTTCAGGTTCTTTTTGGCAATGATCATGAACAACTTGTTATTACCCGCAAAGGTCCTTTTATACTGTAATCAATACTTGAACGCCATTGTACAATACATCAGGAACTTAAAATATAGCTAACTTCTGTGTGCATTATTAATTACATACTACAAAGTAAAGAATAGTACATTTCCTAAGGTTTCGATTGAAAAAAATTGGGAACTGTCTCTCTTCTTTTCATGTCGCAGCCGGTTTTACATGAACCCAAGAATCAAAGCAACCGACAGAAGCAATTGCACGCACGGCAAGCTTTCTCAATGAAATTTTGAGTCTGCCGGCGACATTTTCTGGTTTCTTTTAATATTAAGGAATACTACCACACCGACTAATGTCCATAATTGAAGCAAACTAGAAATCGCACTTAAGTTGGCGAATGGAAGCACGCCTTTGTGCACTGTTCGGTGCTTTGTAATTTCTCTAAATACATAAGACATGTTTGATTTTTCGCGCTGATCACCTGATGAATCATGTGACTCCTTTTCCCCTCCCCTAGAGCCTACACGTCTGCGCAGACGGACAGACGCTCGAAAGGTGACGTTATAAACAAATTTTCTCGGCTTGATAGTTCACTGAAAATCCTTACCAACGGTGCACCGCTGGAGCACTTCGTGCGCTGAAGCTCCGCTATCAAGTTTTAGACAAAGGATATCATGACAGCCACTGTGTTTCTAATAGTATAGATTTTTACGACTTTACTTCACTGTTCTCTCCTTACTTTTAGTCTCTATTGAGAAGAATTATCAATATCGTGTTCGACCACATTTCAAACACCTCTCTACGTGTTCTATTTTCAACTCACGCCATGTCTCATATATTTTTGAAAATGTGATCAAACACGGCGTTCCAGACTTGATATATTACTTCAAAGTTCAATTCTACTTTAAATATGTAGCCTCCACGACTAATTATCTAATATTTAAGAAAAATACTACAAACTGGAGCCCTAGAAATCTAAATCGTGTCCTAAGCTCTGTGCTTCTGTGGGGTATTCAATGCAAATGGTATATGTTTACAATTATGAGCAAAACAGAGCTCTGTATAAATATAAACTCATGCGCTGTCATAAAAAAGTAGTTTTAAAGTTTCAGAGTTCTTTACGTCTGCTTAAATTTTATAAGTATTCGAACGAAGTCTAAAACAACGTTACCTGAATTCACGAACTTTATAGTTAAAACAGAAATTTGTTTGCGGTTTTCTGTTCACGAACAACAACAGGGGCATTGGAAAAAATAAAACATGCATAGCAAAAAGAAACAAACATATTTATAGGAGTCAGTTAAATCTGTAATTTCTATTTAACACCTTCTCCTGATTTTTACAGTGAAACTATATATACATTACTGTTTTGTCGATTCCAATAATTAATATATCGTTGATGATGACAAATAAGTATTCCGTTTCTGAGAATAACAATTTATACTTCATTGCTGTGAAGAGCTTGTTGCTGAAATCTCTGCTGATCCATGATAGTGAAATAATCGTGATGACCACAACACGTACACCATGCACACATGAAGATGCCTCCAATACACAGAAGAAGCGCCAGTACTGTTAGTAAAGTGTCGAATTCATTGAAGCGACCGTTAGGCTCCTTTCTAATACCAGCGCTTGCGTTGCATACTGGTACAACGCTACCACAAACTGCTACAGATAAAACTGCACCGCAAATGAAATGCTGTCGTTTAGACATAACATTGTTCTTTGAAGAGCCTGTCATTTTTCGGCGAGGCAGAAAAACGTGATCTTTTTATTCGCCTTCCCTGACTGGGTCCAGAGAACCATCAGTGAAACATCAGTGTTTTTTCCATCACTAATTCATTCCGCAATGTAGCTATTCACAAACCCGTAAGTGCGACTGGATCGTTTCAAGCCAAGGGATTAAAGAAATAAATTGTTGCAATAGAGCTTCCATTAAACCCGTCGGTCTTCTTTACCAACAGCAGGTAGTTCCAGCCCATTCATCAGATGCCAAATTTCTCACAACATAATTATAGTGTTTGGCCGAATTTCAAACTACTTGCGGGGAATGCAAAACGTTTG
>Ga0126337_10003184_pt1 | contig 10671 bp, 7 predicted proteins | sample DipCmetagenome_FD_92527 | JGI IMG/M metagenome (GOLD analysis project Ga0126337, IMG submission 92527) | Coral microbial communities from La Bocana,Puerto Morelos, Mexico - Diploria C A metagenome | ecosystem: Host-associated > Invertebrates > Cnidaria > Coral | place: La Bocana,Puerto Morelos... | reverse complement strand
GATCAGTACCACAACTGATCACAGCAAGTACAAATATATTCAGGGCAACACAAAGCAAAGCTATCATGAAAAGACTAAATCACATTAGCCATATTCATTTCATGTGTTCCATCTGCTACAGTGTAATTTTGTTTTTTCCTAGCTGGAAATAATAGCTCATGGTCAGTTGTGGGTAGCTATGAACTCAGAAATCTCTTTCTAATTTTTGCATTTTTGTTCATCTCTCTGACTTTCTCAAGGTTGTTTTCTTTTGTTTTCAAAAATTCCTTCCTATTTAAACTTCTTACTTGAGAGGGATATTCACGCGATCCTAAAAATTATTTTGGTTTTACATAAGACGAATGCTCATGTAGAGCATCACATCGCTAAGTATCTGTGATATAAGGGACCATCAGACTGCTGGTCACGGTCTCAAATAGACTAGTCAAGCTCGGTAAATTCATCAAATATGAAACCAAAATAATTTTTAGGATCGCTTGATATTTCTAAAGAAACATCAAATACTTTTCATACGTTTGATTGAGGATTTCAGGCGGAATTCGGTATCTAAACTTTGACATTCTGTACTAAAATTACTGTTACACGATCTCCTTTCGGCTCTTAAAAGGATTTTATCTCTAAGATGTCTTGTCCATTCACTTTTGATAATAATCAATGTCTCATCCGGTTCTTGCTTACAATACATTATGTTTTGGTTAATTGGGAAGTTTTTCCGTAGTACAGTGCTCGATACACTAAGGTAGCGTGATACATATTGGAAATAGAAAAAAAACTACACTTTCATCTCGACAAGCCTGTTTCGTGATGAATGAAAGTGTAGTTTTTTTTCTATTTTCGATATGTTTTGGTTAATTGGATTTACAAGTCACGAGTTGTGTTACTTGAACAAAATTAATAAATGTTTTGCGACACCAGGTACTTGTTATACTGAATAGCCACAAAAGTTCTTTGTTTTTGTGTGATCTCGTCATTCATTTTATCGATGTGTGGTTTCTATTTCAATATGCCGTTGTGCCTGGACTGCGCGGTTGCCATTCCAACGTCAGGCTCGGGTGGTCTCGTTCGGCCCGACTAATTACGAAGAGTGTCAACACCGAGGTGAGTAAGTGAGTGAGTGAATGAGTGAGTGGTGAGTGAGTGAGTGAGTGAGTGACACATTTGCATATCGGAGTCCCCATAACAAACTTCGTTTCAACGCTTCGCGTTTAACACTCGTTTAAAAACTGCTCCTGACAATAGATGATTTCCACATGCAGTACTTGCAGTTGTTCCAGCATGTGCTATGGTCTTCATGAATTGACCCAAGGAATGGACACAGAGTGGCTGTCCTTTATACCACACCTCGGTTTTCAGACGCTTAACCGCAGCCAAGTAGAGTGGGGAATCTGGTTTCATCATGTCCGGTGGTCTTCATGCCAGAAAAGTCTTGAAAATATTCACGGGACATTGATTTCCGCCTGTTGAGTAGATGCGTGGGCTGAAATACCTCTCTGCGCCAAATTCTTTCCCACTGGTTCTTGTCTTGGATCCTCACTCCACCGCCTTCTTCTTGTCATATCTCAAGTTCTCCAAGCAGAACTTTGCGATGCTCATCACGCGCACGCCAGCCGAAATGCATGGTGTTGTTCAACCAAGCTGTACGGAGAAGAGCTTCAGGCGAATGGTCTCCAAGTTGTTTCTCGCTCCAAAACTTTTCAAGCTCATCGTTTGTTAGACCCAGCACCTTGTTTGGACAATCTCCTTTAACTGACAGCCTTAGTTGCTTTTGTTTTGACTCCAATGTCTTGTGGGAAGTTTCAAAGATCTTATCTTGCATGATGTTGTAATTCTTTCCATGTTGTCATAGATAGCGGTCGAAACTTCATTGAAACGAAGTTAAAGTTTCTGGCTCTTCTCTTCTCAAGGAGACTGTTTAGTTCCTCGCAAGGAATATCTTCTATTCGCCTTCTCTGATTTATGGAGTTGCACCAGCGAGTCCAAACATTAAGGTCAGTTTTGGTCTTCTTTGTTGTGTTGCTGTTTCTACTTTCTTCAATAAATGCTGAAATTTCAGTGTCGTCTAACTGCTTTTCTTCGTTCAATTTATGTAATATTCGCCAGCCATTCCGACTCTTTGTCGTCAGAAAAATAATTTAAATTTTCCGCCATTTTTTTCTTAACTTCAATGAAATTTGTTGCTTGCAAGTTGCGAGAAAACCTGTCTAACCGCTCCTCTGGAGTACAAATATTGCATGATATTTGTACTCGTTTTGGGCGTTATTTGTACTCTATGAAGTAGAGTACAAATATTGCAGGTTATCATTTTATTTCTATTTTATTGTTCTCCATTATCAGTGATTCTCCCTTTGCCTCCCCTGTGGAAATAAGCCTCCTCTATAGAAATGAGACTCCTCAGTAGAAATGACTCCCCTCTATAGAAAGAAGCCACCTCTGAAAAAAGTGTCCTCTATTGAAAGACGCCTCCTTTGCAGAAATAAGCTTTCTCTGTAGAAATAAGCCTCCTCCATAGAAATACGCCTCCTTTATGGAAATGAGCCTCCTCTATAGAAAGAAGTCTCCTACTTGGAAATAAGCCTCTTCTGTGGAAATGAGGCCCCTCTATTAAAAATAAGCCTCGTTGGTAGAAATGAGCCTCGTTGGTAGAAAAGAGCCTGCTCCATAGAAATGTGGCTCCTCTGTTGCCCTAGAAATGAACTGCCTCTGAAGAAAAGAGCCTTTTCTTCAGCAATGTGATTCCTCCATAGAAATGAGCCTTGAGGGCTCCCTGTAGAATTAGGCCTCCTTAGTACAAAGGAGCCTTTTCTGTAGAAATGATTTTCTTTCTTTTTCTTGTGAGTGCATGTCCAGGAATGATATTGGCACTCCCACTGCTTTTCGTCAAAGAATCAAAGACGAAGATAAGATAACTTTCAGTTCTAAGTAAAGCTCCACGAAAAGTTTGTCATGTTAAAAAATAGGGTGAGTTACATTTATTTTAGAGTAAGCTGCATAACTGCAGCCAGTCACGTTAAATTTGATGCGACTCATCTTTTGACAAACCATTGGCAAATAGGATTAGTACATGTAAGTAGACACTAAACAGTATTTAAGCGCGACTCAAAACAAAAGAGTGGGTTTAGCAATCTTAGGCAAACCCCAAAGAATTGCTGCAAACCTGCTTATTAATTGTGTACCTTATGAGAAGTTGGTTAGTAGCCAATCAGAAGGCTGGATTTCATCCAAGATGGCCGATCCTTAGTTTGACCCATTAGGAGCCAATCAGTGGATGTTGGAAAGACATCATGAACCTTGGTGACCGAATACGAAGACTGGTGTGGTTTGACGCCATTTTGCTCCGAACTGGTGTGTTTTGTTAGAATTTCTCTTTTTCACTGTTATGTTTTGGAATGTACTGATCGCAAGCTGTGCAAAGGATTGGATGAATTTGATGCTACTATGGTTAATGTAAGTTAATTGGCTGTTTTATTAGAATTGCTTAGAGTGTAGGAGTGAAGTTAAATCAAACATGCAGTAAAATAATGTGCAGGATCCAATTTATAATAATATTATGTGAAACACATCCGTCTGAAATTTTCAAAAATCTCGGTTAACAGAAGTATGTCTGACTGAAGGTATAAATCATGATAATGCCCCATATTCTTTAATCCAAATGTTTGCCAGACTGTTTGTGCATGTTTATAGTGCTCATCTGAAATATTCTTGTCATTCAGCTCGCTGCAAAAATTCTTCCTTCGTTAGTAACTGCTTCTGTTTGAATTTTGCAAAGTTGTCCACGAAATTATGAGGATATGTTCATTTCTTCCTCATCAACTTGAGTTCTTAATTTTTGTAAATTTCACATGTATACCACATATCCTCATCCTCAGATTGGCAGCTAATTTATGAAGACTTCGATTGAGGAATTGCAAACTGTCAAGGAATATCAAATGCTTCCCCCAGGTGAAAGCAAGATACTTTTGTGTGTTTATTGGAATCACTTTAATATCCATTCTTTTTTCAATTTTTTGGTTTTCTTCCAATTTTTCTTCCCATTTTCATAAAAGCCAAGAAATTGACATCTTGCTGGTATGATTTCTGGGTTTTTTTTTGAAAATTTACCAATTGCCTGTTTTCATGTGACGTAGCCATATTACAAAATGAAAAACTGCCTTTCCTTCTGAGGTTTTAGTTTCATCAAATTATAGACCCTATACATGTAGGAATTTGGCGATTTACAACATTTCAGCTCAACAGGGTTCTTCATTTTGCAATAGGGCACACTTGAATCTCCAAGCTTTAGCGTTGCGTGACTTAAATGGCTTCCCGAGAAGGCTGTCACGTGGTTCTTCCTCTTTGATAAGATTTTCACTTTGTCGTGGACTGTTTTAGTAAAAGTTATTTTGACCATCTGATAGAACTTCAGTCCACCATCACTTTTTAAAATACTGTAATATAATTGCTAACAACTGGTGTTGCTTCTTCAAATTGAACAACTGGATTTTTCTTGTTCGTAATAGGTAGTATAAAATTGTTGAAATGAACGTTAGTAGTGGGTTCTTCACCTTCAGGCTTTCCAAAAAGCACAAATTTAGGCATAGGAAAAGGTTTCAATCGTTTTCTGATAATTCTTTCTTTTTCGTCTTCAGTTTGAGATCATCTCGGAACTCTGGTGGTGGTGGGATGATATCTTGGTTGTTTCCTGCTTGCAATAAGCTCTCAACAGTATTATTCAATTGTAGCAATATTTCAACAAGCTGCTCCTTTTTCAATTTCATAAGATTTCATAAGATAGAAGGAGATAAGAAAGAAGAAACTTATGAGGAAGGAATACACATTCTAAACAAATTGTTGAAGAATTATAACATGAATGAAATACAGTATTAAACAATGATTTGAGAGATATTTTGAGAAATAATCAACAGCTAATATCATTGCTCAGAACCTACTGGCTGGCTTGGTGATAGTTATTGGTAATTATTGGTTGGAAACAAGAATATCTTTCAGATCTTATAACCATGCTTGCAAAATTAAATTTATTTTTTAGCACTACTTTCCCAGTGCAGTGCACATTACAAAACATTCCAACCATGATCATAAAATACCGAAAGAAAACACTTGCATTTCTGACCTTACAATGTTATCAGATCAAAGGTCATGTAGAAGCAAGATTACTGATGATAAATATAAATCTAATAAAAAGCTGCCTTTTTCAAAACTATGTGAAGTTTAGCCTTTAGTTTCCAATAAAATAGTTATTTGCATTCTAATTTCAGTGAACTACAAGACTGGAACACAATAGATAACTCATGCACAAAAATTTCCCGCTATTTATGCCACAGTTGTAAATGAAACGAGTAAAAGGTGCATTTGTCGCAAATGAAATGTGATTGCCGAAAAATTTACTCACAAAAAATTACTAGAGGGAAGAAAACGTAATTTAGACCTTACCTGAAAGCAACAGGAGGAAAGATAATGACCAAACAACTGAGAAACCTGCTTTTTCTGTTTCTGCTCACCAACAGATGCCGGCATTCTTTCATTACATATTGCGCGAAAAACTCATCTGATGCAATGCTGCTCAAAAATGTTCTAATATGCCCGCAAAACCGCCTAAAAATCTTCCTGCTTCTGTATTTCTATTTAACAAAAGTGCTACAATTTCTTTTTTTACGAAGGGATGCAGAAAAATGCGCGATTAATAAACAACACAAGTTGTGTCATTTGAATTCTGGCTGAGAGAAGTTTGGTTCAGCTGACCGACATGCCAAAAAAAAAAATAAAAAATAAAAATAAACCAAGGGTAGATTAAGAACCGCGCTTGGCCCATGGCCGCGCAGTTAATTATATGTGGTGCCAACTTGTGGAAACTGTTCCAGAACCGCCATATTCTATACTACTGCCAATCGCTTGGGTTAACCACACCAGTCTTACTACTCAGCCACGAGGTTTATGTCGTCAATTCCGACATCCTGCTCTCTGATTGGCTCCTAATGGGTCAAATTAAGGCTTGGGCATCTTGGATGAAAGCCAGCCTTCTGACTGGTCAAGTGCTGCCACGTAGGTAAAATCCGGCCTTCTAATTGGCTACCAACTGTTTAAGTGAACACAAACTTCTCTCATGATTATTCATCGTAAGTGTGTGTGTGTGTGTGGAAGCGAAGATATAACGGTTCATTCAAGTATATTAAAAGGAGCTGTAAAAATCCACGATTATTAAGCGCAAAAGATGCATTATACAATTAATAATCACAAAGTCTGACCTCTTACAATTAACATGGAGGGAGGGAGTAAAAAAACCAATACACTTCATTAAAAACGTAATTAAAATGGTTGAGAATCAATCATTAAATTAAGCCATTAAAATAAATTCTGGGGAGAATGGTAACAACTGACAATTCTAGGAGATGCTCACCTTTGACTGCCAAATACACAGAGTCAAATTTCTCAGAAACAAAAGACAAAGTCGGCTTTATGTTACAACCATAAAATCCTTCATCGCTCATTCTGATTGAGCTTAGTGTGAAGGTGACTTGACCAGAGGATGCATCACCGCTTCCACTCACACGTCCACTGTATTCTGAAGGGACTGTTAGTGGCACTGGGCCATCCTTGTCTAGAGATACCAGTTTTCCATCATACTTGATGACATCTACTCCATCTTTCTTCAATCCCCAAATGACTGAATCAACATCACCACTGAAGCTCCAGGTGAAGTTAACAGACGAACCAGCCAATCCCATGACAGTCTTTTTATCATACTTTGAGGTAAACTTAATCAGACCTACAACATATATTAATCATGGTTACACTGTATATTCTTATATAAGCATCCTTAACACAGTAAAAGTTCCATTGTTACAAGACACTTCATAAGCTATACAACAATCAATAATTTACAATTTAAAAATAGCCCCCCAAAAGTATGCATGCTGATTCATTTAAACTTGTTACTACTTAATAAGCAGATTCCATGTTGCCCTATGTCTGCTCAGTAAGTGGCACATGAGGTGATAGCAGAGTGTGCCACTAATGTTCTTACCACATTTTGACACCCTTTGTGATTTGCTAATGAACAGATGAACGGTGACATGGAATCTATTTGTTTTATATAATGAACAATAATTATAATTTAATCGTTTAATAGCGGAACGCCTGTGGAACTCTTTTCCTAAGAGATTTCAGTAACCCATCTTGGTTATGATGTCACTGTACGAGTGTGCGTCCATCCTTCCGTGCATCTATACAGACTCTGGGAGGGGGGGGAGGGGAGCCTCAGAGTACAATGAACAGGGGGTAGTAGAATGACATCTTTTCTAAACAGGTTTTTAAAGAAAAGAAAATTTATTTTTGTGTTATTTGTTATTTGTTACAAACTATAGCCGAGGTTGATCTAAGATTTTGACGTAATTTTTAACTGAAGTAAAAAAAAAGTAACATAACTGTGTAAACCAAGGATTAACAGGCAAAGAAGTAGCAAAGAACCCTGCAAAAGAGAGCGTAGTGACAGCAAATTCTTCCCTAATTCCTGTGAGACTTTCTTCCCAGGCCTTAATGATCAATTGATTTTGGTGACGTATCTGAGATGAACAGTCCAGAGCAGCCACACATTCTGTTCTGGACCATTTCACCCGAAACTGACTGGGGCAAAATATTGAGGTCTAGTAACTAGGAAAAGCAAATTAATATTCTAGATAGTTTTCTTGACTTCAGCTCCCAGAGGGGAACACCCATGTAAAAAGGACAGGAGTTTTCGTTGGAAAGAGGAATTGGGGAATTCAGAGTATCAAAAAATATTAGGATTACCCCCAATATCAAATTTGCCAGTACCTATTTATATACCTCATCGAAGGGAGGCTCTGTAAGAGTTAAGTGTCACAATACAATGTTCCCAGACAGGGCTCAAACCCAGACTGCTCGAAATAGAAAAGAAATACAAAAATCGAAAAACCGGTTGTTTACCCAGACTGCTTAACAAGTTTAAAATGATTAATTAATTTTTATTGGAGCTGGAACATTGTTATTTACTCACTTGTACATGAGGTAGTGTCAAAGAATAACAACAGTGTTACACAATGAAATCATAAATTAGAGTTCAAAGCTCAAACATTGTGCCTTTAGGACACTTCAGGATGATTTGATTAGGGACCAGATTGTTGCTGGCCTGCTCGACTCTAAACTCGCCAAAAAACTTCAACTTGACCCTGAATTTATGCTTACAAAAGTGAAGCACCAGGCCCGACAAAGCGAAGCCGTGAAGAGACAGCAGACCCTGATGAAAAACGACTTCAAAGAACCTGCCGAGGTGGATGCTGTGAAAGCGAAAATCAAAAATCAAAAAATCAAAAGACTCCAACAATCAAATTAAAGAGCCCCCACCAGTGAAACATTGTGAATACTGCAGAAAAACCCCAGGACATATTCGACAATACTGCCCAGCTAAAGAAGCAACTTGCCACAAGTGCTCAGAGAACAAGTCCTCGAAAACAGTCGGCTCAGTTGAGAAAGAAAACTACACCTTCTTAGGAGCAGTTGCAACTGAGGCAGGTGAAAACATCTGCTCAGCAAAGCTCTCCTTAAACAACTCCCCTGTTTCCTTCAAGATAGCTACTGGAGCAGATCTGACGATAATCTCTGAGAGTATTTATCATTCACTGCATCCATCTCCTACTCTGATCAAATCAAGCAAGACTTTGTTCGGCCCAGCAGATACAGCCCTCCCTATACCCATGGCTACTTTATGGGAAAATCATGTAACGTGAAAAGGCCACAGCCCAGAAGATATTTGTTATGACTGGAGCCCGGCAAGCCTTCCTCAGTAGCCCAGCAATACAATCACTCAAACTTTGTTGAGAAGATTAATGCTATAGAAGTTAACAAAGATTACAAAACTATTCACTGGACTCGGAAAACTAGATGGACCTGACTATGTCATAAAACTGAAGCCAGACACCAAACCATTCACTTTGACCATGCTGAGGAGAGTACCTGTGCCAATCATTTTGAAAGTCAAAGAAGAACTTGCGAAGATGGAGCAGATGCACATAATTTCTAAAGTTGATGAAGCAACAGAATGGTGAGCAGAGATGGTTGTAAAGTTCGAATCTGCGTGGATTTAACAAGACTAAATGAAAACATCTTGAGGGAATTGCACCCTTACCCTGTGTTGACCAGACACTAGCTCAACTTGCTGGAGTGAGAGTATTTAGCTAGCCTGATGCAAATTAAGGATTCTAGCAAATTAGCACCAGAGTCGTCCAAGCTCGCCACCTTCATAACACCATTCGGCCGGTTTTGCTTTAACCATCTACCATTTGGAATCAGTTAGGCGCCCGAACATTTCCAAAAGCGAATCTCACGTCTCAAAAGGAACGGAAGGATCTCTATGCCAGATGGATGATACCATAGTCTTCAATAAATCATTTAAAGAACACGACTAGCATCTCAAAGAAACCCTATGCAAGCTACAAGAGGCTAACCTCACCCTAAATGACGAAAAGTGTGAATTTGCTAAACCATCTGTGGAATTCTTGCGCACCATTGTCAATGCTGAGGGAATACAAGTTGACCACAAGAAAGTTGAAGCTATAATGGAGATGGCAGCCCCTAAGGACCCACCAGAATTAAGGTTTCTTGGAATGGTTAATCAGCTAGGCAAATTTCAGCCCTGTATAGCTGAGCTCACCAAACTGCTGAGAGATCTTCTGAGCACCAAGAACCACTGGACATGGGGCACAATTCAGCAGCAGGGCTTTTCTCCTCGCAGCCTTGATTCCACTCCTACCCTTGCCCTCTATGATCCAAGCCATCAGACAAAACTATCCACATATGTATCTTACTATGGCCTAGGAGCGGTTCTACTGCAAAACATGATGACCAATGGCACCCAGTCACTTATGTCTCAAGAGCTATGAGTCCTACAGGACAGTGCTACACCCAAATTAAGGAAGCATTGGGCATAACTTGGGTAAGTGAACACAGATTATCTCATTGGCCTCAGGTTTCACATCGAGACAGACCAAGCTATTAGTCCCTTTGCTCAGTACCAAGAACCTCAATGCACTTCCAGCCAGAGTACAGAATTTCCAGATGCGTATGACGTGATTCTCCTACAGCATCTCACGTGTACCTGGTAAAATCTGTTTACCACTGACACGCTATGCAACGAAAGATCTAAGAGCAGTACAACCATCCTTGATAAGAGCGGTAATCTCGTGAGCGGAAAGAAGGAAATGCAGGCAAGATGGACAGAGCACTTCAGAGAAGTACTGAACAGAGAAGAACCAACAGACCCTATAACAATAGAAGATGAAAGCGAGTTCGAGCTAGGCGGATTGATTGAAGAAATCGTGATCACTGAGCCAACAATCGGCAAGATAAAAGCAGCAATTGAGCGTTTAAAGAATGGGAAATCTCCAGGCGTCGACTCCATCATGGCTGAATTGTTAAAGGTGCACAAGGAACTCTCGGCAGCGAAAGTACATCAGCTACTGGAGAAAGTACGGAAACATGAAAAGATCCCGGACAAATGGAAAAGAGGGTTGATCATAAATTGCCAAAGAAGGGAAACCGCAAAGAATGTAAGAACTGGAGGGGAATTACTCTACTTTCAGTAGTCGGCAAAATACTTGGACGGATCGTGATTGATCGAATACGGAATGGAGTTGATATCAGACTGAGGAATGAGCAAGCAGG
>Ga0126337_10003182_pt1 | contig 10676 bp, 5 predicted proteins | sample DipCmetagenome_FD_92527 | JGI IMG/M metagenome (GOLD analysis project Ga0126337, IMG submission 92527) | Coral microbial communities from La Bocana,Puerto Morelos, Mexico - Diploria C A metagenome | ecosystem: Host-associated > Invertebrates > Cnidaria > Coral | place: La Bocana,Puerto Morelos... | reverse complement strand
GGGGACTACACTTGCACGTCAGCTAATACGCATGGCGAAAGAACACGCTCTGTGCACGTGACTGTTACAACGTCATCATTTAAGAGGGCAACAATACAAGAAAGCAGTAAGTTGCTTGCAGCTCAAAGTTCAACATAAATCTCTGCACTATTTTATCAAGACTTAGCTAAACTCATTGTTCTCTCAAACTTGGGAAACATTCTCCAGAGTTGTCGTGAGTCTTTCTTTTTTTTTATCTTACGAATAATGTCTGTTTGCAGCGTTCATTTTTGTAAATTGACAGTCTGCTCCTACAAGCTTCCTTTAGATCAAGGCTGTGAAGTGAAAGAACCAGGCACGTGAATTTATCCCGAGATTTTACTGCCTATTTTCGATCCTCATAAAAGTAAAGGGCCTCATATACACAATCGCCCTCTCTAGGTCTAAGGTCTTCGTGTTGAATAGCTGGGAGAGGTAACCTTATACTTGAAATAGTATAAACTCATTAAAGAAATTAACAACAACTTTTTCTAAAATTTCCAGAAAGAGCGGGTGATGACTTTGCACCAAGATCTCAAGGTAAGGTAACTCGACCGTGACTTAACAATCAGATTATGAGCTCGAGATTTATATCGCGTGATAGTTGACGAGGACACAACCCGGGTCAGCTGTCACGCGATAGAAACCGAGAGCGAATAATCTAATTGCTTTAGTGTAAGTGGCTACTTGTAGTTCAAAACTTTATCATAATTGAATTGAGCAGTGTGTGGTTGTTAACAAACTAGTGGCCGCTTCTTGGCGTTTTTGTGGTGTCTGTGAAGAGGATCCTCTTCACAGACACCACAAAAACGCCAAGAAGCGGCCACTAGTTTGTTAATAACCACACACTGCTCAATTCAAACTATCTGTACGAACAGATAGTGAGTATCGTTGCCAACCGTCATGAGTAAATCCCTCGTTACCTCTAGTACTTCAGAACTTAGTTGAATCTTAACATGGAGGCACCCTCTAAAACCCTCTCTTATGCACTACCATGTAAATCTTGGAAGGGGATATTCATTCAACATTTTTTAACCGCTTGGTTGCTACATTCTTTCAACAGCTCCGTGTCCAGCAGGGAAATTTAGCTCGGACGGAAGGGGACCCTTGTGTCGAGTTTGTCCCAAAAACTCGTACCAGGACCAGACGGGAGAGACCGCGTGCAAAAACTGCGAACTCGGAAGTAAAACTTTGCAATTAGCCGCCACTTCTGCAGACGCTTGTGGAGGTAATGTAACTATATGCCACGTCGAGACGAAAATATAGGGACTTATAATCCATCAAAGATTTTCGCTCCTGTTTGATTGGTCGAAACACATCACGTCACAGAACATGCCCAGATAAAACAGATATTCGAGTGATGTTCCCCAGTTTTCAAAACTGCGTGTGTTGCGAAAATAATTGAAGGACAATAAACAAAATATCCTCCATTTCGCCCGAAAATATTCTAGCATATTTGTTCCGTACGCCATTCTATCTCGAGAGGCGAACAATTTTTTTCGACAACGTACATGCAGCTCGAAGAAAACTGTAAACTTCGAGAACATTAAGATATGCTTACCGTTATCCTCGAACTACCTGTTCGCTCTTGGAAAATTGTTCGCCTGTCGGAACAGAATGATGCCCGGGAACAAATGTCCTAGCACACGCCAAATGGAGGCTATTGTTAATGTGTTTGCAGAAATAGTTGCTAGTTGTACTGATGTGAACGCTTTGTATTGTTTTTCTTTCCAGCTGCTCCAGTGATTACCAGCGTGAACTCTAGTGTAAACACGACCAGCAAAGAGGCCATGCTGGACTGTTTCGTGAATGCGTCTCCGTCGACTCTTATCCTCTGGCGCTTCTTGGAGGATATTCCAAGTAAGTCAGTCTGTGCATAGATTGTGTTTCTGTCTACTTCTTTTTTGTTGAGATTGAGAAAACTCATCAAATTCAAGAATGTCTTACTACATTTTCAAAAATCTCGAGTTTCATTTTCACCTGTCTTTTCGGCATTTAATTTCGAAATGCGATGAAACACCATCTCTCGTGTTTGATGTAGTATATCAAACGATGAAAGAGAGCGTCTTATAACATCACAAAAAAGCGATAAAAGACTTGAACTACAACAAGAAGTGGAGAATTTCTGACGAAATTGGAAATGTGGTCAAGAATTGTCTTGAATGTTTGATAAATCTTCTCAATCGAGACGACTAAATTAAAAGTAATGTCAAAACGGAGAAATTAATTCGCATAAATGCCTAAGAACAGGTATCCAGACAATCACGGTCACGATTTCCTTTGTTCAAACTTGTTTGACAGACACTGTTTGGAAAAATACAATCTTTTGCAGGTGCTTTCCTCGGTATTCCTAAACTCGAGCAACTGGAGGACGACAAAGGGGAACCAATTGGTACCCGGCTGATAATCAGAGCCGTAACTGATTACAACACGGGACAGTACGAGTGCACAGCGCTCAATCCTTTTGGCCAGGACAAGAAAACTCTTCATTTGAACGTGCCTCAGATATAGGTTTGTTTGAATTTTCTTTAAATAGTATCTCTTTACGGCAGCGTCAACTCTACGCCGGAGAAATTTGAAAACTCAGCTTTATTTCTACGCTTAGGTCTACCGTTCACACTAACCCATCACGAAAACGGAGCTTTTCGAAAACGCTCTTCAAACCGGACGAATATGGAACTGTTGGCTTTTCGTTTTCGTGTGCATGGAAACCATATTGAAAACGGAGCTTTTCGTAAAGATGGCGCAATGCTAATCACGTGATTTCCCTGACCGAGTTTTCCTCAAACACAAATCGAAAATGACCGGTGATCGTTGCGTTTTTAAATTCCTTCTGTGTTGTGAGCACAGAAAACAGTCGGATGGACCTTCAGAGTGAAGCATCTTTTTTCAAAATCCAGTAACGTAGTGAGGACGGTGCCCATGTCTCCCAGCGGATCACGCGTCTTTTCCTGCTTTTTTCCCCTGTCCTGTATTCTTCGTGGTATTCGGTTAGATCTACAAACTCGAAATAAAGTATCTTTCACTAATGATTTATTTTCTTTCTCTCTTAGGTCAGTCACTGAAGATCCAAGGGAAATAAAACACGGTTCATGTTTACTTGTAGACAATGATATTCCAGACGAAATAAAGGCACAAATTAATCTTAAACTGATTGTCGTGTCTTATGTGTGAACTTTTGTGTAATGATGTAATAGTTATGTAATCCTAGTGATACTGCATGCACGTGGGATTTTTCCTTTGTATAGGCATTTATTAACTAAATCGTTTTCGCGGAGAAAAGTTAGTTAGTTCGCGTAGTACGCGAAGTAAGATTGTAGTTCAGAGTGTTTCTAACCGCAGCTAGGACTTCGAAAACTCTGAAGAGAAAATAAAGAATTGGACTTTACACTGATCGTGTTCGTTTTCTTCATTTAAAGCTACGCATACAAGTGCAATCTCAATTTAACGAACTTCTACATTCTTTTTAAGCAATAGACCACAAGTTTCTATCGTGTATAGGCTGATAAACCACGCGGGATGTTGGAAGAACACGAGAAGAATTTGTAAATCACGAGCCGCAGGAGAGTGATTTACGAATTCTTCGAGTTGGTTGATCATGAACGGAACAAATAGCCAACTTCACCAAGCATGACCAAACCCAGTGGAAAGGGAAGGAAGATCACCAGGACTACACCCGGGAGGTGTCGGGAAACACGCGAGAATAACACCGGGGAGGTATAAGGACACGGACAGAGAAGCATAGGAAGGAAGTGAAGTGTAATGCAACATAGGCAGTCGACACACTGTAGCTACTGCGCTTGAGTAGGGATTTAGGAAAAAAGCCGAATCATGAATCTAAAAGATTCCAGATCTCAATAGGATCTCATGAATCCACTTGCAGTATATCATGGATTCTTGCTTCATAATGCATCTTTGTATTAAACAAGCGCAATTAAGACAGAAACGCACCCAAACAAATCAACAAGTGAAAAAACCACGTACACCAGTTTCGTTCATAATTATGTCCAATTTATATTTCAACCATTTTTATCGATACATTCTGGAGCTTGTAAGCTTATAAGATCTGATAGTAAATAAATAGACTGCAATTACACCTGACGTAACGCTACGACTGTACTTCTAGGAATGGAATTTCTAATTTATTAGTTACTTTAAGATCCGGCGGCAACGCATTTACCCTTAAAATTGACTGATACAGACGAAATAGTAGTTTTACAAACAAGTTTTCAGGTGGAATTTCAACTACAACGCAAATCTTTTGTCCAGTCACTCGACTTAACCGTATAGGAAATTAGAAGGTAATGACGAAAGTAATTCTTAGTTTGCCGAGCACTGTAATTGCTTCAGAAGGCTTGCGAAACCTGCTTAACCAATCAGTACAAACATGCTGTTCTTTCAACCAATCATGAGGTTGACCGAGAACAATAGCTAGCTTGCGCACGATTTCCCGCGCTTGGCACTGGTTTCATGTTTCCGTGTTTGACACTGGTCACATGCTTTCCCGGGCTTGGCACCGTTCGCGAGCGATTCACGATTGGTTGTCGTTTTACATCTGATTGGATGAAAAAGTGGCGCGAGCTTTCTGAGCTAATCATGTTGTCTAATAATGTAAAACCGAATATAACCGATTATTTTCGACACTTTCAAGTGAAAATCCCTTTAATAGCATCAATTACTTTAGCTGGTTTACACACAGTATAAGTTAGGTTACAGATTTCGCACAACTGACGATTTCGTGCCTTAACTGGCTTACGAACTTTTAATTTCGTCAAAGTCCCAAAAGTTAACATCAACAGAACGAAACTCGTTGTGTAAGCTTAAAAGAGTCACCGTATTAAGACAACTTTCTTTTGTCCAAAAGTTAAACCTTGCGATTGTGGCAGTCCTCAAACTTTACTTTCCTAAAGAAGGGAGAAGTCTAATATTTAGATAACCTACAGGGGGACAAGGATGGTTAATCAGTATTAGGGGAAAAATATAGTCTAAAAATTTAAAGTTCTGCTGACAGATATAGCAACTACTTTAAAACTTCACAACAAAGTAAAGAAAATGAATTTACAAAATATAAAAACACAAATTTTCTGTATGATTACTTACCAAAATAAAAGAAAATAAAATAGAATAAGAAACAGTCCTAAAGACACTTGACTATCACAAAATGTCATACAACGCTCACCTGTAAACTTACAAAATTTCACTGGCAATTCTTGCTTTCAATTCACACCAGTACCGAACTCGTTCAACGAGTTCAAAAAAATTATTTTTCATCGCATTTTCAGTTTTCTATATTAATTTACGCCGGTTTGGTCACTACGTCCAGTTACACTATGCAGTAAATTTTTCACGTGACTGAAGTTAATTTTCACAACAACACTTGTAAACCGCACGGTAATATCGCTGCATTTCAATGTTCATTCTGTTTAAAAATTAACAGGTAGGACCTGTTTCTGATATCGTTTTTTTTAACTGCTAAAACACCCAGCTAAAAGCATAATGTACTTAATCTTTGCCTGCCATTAAACGATGACGTTGAAAGCAAAACGACGCTATTGCCAAAACGAAGCTCTCGAGGATGCACGAATTGATCGAGTTCGTAGTAACTATTTCATACACAAGTTTCGCTTTTCAGGTGCTCTTGCTGACTGTTTTTAGTTTCGACGTAAGTTGGTCTCAGTTTCGGCGTATAAGTGCGGAATTTCGGTACTCTTTGTTCGTTTACGCCTGTTGACGTTTTCGGCCTGGGACGGCGCTGCGGTAACAACGGCTCCTCAGCACTTTCTGAAACGGACGAACCACTGGCCTCAACCTGAAATCGAGTCATAAGTGGAACCCAAGGGGAGTCCCCTTGATCATCAATTGAGTTATCTTCGATGGACGGTGGAGGGGGTGGGAAGTCGTTTGAATCACGACTGAAACGTTTTAAGTCTTTCCCTTCCTTCATTGTTTCCGGAATCAGTCGATCCGAAGGTAACGCAAAAGGTTCAGGTTCGTTATCTGAGTCATCTCGTGGGACCTCGTGAGTCTTTTTAAGAAATTTTGGCGGTTGCTCGATTGTGATAATATCTGTTGAAGAATGAGGCCGCGCCATATGACTGGGCTCTGGTAGCGAATACTGTCGCGCTGACAGAGAGAGTCTGGGTGTGGATTTCCCACGACCGAAATCAACAGAAGCTGACTGCGAAATTGGCGATCCACGCGAACCGGAACTACTGGTGCTACTTCCGGAAGCGCTGTTGCTTCTCTTGACGGCCACAGCAGACTTGACAGGTCCATTCCTGTTCAGCGTTAAAACAATGGGTGCAGGACGACCAACTTCTTCACTGTCTTCGGTGTCGAAAAACAACGAATTCTTGGAAGGTTTGCATTCCTGGGCGGGTTCTATTGTCTGTATAGGTTGCAGGTTTTCGCACGTGCACTCCATTGCAGCTGAAGTATCCGGTTTCTTCCATGATGTAGCCGATTCAGCCGGCTGAACAGTGAAAATGTCGTTTTCAAGGTCTGAGCGTTCGCGCTGATCTTCTGATTCACTAAACGTAATCAAATCAGCGCCGCATGGGGGAGGGACAGGGAGCTCGTCGTCGTTATTGTCATCGTCATCAAACACTGCAGGGATGTCAGGTTGAGGAGGGAGGTTAATATCCTCCTCAAGGGAAATCAGAACATTGTCTTTCTTATTTTTTATCAGATTCAAACCGTCATCAATTGCCTCAACTTCTTCTTCTTCTTCTTTCTCTTCTTCTTCATATTCATATTTCTCGTCAAATCTCTTAAATTTCTCCTCTTTTTCAAGTTCTGTCTCTGCCGTGTCGACAGTTTCGCCGTTAGTGTCTTCCTCCTCGCTCTCCGGCGCCGATGGAGGATGCAAGACTATATCCGGGGCTGTCGATGAAAGAGACTCTAGCGGAGCCGGTTCCGCTGAATCTGCGCTGCTCCTGCCAGGTGCAGTCAGCGGATTGACGTGATCCCACCCGCCTGAAAAGTGAACCGAGAAAAACAAATAATACTATAGCAAAAAAACTGCCTGATAGTACCCTGAACGGCCAATGAAACATTCAATTATTGTGCTGGCAGAGAAATCTTTTTCTGTTCTTTGATTTAAGGGCGCACCCATAGTTTTTCCGTTTCGATGAAGTTGTTTAATTATAAGTTTGCAGAACTTTGAAGCGTTTCCGAGCAACTGCCGAGGCGCTTCTGAAGTTTTCTGTCCAATCAGAAAGTCTCTCAAAGAAACACAGCTCCAAGGTGTTCTTAAAAAGCTGCACGTCATGTCAACACAGAAAACGTGTCATTTCACTAAGTTGGGACGTCATATAAAATAGCACTGTTGAATTTAGCACGTGACGTCATTCTGAATGCTAATGTCGTAAACTTAAATGCTTATGACGTCATGCTGTCCAGTGCATGCATTTGAAAGTGAGCGCTATTCCTGATTGGACAATCGAGAAATCTAATCACAGAGAACCATTCGGAGCAAATTTAAACACAGGGTAAAATGGACGCCGTCAGAAAAACCGACCGGCCAAATAGAGCTTAAGACAGCACGCATGCTGGTTCTAACCTGAAGATGTCTTGAGAAGCTGGCAATTCATCTCTCCAGGACTACCGCATCTGCTATTCAAGTGACTGGAAGAAATGATTGAGGAGTTCAGGTGAATATACCAGGAGACCCGTGTGAATAGCCACAATTACATCTCATGCACGACTGGAATGTACACAAATGAAGGTGAAACGTACGAGAAAGACAACACACACAAGGGCCACAAAAGTGTGGGACTCAAAACAGCAAGTGCGCGCGCAGAGGACTGATTGTCTCCGGTGAGCGTAGGGGTCTGGGAGTACGCAAATAGCTTGTATGTGGTCGATCCAATCCGCACTGGCTGAAATGGTCGATTCTTGTTCCCTACGATCATATTTAGCGCAGACAGAAGGAAACTTACGCAGTCTGCCACAACAGATATAACACAAGCTGCGTCAAAAAGTCTTAACTCATTCAAAACCTACCGTGCAGTAAGCCGCCAGATCCACACATTTGCATTCAGCATGACCCTTTTTATAATTCCTTACAACAGCAACACGTTGGCAAAAAGGTAGGCAAGTGATGAGAATACAGAAACTCGTCAGCTGTAACAAGACATTACGACTTTCACGGGACCTGCGCTCTGTTGTAATCAGTTCCTAGATTCTCTGTCTACACTATTTTGTTGGTAGACTTTTCTACCGCGTCAATCCATGCAATGTCTTCATTTTTAAAAAACGAAAACATAGAGAGAAATCACAAGCAAACTTGTTAACATACCAAGCCGTGAATTCCTGAGCAGGATTTCTGGCCGCTAGTATCCATGCGCGGAATAACTGCCAATCACCAAATGTCATGCCCATGATGTGCCCCAGTTCGTTCAAGTCGCACGTGGCCAGTACTTTGCCGTTAATGTTATTTTCCGTTATGACGGTCTGATAAGTGGATATCTGTTTCTGATCCAGGCCCTCCAGTTCCACAATCTGAGAAGCAAGCGATACAGAAAAAAAAAATAAATAAACGCCTGCTTTCATTGGTTCAACAGCGTTTAGATGAAAGATGGATCTACAGCACAACTTGTTATGAATGCTTTGATAAACAAAGCATTCGAAAACCATACAAAGATGGCTGGATGGCCTTAAATGTCCAACACCACCAGAGATTGACGCTGATTTAAAGAAGCTACGTCACGTTTTGGCCACCTGAAAAAGTTGAGGCTAAAATTCTTCAAGTTCGTCGCTTGTAATCCCCCCCCCCCTCCCCTGGATGCACTGGTGAATAAGGAAATTTTCAACTCTTTAAAGGCAAGTATTTTGGACAACTTTTTTCTTAGATTTGTGTTAGTTACTAACCTGTTTACAAACATCCTCAATTGATAGCATTGGTAAACTAGCTTGCTTGTCTGATCTTGCTGAGGAGCCAACCTGGAGGCAGAAGGAAAAAAAGCTTTAGTTAAAGGGGCTTTAAGATGAAATATAATTTCCTCCAGTCTTACCAAGGCCAAGAGTTCCTGTTAATTGAAGCTGGAACTTTTTTTTTCTTTTCTTTCATTGTACCATCTACATCACGACAACCACTTCATATATAGTTCTTTACGTTTGTCTGCCTGACATGCAATGTATGATATTTGTATGATATCGAGAAAGCATCAGTACTGCGTTACTTCTCCACCAGTAACAACGATTCTATTGCAATTTCTCTTGACTGTCGATATAGAGTCTGGAACGTATAATAAATATTAGTAGCTCAAGTGACGACGCTCATCAGAGACGGTGCTTAGCATTTTGATACGGACTTTATTTGACGAAAAGATTTCAATTGCCCAAAAGTGCAAACCGAGAACCTGACGAGATCATCCCTTGAGAGACAAAATTAATTTTAACTTACAAAATGAAAATGTTAGTGACGCTTACTTGATGCATGCCATGGTACTAAATTGAACCATTAATGGCCGTCTAAAACTAAATGAAAATAATTTTGAAAAAAATATTTGGAAAGGAAGTCACATCAGCCGTAGCTGTAGCTGGTTTTAATGCGGGTGCTCCATCCTGGTCGAATTGGGATTTGAGATGTTGGTTTTTGTAGAGGGAGAAAAATTCTCGAAGCAAGGCGAAACCCAACAACAACCTCACCCCACATATATGGTACTGGGTCAGAATCGAACCAGGGAAACATTGGTGGAAGCGAGCACTCTCACCACTGCACCATCCCTACTCCCCTGTTTATTTCATCAGGAGCTTATCAAATCACACGTCTTACCTGAAGATGTGGGTTTCCTTTGCCTACGCTTCCAGTATCTGATCTATTACCGGTTACAGACACCCCTGACTGCAAGCACTCCACCATCTGACGGCGCAATGACGGATCCAGATGAACGGTACATGGCAAGAAACGCCGCACGTCAGAGGTGCTAAGAAGTGGGAGGTGACTTGCCAGGAATGTTTCAAAATACACAGGGTCACCATCCACCGCGCAATCCACTTCATTGATGACTGGCATGGTTGACAACGTCGCTTCGTAAAGATCTTTCAACGACACGTTGTCTTGTAGACGAGTGTTACTGTCTTCGATAAGGAGAACAAGCCAGGAGGTCTTGTACGGCCAGCCGTCCACTATGCTGACCCAGGCGGCGAGTCGCTTCCACGAGTACTCAATACCACGCGCGCGGAGGAGCCGACATGTCAAGGAGACGATATTCATCAGTCTCTTCACCCCCAGAGGGTTGACAGTCTCATTATCAGCCAGTACCTGCGCAAGATCGGTGGAGATGCGTCGCCGTTCTTCAAGTTCCAGCTCCCTGTCAAGAAGCTTCTGGTGGTCCAGACAGTGCTCCTCCTCTTGAGAAGGCTCGTATAACATCGAATGATGCAGTTCCATTTCGGGATGTACCCGACTCGGGACCCCACCGTTACAGTTGTGCAAGTCCCGGGACAGTCTCTGTGCTTGAGAAAGGCAATTGCCACCGTTGTATTCCAGCATTTCCCCGTCCCATTCTAAATCGTCCACCGCCACGCTTGCACGTTCGGGCAGACCTGGATTGTCGCCCTGCTGTTCGCCTCTCAGGTCTTCCAGCAGGGCGACGACTCCCGCAGGAAGCACACCCGTGTAGTTTGACTTCGGTTCTGGAAGGTAGAACGGC
>Ga0126337_10003180_pt1 | contig 10678 bp, 8 predicted proteins | sample DipCmetagenome_FD_92527 | JGI IMG/M metagenome (GOLD analysis project Ga0126337, IMG submission 92527) | Coral microbial communities from La Bocana,Puerto Morelos, Mexico - Diploria C A metagenome | ecosystem: Host-associated > Invertebrates > Cnidaria > Coral | place: La Bocana,Puerto Morelos... | reverse complement strand
TCATTCATTCATTCATTCATTCATTCATTCATTCATTCATTCTTGCTCTTTCTTGACGGCCATCCTCCTCCCCTTCTCCTGTCCGCTTTCTTTCCTTGTGAAATTTAATTATATTAGGCGTTTTTGTGCCCAAATCTTAACTGGGCTCTAACCAATTTCTAGAGCTAATTGTTTTTGTAATGAATTCAAGAAAGTCTTAATGATTAAATCGCCTTGGGGCTTTACCCTTAGCCATTTTCCTTCATCAGGAATTGTCTGTCTTTATTCGAGTGCCCGGTAGGCGAGCGTGGGTATACAGCCCACTAGTTTGTAAGTCCTAGCCTGGGGAGGGAAAAAAGGGATGAAATGTATTTTTCGCGCAAAAGGGACGATAGGTCTTTCTTTGCCATCAGCTATAATAATATTAGAAAATAATCCAAAGCAAATAAAAATGTGTTACTGTTGCTGTGCGTCTCTGCAGTACATGTAATGGGTCACAGATGACGTAAAAATGTGGTAAGAACAAACAAGTGACACATTTTGACGTCATCTGTGATCTATTACTGGACAGACGCACGGCAACATGGAATCTATTTGTGAAAATAACGAAACAAATTACTACAGGTTTTTTTAGTTCAAAATCTTTCATCTTCATCGTACTCGAAAGCCGTCCTTTTCCCACTTTGGCGAACACGAAAAAAGTCATTTGACGTAATCTGTTATCTATACAAAATGAAGCAATCTCGTTGGTTGCTATGCCTTGCAATGTATCGTGATTGGTCCAGGGAAATCACTCCACTATCAACCTTGACTCAAATGGCTCCTCGTGAAATGAAAACTTACAGCGAAAGCAGAATTGAACTGCAAAATCTACAAATCTTGAAGAAAATGTTGGAAAAATCGAGGCAGTTTTTGTCATTAGAGTAGTCATGTGAGCCGAAAAGCTTGGATGTTGCCTTGAATACCGTAGGAGTTCAAAGAATACGTTCGGAAAATTTCCAGTTGCGGTCGACACTGAAGGTCACACGATTCGAGTTTTGAATGAAAGAAGCGTTAGTGACGGTGGAAATTTGTGTCTTCTGTGGTTGGTGATTCTCAAATCAGTTTGATATCGTATTGGAGACACCTTATAGTTGCGATACGGTTGGGTGTGAGCTGTAGTGAGCTATACTTTGCTCGCTGTTGTGCCCTGAAACGGACTGGAACATTCGCGTCGGAAATCAAGGTTACGTGTTTATTTTAACTGATTTTAAGAAGTGATGATTTCATGTTTTATTCCTGACATCAATCTGTGATGATGAGAGTGAAAAAAGTTGATTTTTTTGAATAAATTAATTAAACAATTTGTTTATTGGGTTTGTTAAATTCGAGACAAAGCAAAAACAATTTTGTGTTTGGATTATTCTCGCTCAACTGCCAACTGAAACTGTCACTTTCTTAAAAAGTTTTGGCTTTTTTCTTACTACTTCCTGCTTCTTACCGTTCAATGTCTCGACAAGAATTAATTTGTAGTACCTTATCTTTGCCCATTCGTGTAAAATATTATCTTAATTCTCAAAACTTTTCGCCATTTATATATGAGAACATAGATGGAAAAATTTTGTAATGATGACGTCGATCGTGCGTTTGTCTTCTAATAGATCATAGGCGAGAACCAATTAAAATGCGAGAATAACTTGGGCTATTATATAAACTCGGTAGAAATACAAAACTAGCACGAGTTGTTGACCTAATGATGGCGCGAGCAAAGAGAATTCACATTTAGATGATCAACGTAAACAAATTAATTTTCTTTTTGTCGTCGCGGTATTTTCTAAAAGAAATAGAAAACATATTATAAGTACAATACTACTAGTATACTAATGCAATACTGTAATCTGATTGGCTGAGCCACGTCACACTATCAGCCATTAAAGTTCACCACTAAATTTTCCCCGTTCTTATTGGTTTAGATTGATCACGTGACGCGATAGTGTTTATCCGCGGAGACACTAGGGACCTTAAGCAACCAGGAATAGTCTGTGGACGACGACGAGAGAAGACGAGTGAGGTCTCGGTGGAGAACGTCGTCCACGGTGGGTATATACCACACAAGCTCGGAATAACTAGCGGACCAATGAGTAACTGTAACATTATTTGAAACGGGAAGCCATTTTGTTTTTCTTCGGCTGCTCGGAGGTGGATAGTTCTTGGCTAATCACCTCCGAGCTAGCCAATCAGCGTGCGCGAAAAGCACTATTCACTTGTGTGGTACATACTAATAAGTGATAATTGTAACCAATATGTAAATTTTAAAATATTCTTTTGGTAGGCGAGGCCATTTTAGAACCAAATTGAGGAACTGGAACTGAGACTTGTTATCGAGTGAAGATGTCGAGATGGTGCTGTAAGAAAAAAAAAAAAAAGATTTAATCAGAGATCACAACAGTCGTCATAGAAGTCTTAAGACCTTCGGGAGTAGTGGATGTGCGCGAACACAGAGAAATAGTTTCAATCATCCGTAAGGGAAATTTTGGCTGATGTACATTGCACCACAACACGTACTTTGCGAACCTAACAAAGCCATCAGCACACATAGAGCCACATTTTGGTAAAAAAAAAAGTCCCTTTGCTAACAAAACTGTGCATGATCTTGCGGGCCGTCCTTTTTTGAAAATCCTCTCCGGAAGTAAACCGACAAACTTAAAGAACATACAGCTACTACAGATACAACAGCTTCCTTGGCTGCTTCGTGCACTACATGTACTTCGTGAGGTACAGTGTATTATGAACTACCGTAGGTAGTATGGGTGTATCTTGGGAGATAAAAGTGAGGTCTTACACCAAGTACTATCTTTTAAAAACCTCCGCACCAGACCCTTACCTCATATCGGCCAATATGGCTGCCCGCGAGGGTCGTCAAATTAGTTTGAACAGAAGCGTTCCCTAGACTACAAATCCTTAGCTATATATGTATCGAAAATGGCGGCATATTATTATATTGGTGTTGATGTCGGAACAGCGAGCGTCCGCGCTGCTCTAGTGGCTAGTGATGGGAAAATCGTGTCTTGCGCGACTCGACCACTGCAAATATGGCAACCGCTACCGGACTATTACGAACAGTCGTCACAAGATGTATGGAGAAATGTATGCTCCGTCGTCAAGGTATCGAACTATTATGGATAACTGCAATAAGGGATTAGGTTTTTGCAATAATATAAGAGTTAGTTCTCAACCATAAATTACTCGATCCTCCACTGGTAAGGGAGGGGTAGGTGTAGGAGTAGAGAGAGAGAGAGAGAGAGTCAGAGAGGTGAGGGGGAAGGGTCGGTAGTAAACGTCAGATTAATTCTAGTATAGAAAATTCTATTAATTTTAATAGCGCATCAGGCCGGACCTTTTCCCAGTTTGTGGGCATGATGCAACTAGGAGTATTTCTACCTCCCTGCACCTGGTTGAGATTCTAGTTCATCCCTCCATTGTAGGGTTACCCCCACGAGCATTAACTTTGCCAGTACCTGGGTGGAAAGAGGCACTGTCAGAGTTAAATGTCTCATCCAAGAATGCAACACAGTGTCCATGTCCAAGCTCAAAGCTGGACTGTTCAATCTGGAATCAAGTGCACTAACCATGTAGAATTAATCATTTATTGTTCATGCGCAGGATCTCTGGTAAAGAGCTCGCGTATCAACAAAGGCCTTTTAACATTTTTTTTGTTGTTTAACTCATCTACAAATTTTCAGGAAGTTTCTGCAGTTCTCACTGACAAGGGCTCCCTCCAGAAGATAAGAGGTATTGGTTTTGATGCGACATGCTCCCTGGTAGCTTTAGACTCCACAGGACATGCTGTCACAGTAAGTTCTTCCAGAGAACCCCATAGAAACACTATCATGTGGCTGGACCATCGTGCATTAGACCAGGCCCAAAGAATTAATAACACAAAGCATAAGGTGTTGTCTTATGTTGGTGGAGGAGTCTCGCCAGAAATGGAGATCCCAAAGATACTTTGGTTGAAGGAGAACTTGCCTGATGACTGCTGGGAAAAATGTGCTCTTTTTCTGGAGTTGCCTGAGTTTCTTACTTACAAAGCCACAGGTGATCAAACAAGGTGAGAGCTGGAGGAGCAGAGATTAGTAGAACTTGAGGCCATGCCTCTTAAATTAATTTTGTCATTAGTCATGTAAAAACAATCTTAAAGAAAATCTGAGCATATCTTCACGCTAAATGGAGATTATTGTGTTTATTCCTGTGAAGGGGGGTTAGGGATGGGGGTGATGTGGATGGGTATATCATATGCCACCTGGTTTCCCAAGTTTGGAGCCTGTTTTAAGAAGAATTTCCATTCACAATGACACCCTGTTGTATAAATTTAGTAAATATTCAATAGCTTGAAGTTATTTCCTTTTTTGGTTGGCTTATACATCCAGATATGATATTATTGCTTCTACACAAATCAGAAACCTAATATTGCTTCACATGATAACCCCACCACAGGGTTTATTATCCTTTAAATATTTTTGACAACACACATGGTTTTGAAAATTGAGGAGTATCACTCTGGTATTCCCAGCTTTAGCTGGGGAATAGTTAGTCATGATGTGTTTGAGGCAATTGTGCATGAGCAAAAATATTTGCTGGATTCTAAGAAGCCGTTTTACCTGTTAATCAATTCGCCTGGAACTATCTTAATTAGTTTGTTAACATGAACACAAATTAACATATAATTGAATGCCCTTTTATAAGATTTTTGGTTTTCAGTACAATAACTCTGGTTCTGTATTAAGCAACCATGAGAATCCCTAATTCTTGGCTTGATCAATACTAATTTACTGCATGTTTTACGACTTCTAATTAATTCCTGTCCTACTTGCAAAATGATTTCACTTATTATCAATAACCTAAAATTTTATACTGCTGTTGAAGAGGGGCCTGTGCAACTTTCCTACAAAGGTGGGGGTGATGGTGGCACTCCCATATATATGCTGTGCCACTTACTAGGGGGGGGGGGTAGCTACCCTTTTATGTAAGTTATATCATTGGTATGTCCCACTGTGAAGGGTATGGTTTTCAGGTAGTTTGGTCTGGGATAGGGTATAGAAATTAGGCAGTCTTGATATATCTATTAGATAGGGTATAATTTACCGGAAAAGGGGCCAGTGTATAAATTACTTAGTCCAGAACAGTGTTAGTTATGATAGAAATTGAAACTTAGAAGCGACTTTGAGATATTGATTGATAATAAGCATATGCTGGATTGCAATTCTAGTGATATGGTTTCTGCAGGGAAATTAGCTAGACTGAGATAGGGTAGGTGATTTTAGTGTCTAGTCTAGAATAGGGTTGCAAACTCAAGGCAAGCTGAAGGTAAGGGTTTCAGTGGCGGAAACCTACCAAACATTTACAGAGTAATCCCTCTAATGCAACTCCTAAGTGCCTTGTTTTATTTCCTTTAGGTCCATGTGCTCTCTTGTTTGCAAATTCAACTATATGGGTCATGAGTCACAAATACCAGAAGGTAAGCTGCCTCAGTTATAATCTCTATAATTTCTTGAATTTCTCATCGTACAGTTAAATTCTCACATTTATATATTGTACATATACACTCATCAGGCTCAAGGAATGGTTGGGTTGACTCTTTCTTAGAAGCCATTGGCCTTGAGGATCTTGTGAATACCAACTATTCCAAGATGGGTACGTAAGGCTGGATTGTTTTAATTTATGTACATAGGTAAAGTCGCCCATCAGGTCAGAGCTTCTCTCTGTGTTTCTGTAGCATGAAGCAACTAGGAGTATTTCTACTCCCCCCTATATATCCTTGGCCAGGGCTCGAACCCAAACCACTTGAGGCGAGCATACTTATGATGAGGCCACTGTGCCTTCATAATTTAGCTGACGAAAACTAAAACTTCAATCCATACTTGAAAAACTTTGCATGATACCAACATTAGGCTGATCTAAACTTTCACTGCCATCTTACTCCACCCCTCCCCAAAGGTGTATCCAGGAAACTCCTTGATAATCCAGGACAGTTGTCAGAGATGCATTTGAACCCATGATGTGGCTGGTCAATGTAACTGATGAGCCACAAAGAGACAAGGTGCATCCTGCATGTTGCCAAGATTAGCAAAAGGGTAATGTGTGGAAGATTATTCTTGATGACAATGATTTTCTGTTCTCATGATTTGTCAGGTTCAAAAGTTGCCAGCCCTGGAGAGTCAATTGGCAATGGATTGACCAAAACAGCTGCTGCTGAGTTGGGATTGTGGGAAGGGATGCCGGTTGGCACTGCACTTATTGATGCTCATGCTGGGGGACTGGGTAAGAGTGCATTTTATTGACCAAATACATCTAAGTAACTGATTGACAACTAAAGTTAACCTCGTTGGATGGGAATGTTAAAGGCTTTGCTGCATTGTGGCTTTACATCTTAGTTAATACTGAACTGAAGTACTCCATAGGAATACCCTTGGAGAAAATTGGACACTGATAGGGGTGTCTAATGGTCCCTCAAAACCATGGGTCTCACAAAAATTTCATCAATATGATGTGGCTATGTGTGTCTCGTAGTCTCATTTTTTTTAACAATGCTGTCTTGCAGTTTTCTTTTTTTGCTTGGTTAAGAAAGTCTGATTCAAAGACCAATATTTGTGTGGTTTTTTTGTAAATGACTCTTAAATGTCGTAAAACCAAAATGTCTTGAGCTTGCATTTAAAAGAATTTGAAGTCTCAGTCTCAAAAATGAAGAAGTCAAAATATCCTTCAACATTGTTGATACTGCTAAATCCTCCTGGCAAATTATTTATACCCCACCCCCCACCCTTGTTTAATTTCTTTTGTCCTCACTCAGGTGTAATTGGAGCAGATCTGAGTTTGGTTTCTTGTGAAAACAAACCCTTAACTTCACGCCTTGCTGTCATTTGTGGAACATCATCTTGCCACATGGCTGTAAGTTATTTTTATTGTAGGCTCACAATTGGGCTGCCTGGGTCCCTTGTATGAGTGTAGGATTCAGCAACAGCACATTAGTTGGTATGTCCCTCCCTCATGTGATTCCCAAACTTGAGTTTACTCACAGTGTCTAAACTCTAGAGATTTGCAGCCTGTGTACATCTGCCCCTTCCCCTAAAACAAATCGGGGATAGAGACTCCCCAATGTTTTTGAGGGGGCGGATGTTCAACATGATGACCTGGGAAAATTCAGTGAATGTGATAACTTGTAGGCCACCATGCCTATGAATTTGAAGATTGTTCTAATGGATGTTATTTAACTCTTGTTGGCTTTAGTTAAATCAAAACCCGGTGTTTGTCCCGGGAGTCTGGGGCCCATACTTCTCTGCGATGGTTCCAGGCTTGTGGCTGAATGAGGGAGGTCAAAGCGTCACTGGAAAACTGGTGAGAGCTTAATATTTTTTTTAAACAGGTACAACGTCCACGAAACTTTGTATTGTCCCCGATGAATAAAATAGCTTTCATCCTAAGTAAGGTAGCTGTTTTTCTCTGATGAACACCTGAACAGCATGTTATTTTTCGGTTTTTCCCAAACCACCTAATTTTTCTCACAATACGCGTCTTATTATTAATGAAAGAATTAAGATATTAGTGATTTTTTTGTAAACAAAATCGCTGAAAAGGGTTTCTCTATCATCCAATCAAAAGATGGCACGATCGCCCGTGACCTCTTTGCAAGTTGTCACGTACGACGTACATTGTCACGTACGTCATGTTGCGATTAAGCTTCTTCGCTGAGAGTCGCGGGCTGTGTTCGCGAGAGTTCTCATATTAAAAGGAGTATACCGTAAGTGAACCGCAGTCCACTCACTCCAACCATACTTATAAGTTGGAATTGGTTCAGAGTTTCCATCTTATCTCAGCCACAGTAAACAACAGCGTTTTGTTTTCAGAGTTCAGAGTCTCAGTTTTTCGGTCAAGCCACTTGAGGCTACAGAGCGGTTTTCACTGATAGAACATTGTAATTTATATTTGTTTTAGTTTGATTCTACTTCTACTATTGATTGTTTTAAAAAACTCGCTCGACTTCGGGGTGTCCGGTCAAACCCGCTAAATTGAAAAAAAAGAGAGATCATGCCACGCTGGGTTGGCCTCAGAATGCCGAAAATCCTAATTCTGAGGACCTTAAATTTCCGGGGGAGGATACCTGGGACCCCTCTACAGGGAACGCGGTCCATGTTTAGAACCCCCTTCCTCCAAAGTCCTGTATTCGTCCTAGATCTCTCCTCGCCTCATGTCATCTACATAGGGTCTTAGTTCTGAGGTACGATTTGGTCACTAGATTGTGTATAATCATTTGTGACTGGCGAGAGAGAGGCTTTTTGGATTTTGTTTAACGACACACCCAGTTGAAAACAAGGAGGTCTAGTGTGGATGATTGGTGTAACACATACAAATAAATTTAGTACGTGTTTTCAAGCGAAGGAAAAATATTTGTTCGGGTCTGAAAAATCAAAGAAAGATTTTGTCTGGAATAAGGATCTCAAGGTTATTCCTCCTTCTAAGAGAGTACATTGTTCTCTTAGATTGACCACGTCATAGAGACGCACGTGGTATACAAAGAACTAAAAGAAAAAGCTGGAAGGAGGTTTGTGTTTTCTTACCGTTGTCGCTGTTGTTGTTGTAGCTGACATTTCCTGCAATAGGTTAACACGCTGTAAAGAACTAGAACCTGCATTGATACAGTTGTATTAGTCGCCTAACGGGAGCGGATTTGTCGCCATATTGTATTTCTTCGCTCTTTGAGGGGGGAGGGGGTGGGTGGAAAAATAGAAGAATGTTGGCACTGAAACTGCGCTGCGGAGGAATAGCGTAGTATTTTTAACTTTCCGATTTAAAATGAGGGAAAGCTGTACAAAAGTCCTCATAAAACAACAATTTGAACCGGACAAACTGAAATGATTTTCAGCGCATGCCCACTGAACAAACAGTTGTACATGGTTGACCAAACGTAAAAATTAATCTGTACACTTGATAACGCTGAGAAGGAACATAGGACGATTCCCAAAACCAAAGTATCGAGTCTAAACAAAAGAGTGCTTATAAAGTTGAAGTTAGATAGCAGCACAACACTAGGAACCAAATTTGACGATGTAATGAAGGATACTCTAAACCCTATCAAAAATCTTGTACTTTCGAGAGTTAATTTATGATGCTAGCAGAGTACTGAGACTGCGAACAGAAAATGAAGAGGCGAGCAGAGCTGCCAAGAGCGATCTGGAGAGGACAACGCTCGCCTAAAATTGTTTGCGCTCGTTGGCTCGCTTGCTGCACGAATCTCATAGGCTATTACTAGAGGGCATTACCTATGCAGTGAAATATGAAACGTGACCCACTGTTGAATGTTACATAACAAAATATTTTTAACGAAATATCAATCTGTTACAATGGGATTATTTTCCTTTCCCCTGGCGAGAAATGTCGACATGTCCAAGTGTTCACGTGTTAGCCCATGAAATCTTTCAGTGGCTGTTCTGTGTATGAAGAACTCGACAAACATCTGACTGCCCTGGCTAAGAAACGACAGCTTGGTAACCTAGCTTTGCTTTCACGAGACTTTCACGTGGTTCCGGATTTCCATGGTAACAGGTCACCGGTGGCTGATCCAAATATGACAGGAATGGTAAGATAAAAAAACCCCAGTTCGATCAGCCAGCCAGTTAGCTAGTCAGGCAGTCAGCCGGTCAGCCAGTTAGCCATTTAGCCAGTCAGTCAGTCAATTCGTCAGTCAGTCAAATTAAATCAAGCAATTTAATCGTCAATTTGTTTAGTGATCATTCGATCAGTGTATGAGTCAATCAATCAATTGATAGATAACAAAGTAAGGGATAAATGAAGCTGTTGCTATCAATCAATAAATTATCTTTTAATCACAAGTCAATCGAACAATCGACGTTATTAAACTCCTAGGTGTCAATCAGAATCGAGTGAGTGAGTGAGTACCATAAGATTGCCAACTGCGCCCTATACTCATGAATGACGTAATACCACGTCATCCATGAGAAAAAGTGGCCAAATGCGGGATTTGTTTTAAATTTGGATTCATAACATAGGGAAATTGAAGCTAGTCCTCCTCTCCTATTGAACGATTATTGCAAAAAATGCCAGAACTGTTCATTGCACAGGTAAAGTCACAGCTGATTTAACCATGTCGCACATGCATTCTTGCAGATTTGTGGATTAACTCTTACAGTTGATCTTGATGGCCTGGCAGTTCTGTATCTAGCCACGCTTCAGGCTCTTGCAGTAAGTAAATACTCTTTTATTATCTCTTTGGCTCCTTTCCAGCCAACTCTTACTTCGATGTTTGCTTTAACTTAAAAGTTCTGTTCATCAGAAAAATGACTTAAATATTACGACGAAGTTCGGTTGCTAATAATTCGGTAAGCTAATAATATTTTCATGTACGAATCCATACCTTCCCTGCTAGCCAACCTTTGGTACATGGCCGCATGTTGTTTACCGCAATATGGCTGCCGTGACGTCATGTTAAAACACTACCAAACCAAGCAAGCTCGTTCCCAGGGTCCTCTCTCTTCCTACCTCGAGAAAGTACCCTGGTTGCGGCTGGTCACGTGTCTATGTATAGAAATCAAATCCGCACCGGGAGTGGGTCTTTGACTTAATTGTGTCAAAACTGTCTATGGAGGAGAAAGTTGCTTTGCCTCACAGACGCTATTTTGAAAGTTAAGCAAGTTATTTGTCAGAGATC
>Ga0126337_10003179_pt1 | contig 10681 bp, 7 predicted proteins | sample DipCmetagenome_FD_92527 | JGI IMG/M metagenome (GOLD analysis project Ga0126337, IMG submission 92527) | Coral microbial communities from La Bocana,Puerto Morelos, Mexico - Diploria C A metagenome | ecosystem: Host-associated > Invertebrates > Cnidaria > Coral | place: La Bocana,Puerto Morelos... | reverse complement strand
GGGTCTTGTGGGTAATTTCCAAGATGGCGGGTCGACCCGCCATCTTGGAAATTACCCACAAGACCCTGGGAACGAGGTTGGTTTGATGGGTATGGTCTGCCATCCACCCCCCCTTTTGAAATCTTGGATCTGCCCCTGTTGACTGTTACATGTACATGTATTTTTCATCATGCAGACAAGAGAGCATGTTATAGAAGACCTGGTAGTTATTGGAGAAGATGATTCTGTGCCAGCAGGATTTACAGCAATTACTAGTGCCTTTGATGATGGTAAACACAAGTTCTGTATTTTTTTCACTCCTTTCTGATCTCTCTATTCATTCATTCTCTTTATTTTGCAGATGACAAAGCTTTGAGGAAACATTTTCTTTGTCTTAAGATTCAGTCCAGCAAGACAGCTGCTAGTGCTGTTTGCGATGTTGTGTTAGTTAACAAAACCAAGGGAGAACAAGCTCCTCCTGGATACCATCTAATTACGTAAGTACTTATAAAATGTACACATAAGGAAAAATTGTTGTTTGCAATATCTCTATCATGAGTATAAGCACTACTTTTGCATGAACTAAAAATTTTACTTGGGCTCATTGTACGCTCTGACTTGGAAAATAATTTGCAATTTTTTCAGCCAAAAACTATACAGGCATGTACATCTCCATGTACATGTACATGTAGTACATGTATGATTCATAATCAAGTAATGTATAGGTCAAAATAGTGTAAAAACTATGATGTAGTCAACATTCCGGGACTGTAGTCACTCAGTAGGTTCAAGCTTTCCATTGTAATGTGAAAAGAACAATAACAGTGTTAGTTTGGGACTACCTAAAGAATCTGAAGTTCTGTAATAGCAAAACTCTGTTATAGTGAGAGTTGTTTTCGTACAATGTTCATTTCTTTGTAGCTAAAGCTGAGGGTGCAGCCTCTGTCCATAATAGCAGACCAGCATTTTATTGCAGCATCTCTTATGACTATCTGTCAGACCTGCATGTAACTAAATGGGTTTCAAGCTTTTTGGACTCTAGTGAAAATATTACATGTGAACCTAACTTAAAATTAAAATTCCAAGAGTCTTTCATTATTTTAATGTTCCATAACATACTGCAGTAATCAAACACTTTGAAAGAAAATGAAATGAACTTGTTTCTTGTTTTCATTTTTCCATCAGAAATGAGGTTAATAACCTCTCTGTGTGCTATAAAACAGCCCCAGTGGTGAGACATCAACCTGGTCATCCTACTGGTCATCAGTACACATACTCTAGTGTTCCTCACTCTCATGGACCAAACAGGCAGGAATGGTAAGTTGTCATGATCATGATACAAACATGCAGACTTTTTCTGTCACTAACATGCTGTATTTAGCATTTTTGAATGTATTTTACTCTCAATGAGGGAACTCTTCACCTGTACAGGTACAACTTCACCTTCACCTGTACAACTGTACTTATTTTCCTTTCTGGTCATAAAATGTTTGAAATAATACTGAGAGTACATACATGTTTACAATGTTTGTGCACAACAGTTTGTAAAAGTTACTCATGTTACTGTATTCCAAATCTACACACTAGCTGACAATGAGCAACTACAATTTTGGAATACACTTTGAACTGTTCAAGATAATTAATTATTGGAAATAATTTGGTTGTTTTTAATTGATTGATCAGCGAGTCTTCATTTTTGCATTTTTTGTTAAAATTAACAGATGTTACCTTTTTTAAGATTGCATGGTACTATAAAGTAATAACACATACAGGAGAAACAGTAAAAAATGAAACATTGTAACTGGCCCATTAATTTTTTTTGTAAACCTTAACAAGAATTGTACACATACACTTTCCATGCTGTTTTCAACCATTGGTCTGACACACAGGTTTACACCGTACAGTATATGGTTGTTTTATAATCACTTGTGAAATTAATTGTCAAATAACTCTTTATAAAGAGGTGATCTTAGAGTGTTTCCTTTGCCCAGAAAAATAGTACATGTACATTATACAGTGTAGGTTTTTTGGCAACCATTCCCCTAATAACTACATGTATATGGTTAGAGGTTTTTCTGGGAAGCAAGTGATTTCCAGACAATTAAGGCCTAAAATTCAGAAGTGAATACTCTATGCTTGTGGTGAGTTGTGTTATGTTTACTGCAGGTATGGTCAGGCCCAGGCTCCAGGACCCTGGCAACAACAGCCAAGTTACCAGGCACCTCCTCCTGTTACTCCTAAAGTTGGGGCATCTTCAGGTATGTTTCTACACATACCGGTACGTTTTGCAAACAATTCTTGTGTGACTTTTTGCATGAAATCTAGAGAAAAGATCTTTATATTTAAGAAATTATTTTCATTTAACGGAACTCTGGTTTTTGCTGATTGTAATTTACCTTTTTAAACAAGTCTCTTTATGAAAAGAGTACTGCCATACATGTACAGTGTATTTATGCAAAGGCTTGTATTCACTACAGAATTCACAAGTTTACTCACAGAGCACCTTGATTATATTTGTTGTTTGCAGCTATTGAAGGCCTTCCTTTTGAAGTTAACTCCAAGTTTGATATCTTATGGAAGAAATCTGGGGTATGTTTTTTAAGCCTCTTTGCACTTGGGGGAGCAGGGATGGCGCAGTGGTGATCGCGCTCGCCTTCCACCAATGTGGCCTGGGTTCGAATCCTGGACCCCGTGTCATAAGTGGGTTGAGTTTGTTGTTGGTTCTCGTCTTTGCTCTGAGGGTTTTTCTCCGGGTTCTCCAGTTTTCCTCCCTCCTCAAAAATCAACATTTCTAAATTCCAATTCAATTGGGAGTTCGAGGGCCACAGGTTTGTCAGTCGCATGACTGTTAAGTGCTACCCTCGTAAAACAAAGTTAATTATTATTAATTATTATTAAAATGCATTACCCAATAGGAAACATGAACGATGAAAACTTACCAGTGGAAAAATGTCATCGGTCCAATCACAAATGCGAACAACAAAAACTCACTAGTGAACAACATCGCATCGCAATTTCCATTGACTTACATATGCAAGCCGATTGTAGCAATATTCAATGAATTGATATATATTCAATTCAATATTTTATATTTATGTATTTTTTAATGTATTCAATTTAATTTTTTATATTTATGGATTGTTTTTTTTTAAATCCATTTAATTCATTATGTCTATATTTATTGAATATAATCGCTGTATATTCATTCAATTTAATCTGTTTATATTCATTCAATTTAATCTGCTTATATTCAGTCAATTCAGTCCGTCAAAATATTCATTTAATCTTGGGGACTGGGTCAACCCATGACATCAGAAAGATAAGGGCCTGTGAAGTATAGCGTTTCACGTGAATGCGTTTGTCCGCCATAACAAGCAGTACAAGCAGTACAGTACAAACAGGTGATAAATGACAAAATATCCTTAGCAGCAGGCCTTTTAAGGCGAGCCTCGGATAAGCTGCTGACAGTGGATTCTTCATCTACAGTGTACAATGCCTCACAGCGTCGCGGAAAGCGTTACTAGAGCAAGAAACATGATGGACAGGAGTCGGCGAAGAGGAACGACTTGGTTATAACGAAAGACTACGGTCTTTTTGAATTTTTTAACATTGAACTAGTGAGCAGCACTCGGCGAACTGTACTTGTAAAACTTGATTTATTCTCTTACGCGTTGAATATATATCAATTTATTGAATATTGCTACAATCGGCTTGCCATACTTACAAGCCTCGGCCAGTTTTGTTTCCAACTGAAAAATGTTTACAAAAGTTGTGAAAGTATACACTGACGTTTTATTTCTCTTGTTTCATTAGATATTTGATTTTGAAAGAGAAACTGATGTTTTAGTTATTCTAGTTTTACACGCAGTTGAATGGGTTCCCTAAACACGCGCGTAAGATTGACAAAAATTGGCTTTTCAACAATGTCAGTATCTATAAAATAAACAAATTACACCATGGAAAATGCTTTGTACGATTTTTTATTCACTTGTTGAATTGTATCAGAAAACTCACTCGTTCCTTTTCTGATACTACTCAACTCGTGAATAAAAATCATTCGCGCGCATTTTCCATGGAGTAATCTCTATTTATTACATAGCCTAATGACTCTGCCATTACCATGATTACTTTTCGTATCAATAATGAAATTCGAATTTACTAATCTTCAATTAGTGATCTATGGTGTACTGATAGTTAAATTTCCAAGTCTTATTAACATATATGATTCATATTTCTTTTTCAGCATGTCATTCCAAATATGCAAAGTTTATCTGTCAGCGACATTAACACAAAGGTATGTTTAAGAATATTATTTCCTCCAGAAATCAGAGTGTGATTTTAGAGCCATGAGAAAAGAAAAAGATGGAAATTACTTTATCGTTTGCTCTTCTTTCCAGGTAACAAACGTGTTCATTCACATTAATTTAATTGTATTTCATGTCTTTTGGACTAAATATGAGTTCATAATACTATGCTTTTTTTTTCTCTTGTAGTACAATTATGACTTTAGCAAGGAGCGAGCTGTGACCTCAAGATGACTTAAGTGTCAGTCACATAATCCCAGTGCTTGTGTCACGCGGCCCCTTTCGTTATGAGGGTTGCGTTGCAACTGTGAAACGTTAAGTAGTTTGTGACTGACTTCGATGGTACTGTAAGCGGCCGTGGGGTATACACCTGTATTATGGTGATTGGCTGAGTTAATATATTAGTTATTAAAATGGTGTGTAGTCTTTATAGGCCACCCGTCTATTTGCAGCAAGACAAGTTGGGAATACATGCAAAATGGAAAGTTTCCCCCTTCTCTTGTTCCTTGTAAATCTACACTGCGCATGAACAGTTGTCATGGTAAGCTTGAGACAAATGGAAGTGAGCAGCGGTTTCTGCCATGACAGAGATTCATTTACACCACATTCATTGTGTACCATGGAGTGTTGGTATTCTCGGTATTTGACCTGAACTACGTGTACCTTGGAATGGAGGCTCATGCGGGGGAATATCATTAAAAATCACATTTGAAAACATTTCCAGCATTAGCCTCAGTTGCAAACTAGTTCTAGTCCAATACCGAGGTACCAGTACTTTTTATTCAATAGGGAATGAACCTTAAATCAAATGTATGTGGAGTAATGAAGAGAAATTTGTAAATCTGTGGCACCTGTTTATTACAATGGCCAAGATCTCGAACTCAGATCAGACAAACACAACAATTAAACGAGGTTAAATAGTCTGAAAAGATCAGTTAAATTATGCGGCAAAATGGCCATAAATATCCAATACATTGTAAAAATAACAGAAAGAAATTGAACTAGAATTTTGTCTAGTAAAGGTTGATAACACACGCACGAATACTAAAAGTGTTGTGAGGCGTGGCCTATGTTCTCCTGCTCCTCCTCCCGCTTAAAACGAAGAAATAAGGGAAAAGTTTGCATAAACTCCAATTTTGCTGTTTTCTCATTTGATTTCTTTCCCAATCTTCCACTTGTTGCCGTTTTCACGCTGTAGCATTTTTATGAAGAAACCAGTACGTTGAAATCGTGTTGTGCCGATACAAGAATTAACGATCTTTGATTTATGTTCTCAAAATGTTTGTTTCGGCTTCAGTGAGGCCAATGATAAATGGGTGGATAGGTTATGTGTTTGTGATATACTTCTTCCTTGATTCCTTTGCAGTGTGTCTTTAAAGACAGAGAATACAAAATACAGTTCTCCGAACAGTTTACGGTATATAAAGATTCCTCGACTTAAAAGTCAAATTTTAGTATCTAGTCCTATAAAATAGAAGTCAAATCCCGGCGTATTTTAGAATTAATATCCTTTAAAATACAATTTTACCCTGTCCAACTCTCAGGGGTTTTCATCGCATGCATGTCATGCATTGATAATGCTTTTGTAGGTATTTGCCCATGCTTCGGCAATGTGATTAAGAAAGTCGTCGAAATCGTCGCAAGTCCCAATTGGTCACGGCAAATCTTTATGGACCTCCGCCAAGATATAGAAAGTTCTTTAATGACATGGCAAACACGTGTATTAACACGTGCATAAAAATCCGAACAGAGACTTATTCAAACCTCGTGATAGCTCGAAAGCCCAGGAGAGGACTCTCCTATAAAAACGACGGGCGGGGTGCCTGTCGTACCTTTCAGGGGTTAAAATGACGTTTCGCTACCTCTTAGTGTCCAGCCGAAAATAGTTCACTGCGGAAGGTTTTCCGGTAACTTGAAGGGAACTTGACCTGGAAGGCCATTTGTGCCGAGTGTGAAGACCGAATATGACCATAGACTCGCTGGAAATATCGGACACGCTTATTCACTGAATATGGAGACTATTATGCTAGGAGATATGAACTTCGATTACTTCCAGAAAGAGTTTAAAAAGTCATCGACTGGTCAAAGAATTGAGATATTCTTAGTTTACACAACTGGTATCGTCTGCTTCGCGTCCCATCAGTAAATCATTCCTTGGTCATATCTGGAGCAACAAACCGGACCGGACTGAAAATATCAAATGTCCAGATGTCTACATTTCTGACCACCTAACGATGTTCGCTGTGCCTTTCTAAAAATGTTCTCCTGATAGTACTAAGAATGTTCACCTATAATCTCGAATGCTTAAACCACGAAAAGTTTGTTAAGACACCTGACGAGATCCCACGGACGCAATGTCAGGGCCATAGCTTAGAAGAAAACAAGGTCACGCGAATCCAGGATGATGCTTCAATTGCTGAGGAACACTTCCCGGGTTTAGCTCAAACTCTGACAGGCACATCTGCTGCTCAGTTTAATTCAACGACCCTGAAGTCTCTTTCAGGTGGGTCTGAACCCACTCCAGAGAATTGTTTTACACTTTGCAAAAAGAAAGAAAGAAAGCTTGCTTTATTTTTGCAAGGCAAATTGCATTTGCCACGTGTAATATCCTTCACTACAGTGTGTTGTCATGGTCAGAATCATTCATTTTCACAGTTTTGCCTTTCTCTTTCATTTTAATTGATGCTTTCGCAAAAAAAAGATAATAATGAAATGTGTTAGCCTTATCTGCTAAATCGACCAACTTACCCAATTTAATCAATCAGTACAGTGTAGATGGATTTAGAAACGTCGTTGTTGGTTACTTGAAAATGGGTAGCACGATTCAAAATCGGTACTTACACGTCTTTTGAGTGTTATTTATGTATTTGAAACGCTATCATAAAAAATAGCTTAAGTGGCGGCATACATTCAGTTATCAAACAGTGCACTTTATTAACGTGCAATAGAGTCGCAGTGAGTTTTACTGTGATTATGTAGGTGTTTTAGTGCTTGTCGATTAATCGCGCTCGGAGATTTACATGATCCCTGTGCGAGTTCCTATCCGCCAGCAGCGAACCGTCTACAGTAACATCCTCCTCTATTAGCTGGGCCCACTGTTAACATAATAAAGCAATAAATCGTTTAGGGACTTTCTAACACTGGTGCGATGTCATTGGGAGAACATTTGAAAATTTAAGGTGGCTCTTAACCCATTCCACAGAATTTCAATTCTTTTAAAACTTTGCAAACACTTGCGTTCTGTCATTTTTATAGCAATTCGAAAGTAAAAAAATGGGAGTCACCGAGCTCGTTTTTGAGTTATAAGAGATTAAAGCTAAAATTAAGGGGTTAATCGACAGGTCATTTCGTTGCTGTGGTAACCTATTACATAAAAAGTGACCGCAACTGGTTTACCAATTATTGGGCGTTTGTATGATATCATTTTTGTCGCATCACTTGATAAACAGTAGTTAATCAAAAGTGGCAAATGTTAGCTTTAATTCGTTTCACAGATTTATCATGTTATCTGAAACATATTTTTAGTCCTCTTATCTTCCCCTTGGATATAAGCGCCTCCGTTTGTGAGCCACACAAAACCCCTTAAGAAGTTGTAGTATTGAGAGGTATTTTGAGATCTTCTGGCGGTACATTTATATAGTTATTGAAATAGTTTTTGCTCGCAAAGCCCTGCCAATGTACAATCTAAAAAACCGATATTCTTCGATAAGTTGTATGGAACCATTTTTTCTTGAAGCGAGATACTCGATTGCAATCCAAATGAAACATTGTGGTGAATTAAGTTATTCGTTCATGTCACACTCCCGTTAATTTAAACTCATCAGGATGCAGAGGTTCCCAGTAATGAGGACAATGTGTATATACTAGTCACGCAACGCTTTCGAGTAGCGTACCATAGAAAATGCCATGAGTCGTTTGTACTTTCCCAGTAAACGCAAGGACTCTGAGGCGAGTGCGTATATTGAGAAGTTATAAGGTAAAGTCTCCTTACGAGCCCATGACCCATCAGTGCCGGAGCTTATAATAATATAGCTTATCCCGGTTTTTGTAGCATGAAGCGACTAGGAATATTTTTATTCCCCCCTGGATGGAATGCTAGTCCATCGCAGGACTACCTCCAGCATTAAGTTTATATACCCGAGTGGAGAGAGGGACTGAGAGTCAAGTGTCTTGCCAAAGAACACAACGCAATGTCTCCCGCCAGGGCTCGAACCAGGATCGCTCAAGTCGAGGACACTAGCCATGAGGCCACAGCGCCTTCCAAAAGGCCAACGAAGGGAAGCCTAAAACTACATATTGCCATTTATAATCCTCCTAGAAACTTCACGGGAACCATTGAAATACATACCTGAAGCACTGCAAATTCTTCTTTATTCATATCAGTATGTTCTGCTGAATATAAACCATCTTTCCCATACAAATCCTTATATTTTAATTTTACGAAACCTGAGCGCGCACTACTAAGTAAAGGGGAAGCTCATTCGCGAGCTTGGGCAACCTGTGATTTTATTCTCTTGTTATCTAAGATTCAAAAATTAAGAACAAAGCTGTTGCGTTTAAAATGAGTTAAAACTATGATCCCTTTAACGTACGCACTATAAGATTGACAAGTTTTAATGTTTATAGTAATAAGTAATATTTATAGTCTCGGGTTGTTATTTCGGTTATCCTTGAAAAGTTCTATCATCAAGGTTTGATATTGCTACTAGACAATCCCTCTTCGATAGTGTTTAAGAAAACAGCCCTAAGAAAATATGCGCGCTGATTGGTTAATAAACAATTAGATTATGACAGGAGCCCATCACCAGATGGTGATGGTCTCCTGATTATGAGCCCAAGATTTCTATGAAGTGATACTCTGCACAGGTGGGAACCAATAAGCTGACAGCAATTCTTCTATACCTTTTTCTTTCTTTGATGATGAAAACAATGTTATCACTAATAATATGCGACTGTTTTAAAATAGGCTAAGGACGAACGCCGCGGAATTCCGCTTGCGAGCGATGATCTGGAATTTGAAACGTGCATACTGATGATCTTCACGGCGTTCGCTACGCTTGTACGTGCCGCTCACGCTATCTGAGTAAAGAGGCTGCCTACAGTTTATCGAATAAAGAGGCCGAATCAACTACCACCCCATAGAAATCGTTCGCTACACTTGTACTTGTCACTCACGGTATCTGAGTATAGAAGCCGATGCACTTTATCGAATAAAGAGAATTTTAAGGAATCTAAATGTACTTAACCCACATTATTTCCTCTAATTACTGTTGACAAACTAAATCACAGCAAAAATCAAGGTCGTTCTCAAAATATTCTATTTTATCACATATATATACCTTGTCCAGTCGGGTATCAGTTGAACACGTAAAAACAAATAGGCGTCCTGTATGTGCAGGTTAAATTATACCTAACATGATCTTGAGAATTTATCTAAATTGCGTTTTTTCTTAGATAAGCAACCACAATTTTCGACAGTATTAGAAAACTTGCTATTTCTATTCTAATAGGCTTTTCTTAAACAGGTTTGTGCACAGTACAAATCTATGATAGTTAGGCATTTGATGCATATTAATTAGGTTAATATACGACTCGTATTTCCCATTGCCTTAGCCTTCCGAAGGTTGCCCCCCCCCCCACAAAATGGGCCATTTTCGAAGATTTTTTTCTTGGTCCCTCCTTTGCTATTTTACAAAAACCGCCATTTTCGACACTGTTGGAAAAATTGCAATTTCTCTTCCGATAAGGTTTTTTATGCAATGATTCGCAAAGTAGAAGTCTATAACAGTTAGACTTTCAATCCAAAAACATTAGGGTGTTCTACTACTTGTATCTCTTATTTTTTAAGCCTTTCATAGTTTACCCCAATAATCGGCCATTTTGGAAGATTTTTCTATGGTCCCCCCTTTGCTATTTTCCAAAGAACCCTCATTTTCGACTCTATCAGAAAAATTGCTTTTTCTCTTCTAATATGTCTCTTTTCATACGGTTTTTGCAAAGTACAAATCTATGAGAGTTAAGCTTTGAATCCATACTAATTACGATATTGTACAACTTGTATTTCCTATTTTTTAGCCTTCCGAAGTTTGCCCAAAAAATCGGCCATTTTTGAAGATTTTTTTAAGGTGCCCCCTTTGCTGCTTTGCCAAAAACTGCCATTTTCGACATTGTTGGAAAAATTATTTTTTCTCTTATAATATGTCTCTTTTTCATGCCGTTTTTAGCATAGCGTCAATCTATGAGAGCTAAGCTTTGAATCCATACTAATTAGGATATTGTACGACTTGTATTTCCTATTTTCTAGCCTTCCGAAGTTTGCGTAAAAAATCGGCCATTTTTGAAGATTTTGCTATGGTCCCCCCTTTGCCGTTTTGCCAAAAACTGCCATTTTAGACACT
>Ga0126337_10003177_pt1 | contig 10681 bp, 12 predicted proteins | sample DipCmetagenome_FD_92527 | JGI IMG/M metagenome (GOLD analysis project Ga0126337, IMG submission 92527) | Coral microbial communities from La Bocana,Puerto Morelos, Mexico - Diploria C A metagenome | ecosystem: Host-associated > Invertebrates > Cnidaria > Coral | place: La Bocana,Puerto Morelos... | reverse complement strand
CGTCGAAGAATGATGTAGAACAACAAGGTGTAAATTTCGCTGTACAAGTAATCGGAAGAGAAAATGCTACGCTCAAAGACATGCAGATCCTAAGGATTGTGGAGAAAAAGAATGCCCTGTCCGAACCCGAGACCTCCCGCTCGGTAGTCCGACGCTCTACCAACTGAGCTAACCGGTGGGCGGATGTGGAAGCTCTGGGTACGATCGCTTCGAGCGCGAACAAAACACCAGGAAATTCTTTGCTTCGACCTCTAAATCAACAACACGTGCTTGGATGCATTAATTTCAGCTTCGTCAGCAATCCGATTGATTTGTCAGAGAGCGAGAACATTATCTGTCTACTTAGAATAATTTATCTCCTTTTAAACAATCTTGCGTCAGGTCTCGCACCTGTAGCTAGCCACAAGAAAGGGAAGAAGACGGAGTTAAGTCTTATGGCTGCAAATCATCCTATGGCTGGGAATCAAAGCGAGTAAGACAGAGAAATCGAACGTAAATCCACAACAAATGCTACTGGAGTCCCACGCGATCAGCAAGCTATCACTGTTTGGGCACTTCTAGCTGTTGTATAGCTAGCCGCTAAATCAAGCCAAGAAATGCAAATTCTGTTATTTGTAATTGCGAGGCTTGTGAATTTGCAAGATAGGATAATGTTTTTAGTTTTCCGATTTTGTATTTATGAACCATTGACTTGGAAATTGATGAATTTTGATTTTAATATTACCTTGTGTTTCTTGTTAATAAACTATAATGGTAATGAACCCAACATAATGAAGATCTGTAGAGCCAGTCTACATAGAAGTGTCATTAGAAGTTGTAAATACAAGTTCGTTGGTTTGATTTTTTTATTTTGTTTTTGGGTGTTGATTTGATTGACTTAACCTTCCTGAGGGTGGGGATTCCAAACTGTAGACTGGGAATTTATGATATTTTTTACATCTTTTACTTTATTTCACCGATTGTGTGTTCTGGCGAGGAAAAGAGGAGACAATATTTTTTGGAGGGGGTGATACCAAAATCCCCACTCCTTGCTTGCACTTTTCCCCTGCCATGGGCTAAACATTGATAAATGCATGACAGTGGTCTTGGTCAGTAATTAAAATTGGATAACTATTTCCCTTTACTGGTACTTATGTCTAATAATGTTCTGATTTCCTATGAACATGCCAAGTTGGTTTGTTAATTTCACTCCTGAATTGAAACAAATTTCAATGTTTTGATAAAATGCCAGATTTTGAAATTATATGTTGCAAAATTAATTATTGCATGAGTCTGTTGAATACACATGCAATTACATTTGCATTTTTATCTGTATATGTAATTTCTAATAGACACCATCTTAAGCTTTCTTTTAGTCGCCAGACTGTAGAGATCAAGGCCAATGCTACTGCAGTCTAATTATCCAATCCATATAAAGTTGCCAAGGCAGCTTTGAGAATATCTTCAGTGCAAAATGTCATCATATAAACAGTGTTCCAACCTCCTGTGTTCCCTAGCTCACAATTTTCACACTGACATTGTTCCCTGTGTTGTGCGAAAGTCACAGCATGAGTGATCAGGGTGTTGAGTGATGGGAACATTAACAAAATCAAAATACCGGTAATTTTTCTTTGTATTACTTGGATTGGATAAGGAACAAATCATTAAAGGGCAATGGGGAATCAATATTATTGTCAAATTGATATTTAAATATTTTCTCAGCATCAAGGCAAGTGACCCTACACTGACATTCATCAATTTGAATTCTCTGGTTTCAACTTTAGCAACTGACCTAATTATGGTGTCTTTTGAAAATTTCAACATCAAACCAGCAGACAACAAGCAAACACAACCAAATTCTTAGTGAAATTTTAAAAGAAAAGTTCACTCTTAAATGACAAACTGACAGATTGCCATCAATTTGACATTGAAACAACAGTTATATGTGTTCATCTTTGATATTGCTTATCAACAGTTCACCCTTAATTTATTTGACTCTCTTTTCTTTGACAAACATCAACTTCATGACCTGAGCATCTTGCATGTCCAGCGTAAGGACATGTCTGGATATATATGGATATATTGTCTGTTGAATTTAACATAGTCGCATAAACTACATTTGTATAACTAGAGGGATTAGGTACAGTAGAAAAACAGTGAAAAACATGGAAACGGTAGTATACCTAAGCTTTGACCAGAAATCCACTTAGCAACAGAGAACAAAGAAATAATTACTGTTCCTACTATATTTTTCATGAATTTTAAATGTAAAAGTTATGACACCAATGGCTTAATAAGTACATTGTACATCTGCAACACCCAAGGCTATAAATCAATTTTCAATTTTGTAACACATGCTGCTTAATTGGCCATAAAAAATAGGAAACATAGGAAGTTTCATTGAAAACGGGACACCATGCAAAGATAAATTAAGAATCTCCCCTGACGTGTCTTCAAAATGTTAATTTTTCCTGACTCCAAAAATACTTCCATTACTTTTCCCCTTCCCCTGACTTTGAAAAATGTTTTCTCTGACCATTTCCTGACTTGTGGCAACCCTGGTGCTGGCAAACATCAATATAATAAAGTATTACAGCTAGCACTGCTCAATATATAACAGACTGCAGAATAAAACTTAAACTTGATATTAAAAATATATGCAAATAGTAGGATAATGTGGTCAAACCCATAAACATTTTGTACTAAATAGTGACTATAAAGTAAATTCCTTTGCAGTTATTAAAGGGAATAAACCATTAATGTGAAATGTAATGACATAACTATTGAAAACAATAAGAACTTTAACCCGTACCATTATATAACTAAATGAAGTATAGCCATTTTGCCACACTATTGATATAAACATTTATTTTTTTCTTGGCTTGTGAGCGGGCGGAATTCTCTAAATCCTGCAATCTGATTGGTTCCGGGAGCGGGCGGAAATTGTCAATCTTGCCCGCTCACGGAGTGATTCCGCCCGGCTAGCTCGCTGTGTGACAAAATTGGGCTCCCTTACAGTAAGAAAAAAATAAATAAGTTATTTACCGGCTTTGGGTCGGTCCGTATCGTGAAAAACTGTGACCTCGGGCATTTTCAAGCCCTTCATTCTATATGATACTTTGTAGAATGCAGACGTTAAGAAACGCTTCTAGCTTGTTTAGCTGCTCGTTCATTACTGCGTTAAGTTAGAGGAAACACAACAAGCACTAAAAAGAACATATTTTTCCTCATGGTATCGTACTGTTTCCTCTTCAATTCTGGTATGGGTTTACCTTGGTTCCCTAAGGAAACCCTGATAGCTCTCCAAAAGCTCAGACGTGGAGTTGGACGCCATCTTGAAGTAAACGCTCACGCCTGCGCAGTTTAACCGGAATGTTATTCCAGAGCCCATCGTTCCATCGTTTTCCCGTTCCGCAGGACAAGGGTAACGTGGGCTCTGGGAACGAGTTTGGCCAAACTCGGGCAAGTTTCCTTTCACGCGTACGTCACGCACACGAGCGTCACGCATTGAGACAAACGAGACCAGTCTACAACAGAACACAACTGTTGCTACTTGGATTTTTTTTAGTGCGTTTTGATGGGGAGAAGCGTTTCGTCACGAAGTCAAGATCCACAACTTTTTTTGTTAGCTGGGGAACAAAGCCTTCGAACAAAACCGACTCGAAAGCTTATTGGCTACTTTGGTCATTGTTTCTTTCTATCTGTATATATTTTTCCCTATTTCACTGTTGACAATCCTACGTTAAGTTGTTTTTTTTTCTGTAAATAGTGTGCGATAATAAAAGAAATGAAAAAACTGAAACCGTTACGTTTTCTCAGACGGCAATCAGCCTTGGTTCATTGTTATTCTCTTACGCAAGTGACTATTCCCCAGGGAGAAGCGAGTTCTTGACTTGCACGTGACGTCATCATTTTCTTAAATCCAAAACTAAAGAGCCACTAATGTTTTTATCCTCATTAGACATGGGAGGGGATAAATTTATATCTTTGTACCCCTTTTCAGCTGAGTAGCCTGATTCCTCTGGAAACCAGAGCAGTTTAAATTTCGGTGGCGGTGCGTGACATAAAGCTACGGACACGTTTGTCAAAAAAAACATATTCTTATCTTGTGATATTTAGCCATTTTTGGAAGTTAAAGTACTAGGAAAAGTGCTTATGTAAATGCTCGTTTCTTCAGTACAGATAACCAGTCGTCTAGATAGCCAAAGTAGGTTAAAGATGATTACACTGTCTTGCGGCCACCATGTTGGTGTACCACAACGGTACACCCTGAATATGGCTGCTCCATACCGGGTTCTGTAAATTTGTGCGAAATATTTCGACGAATATCTGAAGTTAAAAAAAAAACGCGCAGACTTCAAACTTGGACGAGTGACTTCTTTTTTAAACTCCCATAACAATACAATTTCTTGACTCTATCTACCGAATGGTTTTCGAATGATTCTTTTATTGCGTGACAGTGCAAACAAAGAATACTACGAGACAAAATTGTTGGGGTCTTCCCAAAACCCTAACCCTATATATGACCCAAACCTGCGATTTTTCCATACCCTTTCTATGACCGGATCAAAAATTGGACACACTATCTGCTACCAGACAATAAATCAATACACTGTTTCAGACCTACCTTATAATTACTGTCCTACTTCAGATCCTTGTTATTGATATTGAGGAAAAAGAAGCTCATTCTAAAAACATACCCAATTCAAAACTAGAGTGCCAAAGCCATACCCATATGACCAGAATGGCTAAAATCGGTACCTTTTTATGATCACTGACGACTAAAAATCATACCCTTGGGGCCACACATACCAAAATAGACCAAATAAGGGAGTACCCCCGTGCTGATCCCCCTGGGGTAGTGACCCTTGGGCTGTTCCCTGTCCTACGGTTGCAGACAAAAGTAACAAGTGCTCTTGTGTACTTTGGCTTTAATTTCACGAAATATTACTACAAAACTGAACAAAACAAAATGAATTTAAAGTAACCTGCTGCTTGGGTATGCACGACAAGCATAAACTAGACTGCTCAATGGTGTATACAACCTCGTTCCCAGGGCCTTTCCCTGGCTGTAGGGCGCGGTGGGACCATGGGAACGAGAATGGGTGCATAGTTATCTGACTTAAGAATGCAAAAGGAGTACTAAAATTTCAAAATCGGTCGGACGTTTGACGCTGTGATGAAGCCCCAGTTAAGTTTATATTTTCTGGAGACTTTAAAAATTGTAGATTACGAAGGTATATTTCTTAAATTAAAAAAAAAAATAAGGTTTTTTTTAAATATAGCGCAGTATTTTCCCAAAGTTCAGAGGTTCAACAACGCAGTTCGTTTTAATTTCGGTCAGATTTGAGCGACAGGACAAGATCAACAACTCTATGTCTTCTTGACACCTTCCTTTCGAAAACCGTGGCCGGAAATTTTGACCACTTGTGTGGTTTGTTTTTAGCACGCAGTTTATCTTTGAGAGTTGATAAAACACGCGTTAACTAAAATAGTCATAACTTTTGAAAAAAGCCCTAAAATATAAATTCTATGACATGGATTTTTTTGCGTAATGATCGGGAAATGGTCTGCTCGAATTTCAGCGAAATACAAAATAGTTGCAGTCTTCCGCATAGCCTAAGCACACGAAGGCTTTGTACACACGTTTTGCCGGAGGTTTTCTAATCGGTATTTGGCTTGGGTTGTGGCATGGCGAGCTTGGATTTTCAGTCGGGTACGCACTCGCGACTTATTACACAAAGGAGGAGAGGAACGGCACAGGAACTTGTCACGTGTTCCAAAGTACCGTCGGTTCTGCTACAACTTGTAATAAGGACACTCGCAGAACTTGGACGAGAAATTGAACTTCACGTTTTAATTCTTCCTTCCTCAACTTCGTTGACAAGATCAAACCGTGTCGGGAAATTTTTCAAGGAAAAGGCCTTGGGAATGAGGTTGATGGGAGGGCTCCCTGCGCCCTTAGAGAAAAATCTGGCTCCCAGCAGACTATAAAGGCCTGGTAAACTGGTAAAATCTTAATCGGTTACTGTTTAGTGACATTTAATTTGACTATGTCTACCTAGGAGTTGACAGTGTCGACAATCCTTCGATGCAGTAGTGAAAAAAGAACGGAGTCTGATGATAAAAGGAAAGTCAAGTCTGTCATTATTCGATCAAGGTTTTTCGTTCTTGTTTTGGATTCGGCCGTCTTAAAAAAGTTTGGATCGGTGTTGTGATTGAATAAACATAGTATTGGACATCTCTCGGCCTAAATTCTATGAGATGACCTGGTTTATCTACAAGAAAACTGTAAGAAAACATCGTAAGATCATTTCCCCTCATATCATTCGCATTTTGTTACCCGAATTATTTCCATCCGAATTTTATCATCCCCATTTTGTCATCTGCTTTTTTTCTATCCGCATTTTAACATCCGCATTTTTAAGCGATTACGTCATAAGCCACCGCTTTATACTGAACTTTTTGTCGCGCACTTTTTATCCCTCTGTGGAAGCAAAATGCACTCTGGGAGTTGCTGTTTGTAGGTTTAGCGGAGTGCTTTTAATTCTAGATCTAATTTTAAAAGAAGATTTAGGGTTGTAGTTTGGTTTATACAGTGTCGGATAAATTTGCATTCACAGGCAAATTCATAATAAGAACATAACCTGCAAATTTGCGCTCATCTGCATGTACGGTCGTTTCAAATTTCGTTTCAAGTTTTCAAACAGATTTGAGAACCATCGCTTAATTAATTAGTAACTCGCTAAATCTTCACTTCACTTCGGTACGTTCTGAATTCGATGCTTGTTCGCGATCACCGTTAATCTTGCTTTGTTTTGGTTTTCGGCGACCTGGAGTAAATTTTACTGTGTCCCGGAGTCTCAAACCCGCGGAGTGGTAGCAGCGCGAAATGAGCTTATATAGACTGAAAAACAGTCGTATTTCTTGCGAACCCGAACGACGCGGGCAATATTCCAAGCAAACCCTTCTTCCACTCCTTTGGTATCTTCTCCTCTCTCCATATCCTGTTGCATAGGTCTAAAAGAAACTCCGCTGACGTTTCCCCTCCCACCTTAATTTCCTTAGGTGGTATATTGTCGCATCCTGCAGTCTTCCCGTTTTTTAACTTCTTAACAGTATTCCTGATTTCAATACGTGTGATGCGACCCGTCCTAATGTTAAGCTCCAAGTCTTTCAGCTTTCTCACCTCGAAACGCACTCGGCCACTTTCCCCTTTTCTCACTTTGGCAATCTTTAGCCTGACTTTTGCCATCAACAGATCCTGGCCCGATCCAACGTCAGCCCCACGCAACACGCGAACGTCCTGCAGTGAGCTCCTCAATCTCCTACTAAATGACAGGTGGTCGATCTGCTTCACAATAACGCCACCAAGAGATCTCCATGTCCGCTTGCGACACTCCTTATGCGGCATCAGCGTTCCACCGATTATAAACTCGTTTGCCTGACAAAAGTCCGCCCACTTCTCACCATTTTTTATTCATCTCAGCTCTTGCCCCAGTTTACCCATCACCTGTTCTCTGCCTCTATTGTCCGTCCCAACCTTAGGATTAATATCTCCCATGACGATCTTCACATCTCTGTATGGCACTTGCTCCAAAACCATCTGTAGCTAGTCCTAGAAATCGTCCCTCGCCACCTCCGTTGCCTCATTTGTTAATTAGGGCATAGCATTGCAAGATGGTGACCTGTCGCCACTTAGAGTTGAACCTGTTTCTGATTATCCTCTCAGACACCGGTTCCCATTCCAGCAGGCATTGGGCAGCTTCTTTAGACAGAATGGAGCCAACTTCTCTCTCACGGTTTTCACCTTCATCCATTCCTGAGTACAGCACAGTGTCTCCTGTAGCTATCCTAAACCTCCCACCATATCTCTGCACCTCTTTGATCACCTGAGCACACTTTCCATTCTCAAACAGAGTCCTTACATTCCATTGCCCGATCTTCACACACGCTTGTGGCGACAGCAATTTCATCGGCGGTTTATGCGTCATTCTTTGCTTCGCACGTTGCTCCAACCGGGTGTTAACATCTTGTATCCCTGCTTCCCGATAGGACTCAGTGGTAGTTCTAGTTTAGGCTTTTGTAATATATTTCTTTTTCCTGGAGCGGGTTATCAGTCCACCGCTCAACCCCCAACCTGGAGGACCAGGGACTGTTCTTTGTCTGGACCCCACCCTTCTACCTTGCCAGTGACCAAAGTACCCCTCCGCACAGCTCTCTGGGTCAGATTGAGACACGCAAGCTCCACCACCACGACAAGCTGTCAGTCCAAGGGGGAGGACAAGGAGATAAGGATTTTTAATTGCTTATGTCTTAGTGCAGTTTCATTTTTAGGCTCAGGAGGCTTTTATGTAACGTAAGACAACATTTGAATGCATGAAACGAGTGGCTTTTTAGTTCGCGTGTCTTAATTCAAAACTCTTCAAAATAGTTGGGTGCTCGCGAAACGTCATTCCGCATTCTTTCATGCGTGACACACTAAATTAAGCACTGCATTCTCATGCAAGATGGCCAGACTTCACAAGGATAATATTCCCAATGAATGCTGTTTAATATTTAAAAAAAGTTACATCGTTTCAACATCTTGACGTACAAAGAAATTGCAGTCATTGCTATAAACGAGACATTTAAAATCAAGACAAATTAACATATGCGACAGACGATCTACATCTTATATTGTTCATTGAATCTAGCGAGGTAAAATTCTTGTCTAAACTTTGTTTCTAAGAAATATTACTACCCATTCGGAAAACAAATCGAATCTTCCTTAACTCAGTGTGAAATCTAGTTCTTTCTATTTAAAAGCGACACTAACAAAACTAAATTCTCGCCACAAAACATAAATTGGATCAGTTCACTGGCTTCAGTTCACATACAATACTGGGCGTTTTAAGCTACATTAAAAAAGCCTGCAGTGTCCATTCTAGTGCTTCACGGGTTCTCCAGCGCTGACTGCCAAAGGAATAGGAGGCTGGCCTTGTGCTTGTGGTGGAGGATACTGGCCTGGTTGCTGCGGATAGTTTGGATACGGCGGAGGAGGATGAGCATAGCCTGGTGGGGGCTGGTTGTAATTCCCTGGCGGAGGGTAATGCTGCTGTGCGGTCGAAGTCGTCTGAGTTGTCGACACGAACGGCTGGTACCCCGGCTGCGTCACAAGCACTGTCCCTGGCGAACGATAGCGGTAGTACGGGCAACAAGCACAACAACAGCAAGCCGCGATGGAAATAATAATGCCAAAAAACACGATTAGGCCAACTACAGAACCAGCAATAGCTCCTCCGGTCCAGATAGGGCACACTGACGAACAGTCGCCGCCATTACAGCACTCGCCAGTACCACATTGGTAATCATAGGAACAGTAGTAACATGTTTCTCTGCAGACACTATCTGAGCAACAAGACTCTCCCGACCATGTGTTGCAGTCACTGTTGTAAATACAGTAGGTAGCGCTTCCGATCGCAAAGAAACTGCTTAAGAGAAGGAAAATAATTTCCGCCTTAGACGCCATAATGAAGACTCGGGGACGTAATTTTCTGTACCCCTGACAACCATTTACGTGGATGCTCGTGTCCAAACTCGTGCCAGTCTTCTGTATCGGTGTCACGTGTTCGAACGTTACGCACTCGAACGTCACGCATTGTCAAATCGAGAGACAAAGGGATCAGTGTATCAGTATCAGGACTGTTGACCTATTTGACCGTATTAGGAGTTATAAGTACAACTTTTTCTATGTTGGCTTTGGAACTGCTAGCCTTTCTATTTTTATGAGGTGGGAGCAGCTAAGTGTATGGTATTATCCCGGGGGGGTACTCCCTTATATGGGCTATATAGGTATGTGCGGCCCCAAAGGATATGGTTTTTCAGTCGTTTTGGTCATAAATTGGGTATCGATTTTAGCCATTTTACCGCCATTTTGGTCATAAATAGGGTATCGATTTTTGCACTCTAGTCTTCAATTTGGTTTTTCTTTTAGAAGAAGCTACTTCTTAATCACGCCCTTCTTCTCCCATCCGTGCTTTGCCTTCCTCTACCTCGTTTAACGCCCGCTACGCAGGCTAGATAAAGCCAGCAACAAGAAGAGTCAGGTAATAAATAGGGTATCAAGTTTTTGGTTAGGTCATAAATAGGGTGGGGAAAATCGCAGATTTTGATCATAAATAGGGTAAGGGTTTTGTGAAGCGGGCCGCACACCCCTACCCAAATTTTCTGAGAGTACCCCCCCTTCCGGGGGGGGTATTATCAACACACATAGTGCGGAAATTCTGAGAAGGCTAAAAATTACACTCCAGTTGTTCTGCAAATTTGAATTTACGGGAATGTCGCAATTTTCCATCCGCATTTTGCAATTCGCATTTTTTCCATCCGCATTTTATCATCCGCATTTTGTCATCCTCATCCTTCCATCCGCATTTTTCCATCCGCCATCGGCCACTAGTCTCCTTCGCAGCCGTTTTTGGGATAATCTAGCGTTGCGTGACATCCCCAAAAATAGGCAGTCTATGACTACATGTGCCTAGTGATATGAACAAGATTCGGCAAGAAACGCTCGTCCACGGCCAGTGATCGAGGGAAGAACCATCAACACTTTCTTGAGTTTCTTTACCGATAAAGCAAGAAAATTCTCGAAAAATCCCTTCATGTTGCTTTTAAGATCAAATTCTTTGAAAATCCACCGAAAGTTGAGCCTGGCTCTAGAAGG
>Ga0126337_10003176_pt1 | contig 10682 bp, 5 predicted proteins | sample DipCmetagenome_FD_92527 | JGI IMG/M metagenome (GOLD analysis project Ga0126337, IMG submission 92527) | Coral microbial communities from La Bocana,Puerto Morelos, Mexico - Diploria C A metagenome | ecosystem: Host-associated > Invertebrates > Cnidaria > Coral | place: La Bocana,Puerto Morelos... | reverse complement strand
TTATTATTATTATTATTATTATTATTATTATTGATTCTAGGAAAAAGAGAGGCAGGAAAAGCAAAGATTAAGAGAAGAGAAACTGAAAGAAAAACAGGAGGCAAAGGCAGTCAAGGAAAGAGAAAGACTAGAAGCCAAAAGAAAGCGTGACCAGGAAAAACAAGAAAAGCAAGCTGAAAAGGAAAGAAAAGAAAAAGAGAGAGTTGAAAAGAAGGAGAAGGAAGAAAAAGAACGATTGGAAAAGAAAGAAAAGAAAGATGAGGAAAAACGAAAACGGGAAGAGGAAAAGAAGTATGATTGTTTCCTTATTGTCTGAAATGATATCATAATAATATAGATTTTGGAGAGTACAGCAGGGTCCGAAATTGTGTGTAGTTGGCCACCAATGCAACTACAATCTAAGTGTTGGCAACCAGAAGTTTGAGGTTTATTGCCATTAGGTGACTAACTTTTAGCATTTTGAACCGGTGTTGAAGGAATTGGTTTCATTTTGAATACAAAAAACTTTGCGTTTAATAGTTGTCCTGTTGTCTCTTCAAAGTTTTTAACTTCAAAAAAAAATAATTTAGATTAAAAATAAAGGTAAGATTGTTGTTGATGACCACCAAAACAGTTGTAATCCGTGCACTGTAATAGACATTAATTTTAAAGCCACTATGTTCTCAGCAGTTTTAATTGCCAGCCATATCATAGGTGCATGACAGAAATGCATTCTTTCCTTGTAAGCAACATGGCCGCTTGCTTCATGTTTGGGTCTGGAAGGCTTTATACCAATGGCATGTATTGAAGAAAATGATGTCATGTTTAGTCTCCAAACTAAGAGAGCTATCTATTTGATGAAAACTCCATTTCAACTAAATTGTAAGCTACACGATATTTCAATGCCTTTACACATAAAATCTGACTCTTGTGATCATTCAGGAGTAGGAATATTTTCATGGAAAGGAATGTCTAGGAAAACTTAGGGTTTTTGTATTTTGCTGAGAAGGAAAAATATTATTGGCACTTCATCTGGTGACTGAAAAAATTTCGGTCACAGTTGGGACCTGCCTAAAAAAATAATTTCGGACCTTGTAGTTTCCCAGTAAGCAAGGAGAAAGAAAGACATCTGATCAAGTCAAGTTGGTGCAGCCATAACTTCTACGTTACAGTCATACTGGGTTACTGCAAGTGAGGTCTCAGTGTACGTGTACAAATTGTATAACCCCAAAATATGTCTCCTATACTTAGCCAGCCTAAGGGCATAGTCTGCATTTAGTTGTCTTTCATTGTCGTTTAGTTGTTTTTACTTAGTTTTGTCTGTTGAAGCTCTATACAATGACAGCTAGCCTATGCTAGGGTTTTGCACGTGAAGGTCTTGCATGGAATCAAGGTGCGAAGAGGAAAAGGGTGAGCCAAGGCTCAAGGGCAACTTGGTCTGATTAACTACTGTATTCTTGGATCTTTATTCTTACCAAAGGAATTGACTGGGTGATTCATGCCTGAAGTGAAATCAAATGCAACAACTTATTACCCAAAGTGAGGTCTAATTGTGGGAAAATCCCAAACAACCTCATGCTGTATTGACCATGCAATAGAAATAGGGAAGGGTTTGAGATTTTCCCAAAAAGACAGAATGTTCAAGGTTAATACGGTAAGTTGTTTATTATATGGCCTTTTTGCTTTGTTTTTGGAGGCCTGCAATTGGTTGTTGAGCCAATCAAAGCACATAATTATTTTATCCACTACAAACACAAGCCATGTGGTAATGCCAGATATTTTTGTCACACTCTGTTGTTGTTTGGTTTTAGTGCGAAAATAGAAGAAAAAAGAAAACGAGAAGAAGAAAAGAGAAACATAGAGGAACAACAGGTATACTATTTGTTGTATGAGAATGTGGAAACCATGCCTTTGAAATAAAATTATATTTCTTGTTTTACTGCTGTGAAAATTGCCTTGAATAATTTCTCTACATTACTTGCTATGTCTGTGCTATTTGTTACTTTTTAATTCTGCTCCATTATTCATGTTGTCTTATGTTTATGTGTTTGTCTTATGATTTATTTTTTCCTTCTGTCAGGAAAGAAAGCGACTAAAGACCAAAGAAAATTTTGCCAGTTTCTTTACCAAGACTTCTACTTTTCCATCAAAGGTAACATTAGTTTTACCACACACCACTGCAAGGACCAATGATCAGGGGTGTAGTCTAGAGTCGACAAGGTGCCACAGGCGACTTACTTTTGCTTTTGTGTGACTAGTCGTGTTCTGGCCCGAGATATCATTAACTAGTTAATGATAGTTAATTAACCAGTGAGAGATTTCAGTATATCAGTTAATGTTCTCGATTTTGTGTCAGTTGTCTTGATATCCGGAGTGGAGACGTATAAGTAGCCTAAAACATTTTCATCAATTAGCAGGATATGAGCTTACTTAGAGCTCATATTAATCGGTTTACACTTCTGTTATGCGGTGCTAAATGTTTTCTCGGGCAAGCTGTTTCCCGTAAATCAGCCATTACGCCTCACCTTTTACACGGTACGTTTGTTCTCTTCAATTTTTCGCTTCCCCTGCATGCGGCCATGTGGGCCTTGTTTTTGGTAGCTTTTTTTATTTTGCTACACAAATCTAATTTAGTTACCAATAATAATGGGGATATTTCTTGTAAGGTCATTACAAGGGCGGATCTTGTTTTTACTGCTTCAGGTGTCCAGATTTTTGGGATCGTGTGTACTAATGACACCCGCGATCAAGTGTCGATCGACACCTCGATTGACCTGTGATCAACATGTCGGTTGCCGCTCAGTCGACATGTCGACCAATACATCATCGACACTCGACCAACAACAGGCAATAGTCGGTCGAGTGTCGACCGAATCATGTGTTGGGCGATAGTCTGCTGCTAGTTGGTCGATAGGCTGTCGACACTCAGCTGATACTCGGCCGATACTTGGCCGATACTGTATCTACGCTCTACTGTATCTACTGTATCTACGCATTTAACGGGGTAGAGGAAGGCATAGCACGGATGGGAGAAAGAGGGTGCGATGAAGAAGTAGCTTCTTCTAAAAAAAAAACCGAATTGAAGACTAGAGTGCAAAAATCGATACCCTATTTATGACCAAAATGGCAGCAAAATGGCTAAAATCGTTACCCAATTTATGACCAAAAGGGCTGAAAAACCATACCCTTACCATACATATAGCCCATATAAGGGAGTACCCACCGGGGAGGAGGGATACTGCGAAGAATACATCACCGACAAACTACCGATACATCCTTGACAGACGACCGACATTCTACCGACAGCCGACCGTAAGGTAGTGATCGACACGTCGATTACTGGGTGGCTGGAAAGTCCTCATACTTTTTTTCTTGGTACCAAAGATTTCATGGTTAGGGACCTCTGAGCTGCATGTAATTTTTCTTAGACCACAGCCTTGATGAAGTAAACTCTAAAAGAAACTGGATCTTCAGGCTGACAAAAATATGATGTGCTTGGGACTGGGAGCTTGTTTTGTGGGATTATACCAGTACTGTTAAGAATCACTAATAAGTGGGTGACTGGACAACATCTTCTAAAGAACCAAATGCTAAGTTCTGGGTGAGGTTAGAAATTTCTAACAGGTTTTTCTATTGAACAGGTGTGTATTATTTATAGATTTACAGGCCAGATGAAGATAATATTCTCAATAAATGCAAATTACACTTCATAGACTATTTTGATGTTGTTTCAGACCACATCAACAGAGACCAGCACTCAATTCAAGCCATTTGTTCATCGATTCAAGCCATTTGAGCCCAAAAAGGGAATGAGCATTGCTCCAGTGATACGCAAACTTTTATCACTTGAAACAAAAAGACTCTTAGATGAAGGACTACAACACCAGGTAAGAAGTTCATACTTAAATTCATAGATCAAGTAATGAACTATATTTACAGATGGATTCAGGTTGTAAATAAGAGTGTCTGAGTATCAGTCAACAGTTGGTTGATTGTATTGCAAGGCAGAATTTCAAGTTTATAATTACAAGACAAAAATGGCAACGTTTTGTCCACAGAAAGCACAGTCACTAATTGAGTAAATCCCCATATTTACTGCAAGACCATTGTCAATAAATAACCTCATGTTTCATTGATTTCATTGATAACTGCATGTTTTGGATCAGAACGACAAAGGTTTCCTGAAATATCAGCCTTGCCCACGTTTTCACAATGTCATACTTCATCTGAAAAAGAATATTGTCAATCCTACCTAGCAACATCTGACTTAATTGTGCCCCAATGAAATTCAACTATTATGATAAATGCAGCAACTGCTTTACAAGAAAGTTGTGTTGGAACCAAAATAAGACTTTAAACTATGGTGGACAAACATAATTATTTTATCTTTGGACTCATTCTTTACAGGAGGGCTACAAGCCATATCTTAGGGAGCTACAGAACAGAAAACCTATAATTAAATACACAAAAAGAAGACTTACTATTATTGAAGAACAACCAGGATGTGACTCAGATGAGAAGATGCCTGAAGGGGCTATAATTGTTGATGATGAGAACAGTAATTTAAGTGTTGAAATCATTGAGAAAAAGAGCAATCTCTCCTCCGCTGTGGGCCTGAAGTGCAAGCTGCTTCAGTTCCACACAAACTACAGGCCAGCGTATTACGGTACATGGAGAAAGAGGAGCAAGCAAATATCTCCAAAGAACCCATTCAAAAAGGACATGGTACAGTAACCTTGTTATTTATGTGGTAAAGCAATTGTGGTAGACAGTGTTTTAGGATCATGTGTGTACAACATAGTGAACAATCTAATTGATTACATTCTTTCCAGTAACATCCTTTTTCACAGTGTAGTTTGTAGCTTTCTGAGACTAATTTTTCATTTCTGCTTTTCAGGACTTGCTTGATTATGAAGTGGATAGTGATGATGAATGGGAAGAGGAAGAACCTGGAGAGAGTCTGTCAAACAGTGAGGTACAGATTATGATCAACATCATTGTTTTTATTGCAATTTAAAAAGTAAAAATCTCCTTAACACAGTACTCTTTGGCTCTACGCCGCAATCCCCATGTTTTCCAAGGTGTCCATGTCTGGTTATTCTCACAAGAGACCTAAAAAACAAGACAAGGCCAGATATAAAAAAATGTTAAACTTTTGATACATCAGTGTGGACTATTGGCATTAAAAGCTTAAAATTCGATAACGTTAGAAGGTCATGGATTTTAATTATTTTAATAACTGCACATTTATCCTGCCTTTTTGACTAGGTACCATTAAGTTGTACCACATATGTAATATAAATGCTATAAGCCCTAAATGAAATCAAAATGGCCAGTTATTTGCTTTGTGAATGGTCAACAACAAAATTTTTATTGTGGCTGACAAAGTTAGATAGAACCGATCGAAATATCTCACTTATAAGTTTTTTAATTGCATTCTGTGTATAGAAATTATTTTTTTATATTTTAATCATGATTCCAGAGCAGAAAAAACAATATTTTTTAAGTGTAATGCTGGTTCTTAGGGAGAAGATGAAGCTGAAGGTGATGACGACAATAATGATGATGATGATGGATTCTTTGTTCCTCATGGCTACTTATCAGATGATGAGGGAGTAGAGGATGGAGAGGATGATGATGCTGAGGAAAATGAAGAGAAAAAGGTATGGATATAACCAAAAATTAGTTATATTTACAAATTAACAAATCAATATCTGAGTATGTGTAAAGGGTTGCAAAATGTTGATATTACAACATGTGGCTAATTCTAACTACCCCCATCTTTGAAATGGGGAATATGCCATAACAGATTTACTAGAGGCCATCAAAACAGCTAGACATTTTTAGGCATTTGGTGTTGGCGTTGATTAAGGCTACAAATACCTGAACAGAGATATTGAAATTCCCATTTACTATGTGTTCACGGCTCTCAGGTATTTTTATTTAACTTATAGTTAATGCCTGTCATTAGAAGCTGGCAATCAGCTTTTTTGACCAAATGGTAAACAACATTTAAAATGACCAAAAGACATGAATCATCATCAAAAAATTATGACCAACTTTTTTTGTTGTGTCCACAATATTTTCTTGAGAGTTACAGATAATTTTCAAGGCTAAAAAGAGATGTTTTAAAGAGTAAATGCATTCATAACTGATAGTTAGTTTCCATTACTACACAGGATAATAATTGTGAAAATAAAAAAGATCAGCAGCTCGCAAAAGCAAAAGCCTGGGAAGCAGAGATGAAAAGAAAGTGCAAACCAATGAAACCTGTGACACTGGGATGCCTGTGGTTAGAGGATGCATCATTGAACTTTACATTAAAGCAATTTGCTGCCTGCTTACTCGTCGATGTGCCAGTAAATGTTGAGAGCTCAGTTACTAGCAGCAAGAGTAACGAGGTGGTCCCTTGTGATGTATCTAGTAGTACAAGTACCAGTGGAGCTCTCTATGTACCAGATGAAGGTAATGTTCAATGTCTTTTTGATGAACGAAAACCCACAGAACTGTACTGATTTTAAAATGCTATACTATTCAATTACAATTATTATTAAGTTGAACCCTTCCCTTCTCAAAACTTGTGTACTTTCTCTTGCCTGGACCAGTACAGCTTCAAAAGCATGACTGTCTAATTTAGAAATAATTTATTATTTAGCTGTTGGTCTTACCCAGTAGGTAACTGATAGTTCACAACTTTGTTATCAACAGCCATGCCTGATCTCATTAAGTTAGTTCATGGCAACACAGCAGGTCTTAACAAGATCATGAGCCAGTTCAGAAAGCATTGGACAGCAAAATGTTTAGGACGAGCTGTCACTGATGAAGAAGTTGATGAAAAAAGTCCTATATCAAAACGACAGCTAGAGAAGCGAATACAAAATATTGCCACTAAAGAAAGAAGAACTGATCGACTTCGTTGGTATGTTCACAGTCACATCCTGACATCATTTGGTCTAGAGAATTTATTGGTCATAGATGGAGTTAGTAGCTCAGATGCATCCACGGAAACTGCAAAGATTCCCATCAGTCTTCACACAAATACTCCAAGCATCACTCAATTTACCAGGCCTGTTTCTCCAGCACTTAACAGAGGTTTGAGTTCTGAATTAAACAACCACATCGCAGATATTAAACCATCTAGACCTCCTCTAGACAACTCAACTTCACCAATGGAAGTAGAAAGTAGCGGTTCATCACTTCATGGCACCGACATGTCGGACTGTTCCAACAGTGCAAATTCACCCTTGTTTGTAGAAAGTAAATTTCAAAGCAAAAACACTCCACAAATGTGCAATAAACCAGGCTTAAATCAAGCCCTGATGACAGGCTCAGATAAAAATTCCTCTGGAATGGCTTTTGAAACTGTATGTGTAGATTGACATGTGAATTAGTCATTCTCATAAAGCTGTGTTCATATTGTAAAATAACACCAATTTTGATGCTGAATATATGTCTGCTCCAATGGTACAAGACATAAGTAGGTTACAGTTGCAATTCAGGAGCAAAGTACCATGAAGCCTAGAGCTATCCTCGAGATGTTAAAATTTAACTTGGGCATCATGTTTTTTAAACTATGTTGAACTCTTTCCAAGTTGTGTTTTCTACTGTTTGAAAATGAGTTCTTGTCCAAAATTTTAATATGAAAATGAGTTTGCAATGTACTGTTGAAATATGTTTTTTGACACAGGTAAAGCCAATTAGAACATAGCTCATTTTGTTTGGACTTATGCAGTGCAATCCCGCCAAAACAAATGTAGACATCACCTTATTGAATGGGAGGTCTAATTTACATCACTTTTTTGAATGGAAGAGTTGACAGCTGATGTTAACTATGGGTTAAGAAAAAAATAAACATTCAGTCTAGATAATACTGTCAATATCTGAAAATGTTACAATCTGTCAACAGTAATTCAATTACAAATACTACCAACAGAGATGGTCAAGTCTTTGAGGGTAGTAATTTCTGTTACAAACCTGATTATTTAAGATACTTAGTCTCAAGATTTGTTTAATGTTGATATAAATAAAATCACACTATCTCCAGATTATATTTGTTTTCTGTTTACTCTGTAGACATTGCCAATAAACAAGTTAATCCTTGTCAAAATTAATTCCCAAGGCTGTGTACATACCTCATTTCGACCCTTTGAAAGTTAATAACCCCTTAAAGAGTATTTGGTGAAAGTTTTTATCAGAAAATGATTTTATGTCATACTATTACTGAGAGAATTACTTCATTGTTGTTGGCCGAGAGCTGGTCCATTTATCGTTAATTCTTAATTTGCACTGCAGTGCAAAATAATTAATGGTACACATTCTTGATTTTCTCAGTCATACAGTAAATGAGTAGTAATCATATGAAGAATTGAGCAATAGTAACATTCCCCACTATTTGAAGTGGAAAATTAAAACAGTTGTCACTTTTTCAAATATACATGTGAATGAGTAACTCAAAGCAGCTATTAGGTTTCAGAAAATGGAGAAGCACTTCTTGATTAAGGAGCTTGTGTTGAAAACCAAATACTAGATTAAAACAGCTCGACAAACAAATATAGACTCACATTCAATTTACCAAAGCCTAGAGAATGGTGTCGAATATTTGATAAATTACTCCTAACAAATTGAAGTCACTGTGAATATAATACACACTCTAGACTAATGTTTTAAAGGCCATGTGTATCAACTCAAGCAAACTGTTTTGATTCATAGCAGCGCTAGCCTGCGTAGCAGTCTTTTCCGTTTCCTTTCAGCCAAGCGGGAGTCTCGTGAGGGCTCGGCTCGGGGCTCCCCCTGTTCCTCTTTTTGCTCTCGCCCCATGCGTTTGCACGACTTCTCCTTGGCTCTCGCTTTCTCCCGCTAAGAGGAAATGGAAAAGACTGCTATGCAGGCTATAGCAGTGCTGATACTCATTGTTACAAACCAGTCTAAGCAGACAATAGTCACAATTCCTCCATTCGCTGTGACAAAGGGCTAACGCTCGAAACATCAGCTTTTTAACTCGTTATGGTGGCCAATTTACATTTTCAACTTAGTTGATATAACCAAATTACCTTGTTACCCCTACCGATGCAGCACCACAGTTTCTTTAGAAACTTTCACCCTTTAAGCAGACAATAGTCAGGTCACTAGGTTGTATAATGATTTTATTATAATTATATTGTAAGCCTTACATTCCTGTCCGACTTAATCACAACATTAAACAGTAATTAACTGCAGTGTTTGTTCTCCAGAATTTGTTAAGTGTTTGATATCACAAATAAGGATAATGAACCTCTGAAGGGCCCTTACTGTACTAAAAGCCCTTGTTTGACACAGTAACTACAAGGACAGAAAGTTCTTGTAATCGTTTTGTTTCAATAAGTGTAGATTGTCAAGTAATATATTTTGATGGGACTACATCACACCATCAAAATGTTTAAATGGTGAGGCAAACTGAAAAAAAAAAACTTTTTTTCCAGACAGTTTGCCTTCTCTGATGAGGATCTGAAGCAACCTATATGCTTATGCTTAAAAGTGGTTCAACATTTATATCTTTTATAAGTTCACTATAAAAAAGACAAAATGTACATTACACATAGTGCTATTTGCAGAGATGCCAGTAATTACATTTCTAATCACTAATTTTCTTTTCTTTATTTACATTCAGTTACAAACAAAAGCAGAAACTGTGATGATCAAAGAAATATCTCCACTGAAAAATAACATAGCTTTCCATCTAAAGTACAATATTGTTGATAACTATTATTCACACCAACCCACATTTTCCTTTATCATGACACACACTCAATAACTTAGATCTTTATGCCACTCAAAGAGTTTAGGTTTTCCTACAGTTTCCAGAACAAATCAGCTTAAGTGTTCTTTAGGAAATCAAAAATGTACTTGACGGATGGTTTCACGGCCCTCTTGTTTGAGTGTTATTGAGACTCAGGCGGCAAACAGGGCAAGAATCATGCTGCAAGTAAATCACAGGAAAAAAAATCAAAACTAATAATCATGGATTAGCTGAGTGCATTCAAGTCAATACAGTTGCCTGCATAGATATATTGTCAAACCACATTCCTGGTTTTGACATTTGCTGTGTGAGTCCACCATAATGGTAAATTATGATTACAGTCTTTTTTTATTTCAGTATATTTCTTCTTATGGTGACTGAACATTTGAATTTCAAAAAACAGAAACATGGTTTATTTCTTGTCTATATCGTTCTCAATTTCAAAATGTGCATATTTAATACTAGTGCAATGCATTAAGTGAATAAAGTTCACTCAATCTCAATGTCACCGTCCCCGTCAAGAAAATAAAATTTTTAGGCTTGCGCAAAATTGATTACATTACTGCATTTGCTTTTGAGTCTATTATTCGAATAAATGCGGCGTTTATTTGAGGGAGGCGTTTAAGGTGGCCGAACACAGTTTTCATGCACACTTTTGCTGATGTGATTCAGCGCATGCACAAGGATTTTATTTATTCAAAACCCGCACTATCTGCGCTATTTTTCTCTATTATTGAACGCAGTGTATTGATGGCTTTATTCTGTTATTAAAAAAGATATGTTAGGAGGTAACGACGCAAAAAAACCAGAAATTCTTAGCTTTTCTTTGTTACCGAAAGAACCCAGTTAAATGCAGCGCATGCGCAGTTGCTCGAAAAATTGAGACCGATTGCTTTTGCAGAAACCTGCCGATTTCTAACGATCCAGT
>Ga0126337_10003174_pt1 | contig 10687 bp, 9 predicted proteins | sample DipCmetagenome_FD_92527 | JGI IMG/M metagenome (GOLD analysis project Ga0126337, IMG submission 92527) | Coral microbial communities from La Bocana,Puerto Morelos, Mexico - Diploria C A metagenome | ecosystem: Host-associated > Invertebrates > Cnidaria > Coral | place: La Bocana,Puerto Morelos... | reverse complement strand
TTTCCACAATGTTACCATAATATAGGCTACAATCAAGGACAGCAAGGAAATAGTTTTGCCGGTTCCAGAAGGCATTTCCAGAAGACAGTGGCCCTGAGAGGGAAAACAGGAGAAATATTAAAAAGGGCTAGCATAACGCATGGTATGATGCAAACAAAGTGCCAGAAACTAAGTGTCTGATTAGTGTGACAGAGTACTCATTTATGCATAAGAATGCACGCATAAGTATATTGTAATTTATGCGTCTACAGTCACTTGACAGATGCATCTCGACGGTTAGGATCTCTTTGACATTAAAGCATTTCTCCTTTAAAATGTTCCTCACGTGCTGTTAAAACAATTTGCAGAGAAAATCGCCAGCAGTAAAGGAATTAAAAGCCTCTATTAAAGTTTAACTGTAGCATAGCAAGCAATATTTTAGGGAAATTTTCTAGAGTTTCATACCTTAGCATCAAGTGTTCTTTTTAACTCCATCATATACGAGTACTGCTCCGGATAAATGTAGTCGTACGGAAAGTACACCAGAAGACCGTCTATATTGAGCCTGAAATAAAAGAAACAGCTGAATTATTTGGTCATTATAAAAAAATTGTACTCTTAAAAGGCTTTATGTACTTCATTTCGTTCTTGGCTTGGGTCGCTAACACCTGGAAAATAGGGAAACAAATTCACGGAAAAGTTCTGTTTGGTCCGCCATGTTGTTATTTTCCTCTTTTGTGCGCACGCGCTGTTCGGTTGTATGCTATCAAAACAGCGTGGGCTCTTCCAAAAAGCGCTCTTTATCGCATTCTCTTTCCTTTTGCATTCGGAGTTTACTTTCTCTCTTATAGCTGAAGAACGCTTTAAAAAAGACGTTTTAATGTAGAGAGCATAACGAGACTGTGTAGAAGGACTTTTTTTCCAATATGCACCCTTGAATTTTTGGGGTGATCTGATTGGTGGAAAATAACAATGACCTTACATTGTCTGTTAATATTTAAATTTGCGGAGAGATTATAAATCAAAACATGCATAAACCGCACATGAAAAGTTCGTGACTTTTCGCAGGAAGTTCACCGGAGGCCGCGTGAACAATACATTTTACAAAAGTAGAATTCCAAATAAGTGAATCATAATCTTTACATGAGTGTCATTCGATCGAGTCATCCACTTGGCAACTTGAAAAAGAGGAATCCTCGGAGCTTTAAACCAAGATGAATGGAGTGAACGAAACAGATGATGCAAAATTAGAGCGTCGGGTGAATTTTAACGATGAACTAGACACAAGAGAATTTTTCCATGAAGACATGGTTGGTGGTGATAAGCGTGGCAGCGAAAAAAGCAACAAAATCCCTGTTATACAACGCGAGGGAGCGACGATCGCCGAAAGACAAGTGGATCTCCAGAACGCCATTGCCTGGCTTCGAAGAGAACTTCAAGAAATGCAATTACAAGACAGAGACTTGGCGCGGCAAATGATAGCTCTTCGGAAAAGGATTAAGAACATGGCGAAAGTGGACGGAGATGAATTGAATGATTCTGGAATAACAGAGAGCTTCGATTCTGGGATCAGTACAATGTAAACATTATGCTGAAGTTTGTATATTTACAGCGAACGTGCGACCGTATCTCGACCGTGCATGGACGGCTGTTTTCTAATCATAAACGCCGATAGATCAAATATTTACTCAGGTATTTACCTAAATGTGGACACTTAGTGACACAGCAAGCGCATTCCATATAACTTGCGGTTTTTTGGTGAGCAGAGAGACACTACATAAATCACTTTGTAATTCAAAACAATATTTAATTAGCGGCGTACGATTCAACATCTTTTGTCGTACATGTACAATAATTCTTCGCTTGACAAACTTAGCAGCGAAATTGTTTCATTCAAACAAAATTTCACGGTATTCTAAGCCGCTTAAAACCTTTTACAATTATTTCGCAAGAACAAGAAATGATCCAGCACAAAATTTTCAGTGGGTTTGTAAGCGATAAAAATACCCTGCGTATATAATCAAATCATTTTGGCATTGCTTTGACCGTATGTTAAAGAGCCACACCAATATTGACAAAAGACTCAAATAATTATTAAAACTGATTAGATTTTGAATATATAGTTTTTTGTAGGTAGTAGAAATGATCGTTAGCCAAGGTTAAAAAGCTTGAGATTAGTGTCCAGAAAAGAGTATTTTAGTAAAATTGTACAATTAGTTTCTTGATGAAAGTGAAATAAAGAAAAAATAGTCATGATTTTTCTTTCTTTTTTTGATGCGGTGGCTCTTTCATAACCAGAAAATGGTATCCTCAATGTTTTTTTATCGAGGCAAGTGCCTTGGTTTGCCTATGCTACGGCCCCAAATCAGGCGTTACAATTAAGATGTTTGCGAATTGTGAGCCTGTTTTGCTGTAAATAACATGTGCTAGATCCTTCTATGTTAAGTTAAAGTTAAAACAATATTTCCCCTGGCAGCGGTAGAGTTCAAATCACCAATCAGATTATTTGTACAGGCCGATCTACTTATCTGCCGGAATTGAAGAGGAAGTTTTATATTATATTAGGCGTCATTTTCCATGTCTTATGTTTATCTTCACTCCCGGTTTGTCATGAATATTTTTGCGTGAACATTTTTGTGAAAAAAGAGACAAGGTATTAAAAAAAAGATCCTAGGACTGCAAGTGAGCAAAAATTATACGACTTGGGTTGGGGTTTAAGCCGCGGGGATTCTCTTCTAATGAGAGACTTGTCTCAGAAGCACTCGTGGCTGAAATTTCATCTATGAATTAACGGAAACCCGTGACTAATAACTGATTGTTCCGGCTGGTTTTGTGATAGCAAGTGACCTATGAACCATTGAAGCGAAGAAATCCTGACCAGCTGCTTCACCCCACCCTTCGCCCCTTCCTTGTCAGGGGAGGGTACAGGAGTACAGGGGAGGGTACAGGAGTGCGTGATCCTATGTGTTATATATTGTATGACAACATGGGTAATCAGAGCGGGCATACTAATCGTTGCTACAGCGACTGAAAATGTTTTTTCACATGTAATTCGTTTACACGATGGTCACATTGAAGCGTCATTGAAAAACAACGTTTGTGCAAAATCGGTAAACATCAACTTCTAGAAAGCACAAATCAAAGCGTCAATGAAGAAGCTACATGATGTTGTCTGCTGCTTCTCAGTCCACTGTTGTTTTGTCGCCTCGTAGAACTTTGCTTTTCTACCTGGCTTCTCCTTCGCTGCCTACAAAAAACAAGAGGAAATATTTTCACTGGTACTAACGAAATCACAATAAGTTAAGAAAACGAAATGTTACAGCCAAAGAGCGAAAAAAAATCGCAAATTAAATTTTATAGTAGCTGCCCTGTCCCGTCATGGAGGTCACAACATAGCCTTTTTCAATCCCGCATCCCGCCACAATCCCGCTATCCCATCCTTATCCCGATACTTCCTGGTTAGAATTACATGTTCTCCCGCAACGTCCGCAACGTGGGACTTTCTGTCAGTTCCCGTATCCCGACGTCAAATCCCGCTCCCAGCGATGTACCGTGAATCCTCTATTTAGCACCCCTCTATTTAGACCCCCTTTTCAGAAGAAGAAAGTTATTAAGCCCCGCCTCTCTCTTTTAAGGCCCCCTCTCTCCTCCTTCATTTTCTTCACAGCCAAATTAATAAATGAAGGACTGTATTAACTAATCACGACTGTAACTGAACTGACCCAGTATGGCTTAAGCTTATACACGTGTTGGAAGTTCGGATTTGTTTTTGACCTTCGGCTGCATGACCTCCAACTTCATGTGCTTGAGCTTTGCTACTTTGCGTTCTAGTTCTTTATGAAGAATTGATATTATCTTCTGGTTGTTTGAACTAGCAGTATAACGCCATCCTCGAGTAATTAAATAAGCCCCTTTCTCTAACCCCCCCCCCCAAACATACTTGAAATAAATAAGTCCCCCGGGGGGAGGGGGTTTAGAGGATTTACGGTATTTTCATCCCGCTTCAGTTTTTACCCTCATCCCGCACCCGCGCATCCTATGCACGTTGGACCCTGGCCATGGTGTACTGTACTTACGGTGAAAAGTTTTTCCTAAACGCCAAACGAACAACAGTAAGACACCCAGCTGATATTATGACGATAGTCAGAAGTTCTCCAAATTTACCCAGACGCTTTTGACGAAGTTCTTCCTCAGTTTCAAAATTTAAACCTAAGACCAAAAATGAAAGTTCGAAAGACGATAAAACGAATGTAAGAATAATACTGAAGAATATCGTACTCAGAGTTCAAGGGTTTTGATTTCAATCTGAGGTCAAACTATTGGACTGCGCGCGAATTCGAAGTCTCTCCTTCTTAAACCCTTTTCATGTTTCATGGGATAGAATATGGTGCCCTCTCCAGAATGTCTGAGATCTTTAGATATTGAGGTATCAACTGAATGAAAACGCTCTCTAGGACCCAGGGTACTCCTAATAACGGCGTACGTTACACGAAATGTTTTGAGATACTTGTACGCAGGCGCACTTGAGTTTCTAGTAGTCTGATTCTCAGATGGTACTAGGTCACTCGCTCTTATTCTGCGAGTAACAAGTTTCCAGGAGACTGTAAAAGCTGACTTATTACTTCGTAAATTATAACTAACGCAAAAAGGCGAGACACTTTAGATCAAAGACAACATGAAAACGCTGAACTGCTGATAAAATGCTTTGCTCTGTCCTTTAAAACAGGCCAAACACTCCCTCTAATCAGGAGAGTAAGTGATACAAAACAGCCAAGTCAGCCTCGTGCGTAAGCCCAAATCAAGATTTCGGAATTCACTAATTGTCCTTCTGATCAAAAAGAATTCTTTATCCAAATTGATGAAGGTTTTTCTCCACTTTGCAATCAAGACCTACTTTAAATGGACTAAGCCAAGAGAAAATAACTGAAGTGACACCTCATTTTCCCTTAAACCTTAACCTGTTCACCAAGGTCCAGAAATGGACATAAGCGAGTAGTCGCTCTCTCTCTCTCTTAAAAAAAAGTCCATTGAGCGAGAAAAAAAAAATAGCCGCACAAAATCCTGCGGGCTCAAAGGATTTCACGCAGCCATTTTCCCTTCGCTTGACGGACTAAACGAAAAGTGCCTCTTTCGTTTAGTCCATGATCTAGACATGAGATAGTTAAAATGACTCTAGCAACCTTGCTCATCCCTGATTTCTTCGTGAAACATGATTCCTAAAGTCCAGTCGAGGACGTTAGAGAACTCTCCAGTGTAATCTTTAACATACCAAAAATACTTGCTTCCCTAAATAGCAGAACGTTAGCCATTAAAATCAAATTGTAATACAAAGTTTGGAAACTTATTCGAGAAGTTTTGAAAAGGTGAGACTACTATGAAACAGAGAGCTAAATATCGTCCGGCGAAACTTTTACTTTTCTAGCATATGCCGTTTATATAAATAGTGAAACAAACCTTACAATTATCCAGGTTGTATCTTTTCGCCAGTTTTATTTCCAAGATAAACATTACCTCGCGGCAGTAAATGTTGCGTAGTTTTCTTTTCATAAATAGACTGTTCTTCGATTTTTAATTTTCCAACAGTTGCATGAAGTAATGTATTTATTTTTTTTATACTCACTGCGGAATTCAAGTGGTGTTTCAATCTGTCTCGAACAACTCCGCTGTAACCAAGAGGATGTTCCTGGAGACCTGTTAATCAAGTATAACCACCCTGATATTTAAATAAGTTATTCTCGACTACTGGACATCCGAGGGCAGTCAAAATTAAGTGTAAGGGCTTAGTGTTTGTTAAATTTGGCCCGAGTTCTAGTATTATTGATTCAATACTGGCAGAGTAAATCTTCCATACGGATAACTCGTCGGTCGTGTTTCGTAGAACTTGTCTTCCAACTTATTATGTTGTTCCATTACTGCTGTTGAGCCAGATTAGGAACATGCATAAAAAGTAGATCTTTGCAAGGGCTATTGGAATCCACAAAGAAAACTGGGGGGAGCCATGCAATCTCTTCGAGATAGTTAGCCTGTACACGTTCATTAAACTTGATTTGGTCACAGTAGAAATATGTTTTTTCTTTTCAGTCGCGTATTTGGTAGCGTAGTTAAATACGTCAATTCCAGCCATGCGCGTGCGTGATGCACAGAACATGCGCAGTAACAAAAGTAGGCAACTCATGAGATACGTGACACCCTGACTGAAAGCAGAATACAAGGCTTAAAAGGCTCTTAAAAGCGTCAAATAGTCGCTGTTAAACTAAAAGTTTAGGGCATAGCCCTTCATCAGTAGGTGGAATTATCGAGCCAGTCAGTTCCTTCGACTTCGCAGGATCTCCTCTGATGATACTGGTCTCATTAACAGAGCCACCCAAATGAAGTGAGGACCTTCACAGTTTAGAGGAATCCTTGTTTACAATATTTGCCTCATTAGCATAAGCAATATGGTTTCTGATGGAGCTACAAATAAATCAGTTCTGAATATTGAAAGTTCATAGTATGATTAACTCTACCAGTGAATATGAGCCAAGTCTATTGAATACTCTTTGCGCAACATGGGTTAAAAAACTCACAATTTTACAAAGGATGTATGAGCTCATTAGCGCTTTTGCTACCGAGAGATTTTGCAGTTTTTGAAAGACAATTTCTCCCAGAATATCATACACAAATAGCTCAAACTTCCACCATGTATTGAATTCCACTAGCTCTTTAGCTTCCTGGAGTCAATTTATATCTAGTTCCCTTCTGTACGTAAAGCCCTATGCAATGAGCAAAAATGTAAACAATGACATCAGCAAGGATCCCCCTATACAGAACCTATCTCGTGGGTTACCCGTAGTTGAGCAATTGAACTCCGCGTCCCACTCTCTGGAAGACATCATGGTCTGTGGCGTGTAACAGTGCTCTGGCAGCAATATCAGCCGCAAGCAGCATAAAATGAAATTAATCTTTAAGCTGACAAGTTTTTTGTCACTGCTTTTGTAGCGCACATTACACATTTGCGCGCACAAACAATGGTTGTCATATGTCACAGCACGCCTTTGTTTACTTCGTACTTCGCGCGCGCGCTTTTCGTGCGTGCGTACGCGTACAGTTTTTTTGTATGACGTGGACTCGATCATTCCACCTTGTGATGGAGGGCTATGTCCGAGACGTTAAGTTTAAAGGCAACTATTTGAACGGAAAATCCGTTAAACATGAGTGACACCGTAATTAAATAGCTTTTTGCGATAACTGTAGAAATGCTCAATAAGCAGACAGTCATATGAATTTATAATTTATGCGATGCATCAACGATCCAAAGCGGACAATTTGCAATTTGTTATCGTGAAAAACAAAACAAACAAATAGACGGCAGTTTTCCCATATCTCTTCTTGGCGAAGAGATCTGGGAACGAGATTATGTTCAGTGTTCAAAAAACCCCTGAAATAAACCCCTCTCGCAAAATTTTCGCTGTAGTACTTGTGAAAATAGAACGTGGTTCTCCTTTCTATAACTAAAAAAGAATGAAAGAATGTTCAACATGTTCAACTCAGGAAGTGTTAATGGTAATTTTTCGTGCGAATAGTGTAGCAGCAATTCGCAGAACAATATGTTGCAAAGCAAGTTAGAAAAAAACGTTGTTTTCATGTCACGCGAGTTCAAAATAAGTTTTAAAAATGAATGCAACCTGTTGTTACAGCTTGAAAAACAAAACGAAGGCAATATACGATACGCAAAAGCTTTTTTGCATTTCAACTGAAATGCATCATGGTTGAGCAAGAAGTCAGTTACAAGAGAAGGAAAGAAATGTGTAAAGCTGAAGATTTCTCGTAGTCTTACCTGGTCCTTCGCCGGGAAAAGCTGCAAGAAGTGAAATACTAAAAAGAAATGTCCATACAATGGCGGAAATCATTGTAACAACAATAAACCTGTTTGCAAAGATCACACAACCAGTCGCATTAAGTAAGTGAAAAAATGACGTCTCAGTGTCAAGCCGTTATGCATCATATAAACGAATTTTGCGCGCGAGAGAAAAAGTGCGCGCGATTATTAATAATTATGTTAGATAATCTCTATGCATTCTTTGTATCAATTTTAAGGAGTTTTTAATGGTTTAGAAGAATTAGCTGTTTCTTTCAGAGCAAATTTAAATCAGGATATCCCATGTGAAACTGGAATTTATTTACATACTCGCAGTCTAACTTGATTTGTATAAACTTCGCTAAGGGTGAATGCATATAAGACAGTCGCTGTTTTTTCGATCCAAAGAATATAGAAGAAGAGTCTAAATTCTCGTTATATGTTCGGAACAATGCTAGGGTTTTTTAGTCCACCAATCAGAACTATGGAGTTTTTTTGTCCAAATATGGAATCAGAGGATTAAAAGCTTAAATAGCTTATTAGACCTTTTGTTTGGTGGCATTCTCGTCGTCGTCGTTTGCGTAAGTTTCCTACTTAAACAAACCACGATGGCAACGAGAACGCCACCAAAAAGATTTAATGAGTAACGTGGTACCCACACAATAACGAGGTAGGGTAATCTTCCTCTAAACTCTCTGAATGGGTTCCTAACCGTCCTAAATAGATATATCGCAGGCACACTTCTAAACAACTTTTCTTTAATAAGTATCGAAATGTAAATAATTTTTTAAATGAAACATTAATCAGTATATACACTGTTAAAACGGAAAGATGAACGCCCTTGCTTTGAGTAGTCGTATAAATGGGGTGGCCGCATTAACGGGGTTTTCTAATAAGAAAATGAATGGGCGTTTCGCCGGGAGGTGACCGTAAGTCGGAATTACACTGTATGACTTTCTCATCCCGTGTTCAAATAGGCCATTTCCGAGTTACCTTTAACTTCTCTTTCAAAGTGAGTCTTGTGGCCATCCTTGCCCATCCATCCATCCATGAATAAATATTCTTTATCTCGTTTTCAAGGCCTATTTTACTCAAAGAAACGATCAGTTGCCAGCGTTTACTTAACATATTCGTTGTGTTGAATTGAGTACGTTTACTTGATCTAAAATAAAATAATGAACGCTATCAGAAACGCTTCAGAAAAATAGGGCTTACTGATCTATTTTTTGCCTGTTCAGATGTATTTGAGCTTTACCCTACTGCAGGGTTTAAAAAAATGGTACGTGCGGAAATTATGGCGAAAGTCTCTAAAGTTTTTTTTTTAACATGCATGAAAGAGGTGCTTCCTCCTTACTTAAATTCATTCTCGCGAAATGAGCAACCGGCAAAGCTTGAAATCGCGAAATTGAATACTAGATAATATCAATAAAATAATGAACTTAGCTAAAGTTCGTGCTGTATTACTGATATTTGAACATGTCTTAGCTCTATGCTTAGAAGTTTTTTGTTTGATTTTGTCCATCAGTTATCTTCCACACTTCGAACAGTCCCCTACTGCTAAGTTCTTCAAAATCTCGCTTACGCAGCGGTGAAACTTTCTATGTGTGGATTCTTTGTAATTGTCTCATGTATCTGGCATCTTGTCAATACCTCACAACCCATTGTGCTGTACTCCATTTCAATGATTAATTTCAGCGAAATTTCAAACCCTCCTTGTGGTAAAGAGGATCGTATATGCTTTGGATCATCAGAAGGCCATTTATATGGTCTCGGGTACCCGAGACAGCCCTTCCCTCCGAGTTACCCTGTGCGAGGTAATTTTTCGTTTTGTCTTTGTAAAATTCAAACAACCGTTTATATGAATGTTCCCGAGTTGTCTCGGAGGGAACTCGGGTGGACGAGTTGTCTCACATCGGCAGGTAGGGTAACCCTGGCAGGCGGGACAACTTTTCTTCATGTAAACACTTTGGCTCGCCTAACCGGGACAACTCTCGGGGAAGCGAGTGTCACGAAATGCCTAGATTAAGGGATTAAAGCAGAAATTTGTATCAAAGAAGTGAACGGAATTAACTTTGCAAAACCCACTGCGATCGAATGACCGCAGGAAACTCAACGAAAGAAGAACATCTGCACATTTGATTATGAATGATCATGCAGGACAACTTTGACTCGGCCTGTAGGGAAACCGTCTTCCCATATAAACGCTCGCTAAAGTTGTCTCTTCTAAAGTTGGGGAGGGTTGTTTCGGGTACCCGAGCAGGGGCGTAGCGTCCATATACGCACGTACGCCTGTGCGTACAGCTGACATCTGAGAATTTTTTTTTTTGGAATTGCATAAAAACGTTTTTCTCATTAAATTTACTGGCTGGAAATTTCATATTTCTCACATTATACTGGCGTTTTTTATTATTTCCCTTTATTAATTAATCATTAATCATTCAGTGCTGGCCACTAATGGCCAGATGCATTTAAGTGGAAAAAAAACGCCTTATGTACCCCTCCCTTAAGGTCAGCCGGCCTCACTAGTTTCCCCAGCCCAGCAGGTATTCTTGAAGGACAGTTTACTATGCCATGACGTGTGGCTTCGATTAGGAATATACCTCTTGCGAGGTCGAACAGTGAAGCCCTATTGTTAGAGAATCCAATGAATTCAGGGTTTACTTGAGGAGTGTGATTACTAGCTTCTGGGGTGTTTTCGTGTGTTTTGTGATACAGAGTACACACACGTGGCTCGAAAATCGATACACGATTACTTCAACGTAATTAACAAGACAAATGGGCAACGTGCAGAAGAAGATGAAGGCTCTCGTTACATTGTTAACGTACCCTGTGTCAACATGCACTGCCTAACGTAGCTTCAGTGAAATAGAC
>Ga0126337_10003172_pt1 | contig 10690 bp, 18 predicted proteins | sample DipCmetagenome_FD_92527 | JGI IMG/M metagenome (GOLD analysis project Ga0126337, IMG submission 92527) | Coral microbial communities from La Bocana,Puerto Morelos, Mexico - Diploria C A metagenome | ecosystem: Host-associated > Invertebrates > Cnidaria > Coral | place: La Bocana,Puerto Morelos... | reverse complement strand
TAGAAATTGTTTTGTCTGCTCTAGACCTGTTGGCTTTTGTGTGTCTCTGCCCAGTCTCTGTCCTTCTTCGATAGATGGCCATGTCGACACCTGATGCTCCTATTTCCGAAGTGCCAGCTATTTCTGAGGAAGAAGTTGAAACTCATTTCACAATTAGTATTTTTTTTTCAAGCAAAAGGCATGTTTTAGTTTGGGTGTTTCTTTCCTGTTTTTTGGGAAAGTTTTTTTTTCATAGCTGGACCTTGGCCAAGCCTGAATGAGGAAGAAGAGTCTCCCAAAGTTGCAGATCCTACAGTTGAACTTCCACAAGTTGCTGTTCCAGTTCCTGTTGAGCTTCCCACAGCTGCAGTTCCTGTTGAGCCTACCACAGCTGCAGTTCCTGTTGAACCTCCCACAGCTGCAGATCCTACTGGTGAGCCTCAAGACTTCTTGACAACATACTTTCAGCAAGCAACCTGTGAACATGGACTGCCTGAGTGTGCTTGTTTGTTCTTTTGGAAGAGCACAAGACTTTCTGCTTTGTTTTTTTCTGCAAGATGTTTCACAAAAGGGCAAAAAACCATTTGCAATCCAATGTTCCACCTGCCAAAAAAATGAGATCCAATTTGGCAGACCTTTTTTTGAGCAACAATGTTTCTGCGCAAAGAACAGAGGAAATTTTTGAAGATGCAAATCTGGCTGGGGCTGCTTTTTGCTCTGACATTGGCCACCCAGATTCTGTTGCAGCAGATCCAGAGAAGAAGAAAAAACAAAAATGCTCACAAAGATTTGCTGAGAAAGTTCCTGACAGGGACTGCGTGGCCACCATTGTAGTGGACAAAGATCACCACATTCGACCCAAAGACAGAAGCCTTGGTGCAAAGCAAGGTGCCCTTTTTACTGCCACATGAATTTTTTGGCGTTTTTGCTGCCAAAAATCCAGCTCGCCTTTGGACAGACAGGAAGAATTTGTCAGAAGCTACTTTAAAACACCTGCTGAAAATGGAAGAGACGTTTGGTGTGAGGAATGCTGTTGCTTGTGGAATCTGGTCAGATAGCAAAAACGTGAATTATGACAGAACTGAATCATTGGAAGTCTTGAACTTGGCATTTCCTGGATTCAGTGGGCCCAAATAGCCAAATCAGGATTCCACTTGTGGCTTTTGGGAAAAAGTTTTTGGCAAAGCGTATTACACTTTCCCAAATCATGGATGTGGTAGCTTGGTCATTCCAAATGGCTTTGAATGGCAGCTACCCAAGCAAAGGATATAGTGGTGAAATCCTTGATGATCCATATAGAAGAAGAAAAGCTGGCAAAGATTTGGGAGGTGTGGCTTTTCGGCAATGTTCAAGGATGTCTTTTGTTTTCCAGGCTGGAGAGAAATTTCTGGCGTTTGTTGGAAATGCCTAGCTACTCCAAGCACTTTGAAGGAATTTGGAAAGGAGGCTGCTTGGAGACAAGCTCCATTGACCCATTGGGATGTTATGTCCAGAATTTTAGAGAAGGGCAACCCAATCAATGGATTTTTTCAGCTCTTGGTTTTACAAAAGATTGCTGTTAAATGGACTGGCTACATGCAGTCGATCATGGAGCCCAGGTCCATGATTCAGTATTTTTTCATTCAAATTGTTCAAGGCCTTTTTTTGGGCCTTGCTTTTTCCAAGACCCAAATTGTTCAGGGCATTGTTTTTTTTTGCCTTGCTTTTTCCAAGACCAAAGACAAGATGTTCCAGACTAGGTGTGACCCCAGACTTTCTGGGAAATTTTTTTTGGTATACATTGCCCAAACTGGCTCCTACCAGAAAAGCAGCTGTTCAAGCCCTATGGCAAGAGCTGAGACAATGGTATAGTGACAATGCTGTTGAGAATAGAATGCTCACACTTACAGAGACCATGCTGAGAAAGAAGGCCAACAGTTCACCCAAAGTTCGAAGTAAGGCAGCTGAAGCAAGGGCTTTAGTCCCTTTTGGTGTTTGGTTCCTCATCTGAGCATCATAGCATTTGTTTTTTTCCCCCTGAAAAAGGAATTTCTTTGGTATCAGGGCATGTTTTTTCAAAGTTAATATTTGAGGTGCTTTGCTTTTAAAAGCAAAACATGTTTGACTGTTTGACTAAGGTTTGCAAAGAAGCACTTGACTGGTGGCACTGTGACAGACCAGACTATCATTGCTTGTGCTGAAGAACTTTTGAAAGCCTATGCATTGTTGAGTTCTGATGCTTTCCAACCTGGAGCAATGAATGACCCATGCACCAGATTCTGCTTGCTGTATGGATCTTTGGAACAGAGAGATGCATGTTTGTGGATAGTAAAGCCAAAGTTTCACCAATTTCAGGAAATTGCCCAATCAGATTCGAATCCTTCAAAAACATGGTGCTACAGAGAAGAAGACTTTGGAGGGTTTTTGGCACAGACCTCAAGAAGGAGAGGAGGGTTGAATGCACCAAAGGCTGTAGCAACAGCTGTTTTGCAAAAGTTTCGAGCAAAGAGCCGACCTTTGTTGAAAGAGTGAAAATAATGAGTGGAGCTGCTTTCCAAATGCTTTTGGCTTAAACTTGAAGACCTTAATTAGGGACTTTAGCAAAAATCTAAAAACCTTAATTCAGGTCTTTAAACCTTAATTAAGGACTTAAAACCCTTAGTTAAAGTCTTTTCACCTGTTTTGAAACAAAGCAAAAAACCTTCTTTAAGGCGCATACCTTAATTAAGGTCTTTTGGAGGTTCTGGGTAAGGAATCATACTTCTCAAAACGCCATTCAACTTGAAACTGCTGCTTCTTCCTGTTGCAACGGCCCCTGTGACGACCCGGCTATCGTTCAAGAACAGTTGCACCTTGCCATGAGACTGCACGTCATTTGCTAACAATGCCACTTCTCTCTTCAAAGCTCTGGCTTCCTGTAAATTGATATGAGAGGTCTGTCTGAAATGATAGCTACTCGTGATCTTCGATGGCAAAGTTTCTGCAACCATGCTAGCGTAGCGCGACGGATCTCTCTTGGCTCATCTTCGCCACCAATTGACTCCAGCACGCCCCGGTCTAAACGAACTGCCTCTCCCTTCACATCACAATGTTGCCACAAGGCTTGTGCCAACGCACCTCCCGAGCTCGGTGTGGCATCGATGGCCAGGAGACTGTCATGAAAGGACCGTCTCATCTTCCAACTGCAAAATGGCAAATGAAGTCCTGTTGATCGTAGTTCGTCTACAATGTGTGCAGGTAGCTTGCAGACCGTCTTCTCAGGCATGCTATCCAAGTACTTGTAAATATGATGTTGCAATGCATAAAGTTCCCTTCGGTATTGAAAGCAAAAACATACATATCCTAACAAGCGCTGCAAGATACTCTTGAATGCTCTACCTTCTTTGGCAACTCTCCACAACACTGCCCACACTTGACGACGGACTTTCAATGGAGCACCTACTGTCCCTTGCACTCCATCCACTGATGCCTCCCAAGCTTGAAACTCGGTTTCGCACCTGAACGATTTGTGAACCGCTCTCTCCAGCTTAGCAGCCTCATAGGCTCGCTCCGCGCAAGTCGTGGCCACCACGTCCAACTCATCCCCTCCAGGCACCGGAGGGACAAAGGAAGAATTGGGGAATCCAACTTCTGTCGATGTACCACCAACAAGTCGTCCAAATAAGCTCCCTCCAACAAGGGTTCACGTGGCACTGGCTTGCCATACACCACTTTAGTATGCGGCTGCAACAACCCTTTTGAAGATAACACATGTTCATGGACAGCCTGAGCAATACAAGAAGCATTCGTGTCCCCCATTCCTAAAACTTTCATTGCAACCCGATAGCGTCGCCCTGAAACGCCACCATGTTCTTCCACGATTTTAGGGTCCACCCTTCTACCAACACTGTTGAAACGAACCCAATTCTTTGGGAGAGCCATGGAATAATAATATGTTCGTAATTCATCGGGTTCCGAGAGCAGTCTTGTGAAGCAAGCTGTGGCGGGGGCTGGGACCTATTCAACCGTTCCATAGTTGCGTTTTCAGGACGTCTATCATAAATCAACCATATTGTGAGCCAGGAGTTTTCGAACCAACCCGGCCTCCTCACTGCGAGAAACACGATGACATGCAGGGACGATCTCCTTCCACATGACTTCAGGTTTGCGCAGCTTCTCCAAATGAGCAACTTTTTCACGTCGTTCATCCGGTAGCCATTCCAGTGGGTCGACTGAGCCCGCCCAATCAGGGATTGCCACTCTTCACACAAGCACGGGAATCGTGAGCTCAGCTTTTCTTCCGTCACACCAGGTACAGCATGATCAACGCCATGCAAACTCTGCAAACTATCTAACGCCTCCTCAATGGAGAGACGATTTCCGTCCATTTGCAGGGCACCTGTACATAGATCTTCATCCATAAGTTCCAGCACCTCCCCTAACAGTTTATCAGTGAGGGAGCGCACCTCCTGCATGCACCGATATCCAGCCAGCGGCTCACACTCCGCCCCAACACTACCAAGAGATCCAAGGACAGTAAAGTTGCACCAACAAGCGGTCCAACTGTTCAAGAAACACTTGGCCCACCATTCACGCCTCTTCTCTCCAAAGAGTGCATCCCCATTGGTCTGTAGCACGTCCAGGTATGGTAGCAAAGCAGGAAAAAGCGCACTCACGTCACCGGACAGATCCGGCGAGGCACTTTGGGCATCATAAAGCCAGGACATCTAACGGGTAAATTTTGAATCCGGACCTCTTCCCCACGGCAGCCTTCCACGAAGCCACCGGGGACCATGCAGTTGTGGGTTCACTCTTGATCCTCGTTGGCCGTAGTTCCGGCCTCCTTCATCTTCTTCCTCAGGCGATGCAAACTGTTCATGCAGCCACTGATCATTGCCATCTCTTCTTTGTTGCCGGCCCACTCCCTTCGAGAGAGTGGGCCCGGCAACCCAGTCATCAACCAAGCCGTTGCCCAATCCCCGCCGGATAGCACCGACTGTAACTTGCTCTTAATGTTTTGCACCAGTTGGGCAGTCGCTTGGTTGGTCTCTCCTGACCGCAGAAGTTCGTACACAGCACCGTCTCAGCCAATCCCGAATGGACCATGCTTGGCCCGGCACCACCGCCAGCTCCTCCAGCAACTCCTTCTCAAACTGCTTGATGATCTGCCTCGGATGGCGCTTCACCTTTCGGTGAAGCTTGTTCAGCGTCACCACTGCTTTCATTCCAGAGTCGCGGCTGAGCTCTCCTTCTTCCGAATCGTCGGAGAACGAAGTACCAGGATCTACCAAGCATTGCGCTGGTTAAAACATAGGTTATAACTTGTGTAACCTATGTTATAACTTAAGTTTTAACTTGGCTAACTAGGTTATAACTAGGTTTTGGTCGTAATGGTTTTTGGGTCAGCTATAACTTGAAACTAACTAGGTGCCTTAGTTATAACTTGTTATAACTAGAAACTAACTAGAAACAGATTTTTTGATGAATATGATTTTTGCTTTGTTTGTTGCAATAGCAAACATTTGATATATTTTGTTGTAGTTCGTTTCTAGTTAGTTTGTAGTTCGTTTCTAGTTAGCTTTTGGCATTTTCACTTGGCTGTGGTGACTTTGGAATTGCATATGTCATATGTATCCACATGAATCAGTCCCTACTAAGACAAAATAAATATTTTTGCTTTGCGTGATTTGCATGATTGCGTGTTTTGCCTTGGTAAATGAATTACCTCATTGTATACTTGGCACCAACTAGTGTTGATTTGTTTTAATTTGGCTTGAGAATCTAGCTTGCCAGGTGATTTCTTTGCATATGTGTTGCGCGGTTTTTGACTTGCTTGATTCTTTGGTGTTTTCAATGGCCATGGATCCATGGAGCGCAAGAGTGATGCACTTTGTGAATACGCCTTCCAAGTTGGCCTGAGATGTCCCGACAGTCGGACCCTCCTGGTGATGTGTGCATTGCTGCATTTGGAGTGTGGAAAAAATGTAGATCGTTGCACCTTGTGCCTGCGCAGTCGTGAGCTTGCAGAAAAATTCAAGAAATATAGGGTGCGTTATGAAAAGATCTATGGTCGCCTGGCTACTCCTGATGCATGCCTAGAGACCATGACCTGTCCAGATGCTGTGCCTTGCCAAGTTGATGAAGCCAATCTCTTGGAAATAGTCATTCCAGGAAGGTCCACAAATGCCTGCATGTCAAAAACCAATGTGGCCAGTGGTGAAAGCAAAATGTTGGACCTGTTGATGCGGCTGGCAAGTTTTAGCAGTCCTTCGGTGACTTCACCTACGGTGGCATTGGTGCAAGCGCCTTCTATGACCAGCGGTTCTTTGATGCCAACACCACCGGCCCCTTCTAGGCCTGCTTTGCCAAATATGCCTGCGCCCAACACTTCGCCAGAGCCCGAGACGATGCTCGCGATTGAGAATGGACGTGTTTCTTGGTATTTATGTCGCATGTTTTTTTTCGTGTTTTTTGTGTCTTTGTATAAACTTATGTCGCATGTTTTTCTGTGTTTTTTTGTGTCCTTGTATAAATGTTATGTCGCATGTTTTTCCGTGTTTGTTTGTGTCTTTGAATAAAAGTTATGTCGCATGTTGTTGCATGTTTTTGTGTCTTTGTATAAATGTTTTTTGTATTGTGCATTTAAATCTCTTCAGGATTCACAAGATTCGCAGACAGTTCAACCAACGACAGCAGTTGCGGCCTCTGAAGTGCCATCTGTGTTGGCAGCAGCGGAAAGTTGGATGTGCTATTGCAAGGGCCTGAAAAAAAGGCAAATTCAACTGTTGTGAAGGAGAAGCCGAAGCCAAAGGCTAAGGCGAAGTCAAATTCAAAAAAGAAACAGCCGGAGAATTCGAAGAAATCGAAGAAAGTGACACAAGGAAAGGCAAAACCAGGAAGCAAGAATTGCAAGGCTTCCAAAGGGGAAGTCTGGGGCAAAGGATGGAAAGAAGTCATCCAATGCTTTGCATGTTCCTTGGAAAAGTATCCCCAAGGATGTACAGAAGAAATTTTGAAAATGGATGCAGGAGATGCCGTTTTCGTGCATTTTGTACCCGACCACGTTGGGTCAAGAGAGGTTGGAGGGTGTGAAACACCTTCGCATCATATTTGATTTGATTTTGTTGTTTTTGTAGAAACAACTTGGCTGATCCATTTGTTTACAAATTCGTCTATGAGCTAGGCAATCTGTTGCATGTATATTTTGCATTGGCTCTTCGTCAGATGACAACATCCCATTGTCGCCAAAAAAAAGGGCTTGCATTCTTTTTTTTTTGGTATTGGCTGGTGGCACAGTGTTTTTTCTTTTGCATATTTTGCATGGCTTTTGCAGGGCTGTTCCTGGATCGCATTTTGATTTCATCTTGCATGTTTCTTTTTGATCAATTGCAACTTTTCAGCTCAATTCGCAAGTATTTGAGCATTTTCCTTTTCTGTATCCTTTTGGACCATGGGAAAGCGTGGCGCTGCGCCGGTGGAGGGCAAGCTTCCTGCTGATTTGGTAAAGCGCTTCAAGAGTTGCATCACGGCCAGAGAGACCAAAGACGCAGAACTTTTGAAGCACAAAGTGAAAGCAAAGAAATTGAAAGTCGTCAGTCTGGCACATGGATGACAGACAAGCAGATTGCCAAAGAAGAAGCCTTCGACTTGAATGATGAAGACGACAAAAAAGAGTTGGAAGTCCTTTTGAGTGGTTTGGACCAAAGAGATCATCCAGTGAAAGCATGGGCTGACCTTGGAAAGAAGCAATACAAATACTTCCAAGACTCCCCAGCCAAAGGCCAAAGCTGTGAACAATGCCAATGATTCCAACCCAACAGGTGTTGTTGTGGATTGGTCAGTTGCCTGCAAGAAGGTGGTTGCGAACATTGACCATGCCTTGGGAATCTTTGGCAAGCAGGAAATTCTGTTCGCAAAACTCAAGAATGGCAAGGGCCTGGAGGCTGCTCAGAAAGAAGGCATGCAACCCAAGATGGACGAGGCCTCCCAAGCCATCTCTGTTGTCAAAGATGCCAAGGCTAATTACACAGAAGATGAGGCTGGCCATGGTGTTTTGAAGGAAGCTATGAAGATTTTCGGAGAAAAGCTTCACGCTGCCATTGCGGAGAACAATAAAATGAAGGAATTGAAAGCTCAGAAAAAGAGCAAGTAGATTTCAATATGTGTAGTATGATCCTGGGATTTGTTTTACCAAATTGTGTTTTGTAGTGATATGCACTCAATTCAAATCATTTCATTGAAAAAAATCCACAACAGTACAGTTGTTTTGAATTGAGTGTCTCAGGAGCACACGTAGATATTGCTCGGGTATGATTTGCGAATCATTCCAGGTTTTGCATTTCCAGACTTCATTATGTTTAGAAAATTGAAGCGATCAATCTTGACATCTGCAGACCCCACAAAGTCGAACAAAAGGCCTTTGCATTTGCATGCTTGCCAGGTTTAGAGATCTGTTGTTATTCATTTTGTTCTATGTCTTTGCTTTGTTGCGTTGTGTTTGCAAAGAATCTCAGGAACTGTTGGTCATGCATGGACAAAAGTTTTGCTATATTTATTTTGTTTCACTGCAAAATTTGAATAATTCTCAATGTATGTGTTTCCATATCAAGTCAAAGGGACATTGCTATCCTTCATGATTGTCAGGATTGTATGCGGCAATTTTATGCTGTGTGTTTGGCGCATGATTCTGCATCATTTGAATTTTGCATGTTTTGATCATGATTCTTTGTGTTTTTATGAGTCATTTGGCGCATTGAAGTTTGAAACTCGGTTATCTTCTTGCATGTTGTCAAGTTGTGGTTCTGTCCATGGAAAGAACTTTGCTTCTTATGTAAGTATTATTCGTTTGTTTTTGGATGGCATGATTGGAATTTTGCATGTTTGCATGATTTTTTAATTGCATGATTTGAAATATTTTGTTTGCTTGATTTTGGATTGCAGGAATCACACGCTTTGATTGCGTGATATTTGATTTATTGGTCCTCATGTTTTGATTGCTTGCAGCTGGATTGCATGATTTGCATGGTTGGATTGCCTGATGCTTGATTGTGTGATTTGCATGTTTGCATTGAGTGGTTTTTGATCGCATGATTTGTATGTTTGAACTCTGTATGCATTTGTATGTATTGATCTCATGTTTTGATTTTTTGATTGCAATGGACAGGAATATTTTGTTTATCGCACTGACAGAATTCTATTTAAGTTATCTTTATATTTTAAGTTTGTAACCTTTCTGAATTATTATCGAATTCATTCAAATGTTTGACTTTTGGGATTTTGACTGGTTGGCGATGAAGTGAACACAAATGATCATAAATCTTGAATTAGATCAAAAAAGGGTAATATCAATTGGTATTATCATTTTTGGTAGGCTTGCCAGGTTCCATGTTTTCAGTAATTCATGTTGGGTTACGTTTGTCTCAAGCATTGTTCATATCAAAAACTGTTGTTTCAATCTTTTTATGTATTTACGTGATTCACATCTCTGTAGCATTTATGTTTTCAAAGATATAAATAATGTAGAACTTAATTGGTTTGTCTCTCCAGGTTTGTAAATATAATTAGTTTTTGTTTTATGAATGGATTCTGATTTTTTTTAATGAATTTTGATGATTTTTGATAAAATTTTATGAATTTTTATGATTTTGATGAATTTTTTCTGATTTTTGATGAATTTTATGAATTTCTTATGAATTTTGAAGAACTCTACTGAGTTTTCCTTTTGTTTACAAAAAGAAATAGAGTTCATAAAATTAAAAAAAATCAAAAATACATAAAAATTCAGAAAAAATAATTAAAAAATCAGAATTCATTTAAAAAAATCCAAAAAATCATCAAAATTCATAAAATTCGAAAAAATTCATAAAAGTTCATAAAGTTCATGATCCATATTTACAAGCCTGGAGAAAGAAACCAATCATATTTCTACAGATTGAATCTTTGCAGCCATAATGTCCAAGGTTCAAATCTGGATAGGAAAACATCGATCGTGTGGTAACGTATCTGACCTCACTGCGTTCCTGACTGGCAATGGTCTAGAGTTCCAGAATTTCTAGATAACAGATTGTGGTTTCGAAGCTGGTAGCCTGATTGCAATAGAAGACAGCATTGAATTGATAATCTAATTATATTTTGTTTTCGGCTTCACTAAGGTAAGTACGTCTTCCTCTATGTTCCATTGGATGATGGAGAGCGAATTCTAAGTGACCTTCTTGCGAATGGGTGGAACGCTCGTGGTGGTAACGCAAATATGATTGATTCTAGTTTGCATGTTTTTGATTTTGTGGACAACACTGGATTCTGGTTTGCATGTTTTTGATTTTGTGAACAACACTAGATTCTGGTTTGCATGTTTTTGATTTAGTGAATTCTGGTTTGCATGTTTATCTAAGGAAAGTACCTTGCCTATGCCACCTGCTCCACCTCCTCCACCGGGTGCAATGATTCCAGCCAAGATTGAAATGTGAAAATCTTGTTATTTTTCATTTGTATTCAACAAGCTACACTTGAAAAGGTTGATGCATCGTGCTATTCTTTTGTACATAATTCAATATGTAAATACATTGCACATGTATTGTGCCTTCTGAGGAAAAACCCTGAACAAAGCAGCAGCTCTGTGGTAGATCAAACCGCTCCAGTGTCTTGGCATTGAGAAACAATTGTTTTTGGAACTTTGAAGTTGGCCATATGTTCCTTGTTTACTTGCTGAAACAGAAATCTTGCAAACTAGTGAAACATTTCCACTGTGTTCAAT
>Ga0126337_10003171_pt1 | contig 10690 bp, 10 predicted proteins | sample DipCmetagenome_FD_92527 | JGI IMG/M metagenome (GOLD analysis project Ga0126337, IMG submission 92527) | Coral microbial communities from La Bocana,Puerto Morelos, Mexico - Diploria C A metagenome | ecosystem: Host-associated > Invertebrates > Cnidaria > Coral | place: La Bocana,Puerto Morelos... | reverse complement strand
TTCGAATCAAAGTGATCTACTCGCCTGACCTCTGCCTGACTTCGCAGTAAAATCGGCGCGTTATGATTTAAGATTACCCTTGAGTTTAAGGTGGTCAAAAAGGAAATGCATTTATTTGTATTACGACCTCAACGTAATCTAAAAATTAAGGCCATTTTTCACGAAATCAGTCTATAATCCATAAAATCTTCGACACGACACGATTACTCACCAAACAAATGACCTTTCAACAGTTAGTCGCAATTGAATTCACCAAACATTTTAAATGATATGATATACTCTGAGTTTTAAAACTCCGCTAAACTCCCGAAATTTTTGTAAATTAATTATTCATTAAAATCACGTCTCTTCAGTGGGAAAGAATATTTTCAAATGACAGTGATTTTGAATGCGCTATATACTCCAAACCTAAAGCTAAATGCTAAAAGTAATATGTTTTTAAATACACACTACGATGCGCAGAACGAGCAGGCTAAATATTGTATATTACGATCCAGCAAAAAATGACCACGATTTAAAATTTCGATCGAATTTATACAAACCGTTTTAGCCGAAAGTTATTTTGTGTGGCTGATAATCTTAGATCAATTAATAGCCCGTCTATGGTTAACACTGAACGTTGGATAAAAAATCGGCTTAATCATTTAATCGAGACTCGACTTAAATTAATTTTATTCTAAAACTAAACCTAATGAGTCGTTTGAAAAGAAAAATCTGAGCTGCCTTTGAGCCCGGGCTGTGCGGTTAAAAATTTTAACGTAAGAAGCCAGATCGATTCAATAAATTACTAAAACCGAAATTTCTAAGTTGATAATGGGAAGTAAGCTAATCAGCCTAGATTCTGAGCTTATAAATTACTTAATATATATTTTAAATTTTCGATTTCAATCTCTCACCTTATTTTGCATACCAAACGGCGGAAATGCCAGTGATGCTCGATTTATCATTTAAAACAAACCACTCAGTTATTACTCGGCAACTTGCTCACCTCATGTCTTGCGCCGGATTCCTTTTTGCTGAAAGGTGAAAGAGACCGCTGTCTATTTAAATGGCAGTAACCGTGAGAGTTGATGCGTAGGCAGTGTGAAAAGACTTGTCATTGAGGCACGGTTCTGTAACTTAGCAACAAAGTGAAAACCGCAAAATATAAAAATAGGAAACCAAACTTGACATGTTTTCCAGCTGATCTCTCAGCGTGAAAGTTCACTTCTGCTCTTTGTGCTTCTAAAGCTCTTCTTTTGAATTTTTTTTTTTTTTGACAGTAGATTTCAACGCGATGAGAAGTAAATTCAATTATTTTCATCAGCTTACACAAAACATTTCGGTCTCACAGTGCCTCTCTTCTTCTTTTCCCCCCATCCCTAACCTCAGAACAGTACAAACTACTAAGTGGTTAATATAAAACATATTCATGTGTGGGTGGAGGGAACATGTGGCCGGTAACTCATTGTTTCAGTATTCCGATCAGGAGCGTGGGCTACTGGCCCGATCCAAAGTTGAATTATTCAATGAAAAATTTGTATTAAAATTCCTGTTTTGACGTTGCCAACAATCTCAACAGCAGTGGCAAGAAAACCGTAACGTTGTCCTTTCGGGTGAAAAAGGCGAACATTTTGCGAGAAAAGACTTCTTGGCTGGATCCCGTAAAATACCCTGTTCCAGTCCAGATTATCATACCCAACCGGGTGTTTTGGCGCTAATTGATGCCCTGGGTTCGAAGCTTCGCATGCGCGTTTCGAACACAACTGCACGTGGGAACATGGCGGACGCTGGTTAGTGTAAAATTCTTCAAATTCAGGTTAAAGAAAGCTTTTATTGTCCCATCTTGCTAATAGTTTGTTTACTGCATCGTTCTAGACGTTACACCTCGTAAGAAGCACAAGAAAGACAAACACAAATCAGGCGAAGAAGATTCAGGTAATCCGTGGGTTAATGTTTGTTGTGCAGGCTTTACTCAACAATGGACTGCAAGATGCGATGCGTTATGACTGAGAATCTTCTCCAGCAGAACGGATAAATTGTCTTTAATCTATTTTAACTGACGATCGTTTCATATCGGTCGTACAGGTTCAGCAAAGAAAGCAAAGAAGTTGAAAAACGAGACGGCTGATCTTGACTCTTCGAATCATCTCGGGGTGAGTTGATCGCCTTTTCTCGCACAGTTTGCAGATCTCAAATTCACCTTCAACAAGTTTAACGATTATTAAACTTCGCATCGTGATTCCGTCACCAAAAGTAATGCAAATGTTAAAATCCATGCACACGTAGGTCAATGTTTATTAGGGTATACAGTATATATATGATGCAGATGTGATAGCTTGTTGCACGTTTAACATGTTGTTTTCAATCGAGTCGTATGTTGCAGTGCAGGTAATGAAAATATAAGAAAATATAAAACCAATTGCTCAGCTGTTTGTCTGGAATAAATTTAGAGGAAGAAAACTTCATATATAAACTAGCTTGTACACGTAGGAGTCTAAAAATGATTTGCCTTGTGTAAAGAATTAACATACAGGGTATCTCTTAAAGTAATGCATGTAGTGGTAGTTTATTTTGTAAACTGTTATTTATGTTTCAAAACATGTGCATTTAGTTTTGGTACCTGACACAATGGATAATAAGTACAAACAAGTCAGTGGTCTTAACCTTAAGGCTCCATCCAGACTACACAATAAGAATTTGAAAATGCAGCTTTATTTACACAGTTAGGCCTACCATTCACATTTATCTGTTTTGAAAAAACAGTGCTTTTTGAAAATGCTCTTCAAACTGGAGTAATTTGAAAAACACCGGCATTTTTGTGTACTCGGAAAAGATTTTGCAAACAGAGCTTTTCGAAAATGATAATGTTTTTTGCTGTGCCTGAATGTTCCTCAAACACAATTCCAAACTGACCAGTTATTGCTGTGTTTTCAAATTTCTTAGTGTGAATAGAGAACATTTAATACATTTTCAGAGTGAATTTTCAAACTCCTCCAGCATGGAGGTGGCATTACATGGATGGGGCATTACAGCATACAGTAGGTATACATGTACTGTTTGTGCCTGGACAGGTATGTCCTTAACATGTGTTGTTGATTGATCATGTTCCAGGAGACCCAGCATGATGAGGATTTCTTCTTGAAGCCAACATCTACAGTTGGTGTATTGGACACTTCAAAATGGCCTTTACTTTTAAAGGTGAGACATGTTTGTCATCATTATTCCTACTGGTCTGCTCAAATGTTATCATGATTGCAACTATCCTTTTCTGGATAATGAAATATGTTTGTGCTGTCAAAGGTACCATAATTTCATGGCAGTGCAGAACTGTGCATTGTCTTGAAAGCTACTTAAAATTAATGTTATTTCCCATAGTAAATGTATACAATGTGGTTTTACATGTACCTCCACATATGACACCAAGTGATGTATTAACACATTTTCTAGAAGTTTCTAAATTGAGTGTCATTAACCAACAGAACTATGACAAGTTGAACATAAGAACAGGCCACTTTACTCCATTGCCAAATGGATGTTCTCCTTTGAAAAGAGAGCTCAAGGAATACATTTCGTAAGTACAATTTGCTACACAAGTCATCTCCATGACAACCATAGTATGCATGTACCTTGCTAACCCTAAGGTTGTTTTAAATGGGCTATTTGTATATCAGGAGAACTGAGAATGTCCAGCTGTGTACCAGTTTTGTTTGTTTTAATTATACAGTACTTATTAAATGATCATTTTACATTGGTAGTCCCCTTCTGGTCTTATTCCCCACCTACATGTTAAAAAGAAAGAAATCTCTATCATTTCTTTATTATAACAGGATGAATTACATTCCATTGATGTCTTATCTTGTCATTCATTTTGATGTAATTTTATAGTATATAACAGTGTAACTAAATCTACGAGTTTAAAGTTTGCATTTTTAAATATTTTCAAAGAGAATTGGGGCCCTTTGTGAGAATACATTGCTAATGATTAATTGAGTGAGACTGGCTCAGAGAAGAAATGCCCAAGTTCTGCCAACTGGAGTAAAAACCTACATGTACATTATGTATCTGTTCTCGTTGCAGGAGTGGATTCATAAATCTTGACAAGCCAGCAAATCCTTCATCCCACGAGGTGCTTGTTTTGCTTCTACCAATGTTACTGGTCTGACTTGTACATGTATATTTTGTTGCTGTACCTCTGGCTCAGTACATTTATGTGATTGCACTTGAGAGGCTCATGTAAGCTTAATTTCCTCCTACTAGGTGGTGGCATGGATTAGAAGAATTCTTCGTGTTGAGAAGACCGGGCACAGTGGCACTCTTGATCCAAAGGTGACAGGTTGTCTCATCGTGTGCATAGAAAGAGCAACAAGACTTGTGAAATCACAACAGGGTGCAGGTAATCACACATTTAGTAATGCTCTGAGATTTGTTCTGAACATTGCTCTCTGCCACGACCCATCTTTGATTTGAGATACCTACATGTACATAATTATATATTGCATCTTAACATCAAGTATCATTAAGAGAATCTTGAATGTAATGTTTTGTTTAATGGCTTACCCATGCAGGAAAAGAGTATGTCTGTATTGTTAGACTCCATGAAGCTATTGAAAAGGAAGCAGAGCTAGCCAAGGTCAGTGTGCTGTTCCAAACTTTTGTGATGTTTGAAAGGCAGATGTCACTCTTGCAGGAATCCTGCAAGTTTCAAGCCAAAAAACTAGTTACAAATGTTACATTAAAGAGGTGATCAGACACATAAGGAGAAATTTTGAACCTGAAAACTGTTTTATTTTGTGTTTTACAGACAATAGAGATGCTTACTGGAGCCTTGTTTCAGAGACCTCCATTGATATCTGCAGTGAAACGACAACTTAGAATACGAACAATATATGAAAGCAAGCTAATTGAATATGATTCTGAGCGACATCTTGGTGAGTATTATCATTACTGAAGCAAAACTTAGTCAACGTATGGCAATTTACAAAATATACCTGTAATTAAATTACTTTCATTACTTTTCCAGCTTTCTGTGTACAAATCTGGAAGATTTGGCATTTGTATACTGTCTGGTAACTTTTCTTAGAGTGTGGTGGCTAGTTTTGATGTTTACATGCAATATGTTTGCCTTGGGCAAGGGTTACTGTTAAAGACCCAGTGTTGACCAGGATGATATTGCATGCTGTGAGCACTAGAAAACAATAGAAACCTCTCAAACCAAAACAATTAGAAATGCATGAAAAGCATAATAGTCAGTACTGGGTCTTAAAGTATTGTCTTCTTGTATACTAGTGTGATAGTAATACCTGTAGGTAGCTACAGTGTACCAGTATAGTGTGCCAAAGTGCCATTCTGTGCAGGGGGGAAGCAGTACATGTACTTCTGCACAGCACAGATTTTATGTTGTGTCACATCATACAACAATGATCACTGATAACAGCCAACCTTGTACATTGTAAGCCATGTCAGCTTCTTGTCTAATTTGAACCATTGCACAATGTGTAAGTAAGGGGGGTACATGTACAATGTAGGTACGACAGTAAGTCAGTATTGCTGATTTTTTTTTTTCAGGTGTCTTTTGGGTGAGTTGTGAGGCAGGAACATACATCAGAACCCTTTGTGTCCATATTGGACTATTAATGGGCATTGGAGCTCACATGCAGGAACTCAGGAGGGTCCGCTCAGGAATTCAGTCAGAGAATGTAAGGATAGTGGATCTTAATTTTGTAACCATTTAAATGAAAACTACAGGTATCCCAACTTTAGTATGCTGCAGTGTAATTTGCTGCTAATATAAACTTTGGTGCATAGAGGTGAAGAGACTAAACAAGCCTTTTTTTTTTTTTTTCAATTTCGTAGGATAACATGGCAACTATGCATGATGTTTTGGATGCGCAGTGGATGTATGACAATTACAAAGATGGTGAGAAGTGTTTCATGAAATCTTTTTATGCTGTAGAAACAGTAAGAAATATGCTGATTTGCGATTAATCCTGCTAGGAAGACTTGTCTAATAAAAAAAAAATCAGATTTTAAGTAAATGGCTTGAGCACTTTTATAAGAAGTAGACTGTCCAGACTGTAGTTTTAACATTAGAAAGTTGTTGTTCTTGTAGAATCTTACCTTAGACGCTGCATCAAACCACTAGAGGCACTGTTAACGTCTCACAAGCGTCTGGTTGTGAAAGATAGTGCTGTAAGTATCAAAAGTAACCTAAACAGAGTTTTTTTCCCCATAGCTCAATTAAATTAAACCTTATCCTGAGTGCTTATTTTAAAACAGTACACTGTTTAATTCCTTTTCAGGTCAATGCCATATGTTATGGAGCCAAGCTGATGATCCCTGGTCTGCTTAGATATGAGTCTGGAATAGAAATGAATGAAGAAATAGTTATTATGACAACAAAAGGAGAGGCTATTGCTCTTGGTGAGTCTAGGTTGATTAGAAACAAGCAACATTGATTAAACAATTTGAGGACTTAAGTATTGTCAGTTCTGATGTTTGGCTAGGCACTGCTTCCATCTTCACAGTCTTACAAGGAATTCCATATATTGCCTTCTTTGTTTGTGTGACTGAAGAAGAAGATAGGCCTTGCATTTCAAAATATTGGAATTGTAATATACAGTGCAGTTTTCCTACCATTTAATTAGCCGTGCGATTCTTCTTGTTTCATGATCAGTTGCGACTGATCAGATTCCTGCAGTGAAAGGATTTGAGTACTGCTAGTTTGTTACTGCAGTTGTCACTCTGACAGTGAGTTGGCTGCCTGTTAGAGATCGGCAATTTAACTTTGCTACCATGTTTTCTTAGTCATATGAGTTTTCTTTTAATTCTACTTAAATAGAATCGTGTCGTCATACAAAGATTTCAAGTAGAACTCATTGATATTTGTGATTAATGGTAGAAAACCAAGTGAGAATCCATGTAGTCAGTGATTGTATCACTGTTTCTTCGAAGGTATTGCTCTCATGACAACTGCTGTGATGGCAGCATGTGATCATGGTGTAGTTGCTAAGATTAAAAGAGTTATCATGGAAAGAGACACCTACCCAAGGAAATGGGGTCTGGGACCAAAGGTAAGAGACTTGATAGAAACTGGACTTGTTGCTGGGATCCTGTGTTTATTACCCATAAGACTCATTACTCGGCTTCCTGTCCAATGATGTTCATCCAGCTGGTCATTTCTAACTTGGAAAATAATATTTTTTACATGTAAGTTGTCAACCTCATTCCCAGGGTCTCTCATCTTACTGCCCCCTGTCGCTCCAGGGTGTGGGAAGGTGAGAGACCCTGGGAACGAGGTTGCTAAGTTGTAAGTATGAATGGGAGATTCACTCTATCCTTTCATTGTTCCATCCGTTCCTGTTAGACTTTTTGTAAATCTGCTGGCCAATATCTATATACAGCTGTACAAGGTTTTCACAGTCAAAGCGAAGTTCAAGTAATTATATTCAACCCCAAGCATCCTAGATTTTGAATAGTCAAATTAGTCAGAACCCATTAAAAAACCTGTCGAAATGATGTCATCAAAAGCTAATTAAAGCTTTGTTAACTAGTTGTAAGAGTGTGACGGAACGTGCTTTATAGTAATTCTTTTGAAGCTGGCGTTACCCAGCATCCAAACTTTGTGTCGGTGTTTTGTTTAATCTTGATAGTTGTTCTGTATTAGGCTCTTCAAAAGAAACAGTTGATTGAAAGTGGCAAACTGGACAAACATGGCAAACCAAATGAAAGCACACCCAAGGAGTGGCTTGAAGGACATCCTGACCTCAGGTTGGATTGATTTTCGTTTCTTGAATCACAGACCATCTGTGTTCCTGATAGGGTCGTTTGTAATCAACCTTTCTTATAGTCAACAGAAAATTCCGCCTCCTTTAAAAGACGAATCTGGTGTACCTGAGACACCCAATGATGAACCTCTCCCTGGTGCTCCTGTGACACCAAAAGAAGCCGAGGATGGAAAGAAGGTAAAGAGCATGTATTGTAAATAAATTATGTTGTAATGAAGACTGCCTTTAGTGTATATTGATACGAACTGAAAAGAAGTGTGGACCAACCTTTTACAAAAAGTTTCATTAGGTACTTTGAGTTTCACGCTTTCTTGGAGTGTAGGGAAATTCTGCAAGCAAAAGGCGTATTAATACAGCTGTAACTGTAAAATTATCACCTAGCATTATAGGCAAGGGAGGCAAAGCATGCAAATGTTCTTTGAGCTTTAAAATAACCCACTGGCTCGGTATCAGGTAAGTATGCGATCTGATTGGCTGCACAGCTGGGCCTCCTAGCAAAATTTCAGTTTGTTTTTATCTAAAATTATTTGTAAGGTGTATACATGTAGGTGTGTGATGAAGGTTTTCACATTTTATTCACCCATGAACAGAGGAAACGAAGTGCCGAGGGAACTGACGAGGAAAAGGAGACACCAGAGAAACATGAGAAAAAGAAATCCAAAAAAGACAAAAAGAAATCCAAGGAAAAAGAGAAAGAAAAAGAAAAAGATAGTAGTGATGAGGTAAGTAAAAATTATGTTTGATATTTTATTTTACAAGATTTCTTTTATCCTCACCTTGCCTGAAATATTATGTCCTACGGATACTTACAGGGTAACTTGGAATCATTCGAGAACAGTATATAGACAGTAACCATCTGGGCTTAGCTGAGTTACATTTTGGGATAAGTGTCTGGTGCAGAGTGCAGTCTTCAAAAGTCATGTTAAAGTTCGTGAAAAATAACTTATGTGAAAATACCCGATTGAGAACTGAAAGCCCACTATTCCTATGGAACATGAACTTCACAGATACTGGCAAGCTTGCGTGGCTGCCATATTCTCTAACCAAATACAAATCGGAAATTCGTGGACATGGATTTACCAAAGACGGCGCCTGTTCTTTTGCGTTGCTGATTATTTTTTGTTTGTTTTGTTTATATCATAGCGGAGTCCTGAGACTTCCAGGCACAACTGACTCGAAATTTGTAATCAAAGAAAGAAAAAATAGAGATTTGAAATGAATGAATCATATGTGTTTGTTGATTGTGCGGTAACACCCTTTGTGTCAATGTATTGATCTGTTGCAGGAAAAGAAAGAAAAGAAGAAGAAAAAGAAGAAGAAAAAAGAAAAAGAGAAGGAGAAAGCCAAAGAATCTGATTCAGATTCCTCTGACTGAGTGTGATCATCCAACGCTTCGCATTTTGGCTGCGATGTTTTATCATGTTCCACGCCATGCATTAGAGTGGTTTTCAATGGCTGTCGATATTATTTTTGTTTGCTCTGATATAGCTTTCATTGAACAATTCAACTAGTTCAGAAAGCTTGTGAAACCAAGCAGGTCAATCATCATTCTTTTAACCGATCATAAACAAACAACTACTTGTGTTTTCCTGCGCTTGCTGCATATGTAACTTTGTACAACGTACATGGCATTTTTTTTTCCGCCATTGCTGCGGGTTACATAATTGGCTGATTGGTTGCTTGCTTCATTTTCATTTCCTGTTTCATTTGTTTTACGACAGTGATTGGAAAACAGCTCTAGTTGCATTTCAAAATTCTGGTAATGCATCCGAATTTGAAATGACCAACTGTAATATATTGTTACGCATTTTTTATCTCGTGTAGGTTTACATTCTTGAATAAAATGTGAACAATCTGTTCAACACTGTGATTGGTTCTACCCAAATACTGTTTCTAATATCATTGCCCCATTTGGGGATTTGGGTTTATGGGAAATTTAGATTAAAATGAACGGGCTACGGGATATTTGAGGGAAATTTTATGGGATTTGGATATGGGGTATTGAGATTTAGATTTAGATCACCTAAAAATTGATATTACAGAAATAAAAAACGTATCCGAGTGCATTGTTGAGTTATATAAGCACGCGGGAATTTTTAAGAACACGAGAGAAGTGAATAGGGAAGCACGAGGCGCAGCACTTTCGACTGTCCTTAAAAATTCCCAAGTGCTTATAACTCAACAATGCACGAGGATGAAGTTTTTTATTTCTTTTATAAAGATCACCTCAAACGCTTAAAACTTTTTTCTCACAATTTCACCAAATTTGACGAAAATTAGGGTAGCATTCCTTCTTAACGGGATACAGGATATTTAGGCCAACAATTAACGGGGTGTGGGATACTCACATCTCCCCTCCAACAAATGGGGCATCAATATCTAGAGATTGCGATGACAACTTTTTGACTGTGGACGAGCACTTGGAACAGTGATTTGATACTTTCATAGAGGTCTACTCCTTCCGCCATTAGTCGTGCAGAGCTATTTCAGGGGTTAGGAAGGACACGTAAACGCATAAAAGATTTGAACAGCCTCACATTGTGCGATGACTAATAAAATACAAGGCTAGCGTATTTATAGCGTTTCCACGGCAACCAGATTGGTGTTGCCAAACAATAGGAAACTCTTGGCCACGAGAGAATATCTAATTTCCCCCCCCCCCGGGGGGGGTACTCCCCTATATAAGGTATATAGGTATGTGCCGCCCCAAAGGGTATGGTTTTTGAGCCGTTTTGGTTTGACTGAATGGGTATAGATTTTGAACATTTTGGTCTGAAATTGGGTATAGTTATCGGGGGAATGTTCACGAAAGCTTATAAAATTATTTTTCTTCCCAGCCACCGGGGCGAGTAACTGGTGGGAGAGAAAGAGAAATAGATAAAATATATCATTCCAGCTAAATTTTACCTATTACGCTTAATCAC
>Ga0126337_10003170_pt1 | contig 10692 bp, 7 predicted proteins | sample DipCmetagenome_FD_92527 | JGI IMG/M metagenome (GOLD analysis project Ga0126337, IMG submission 92527) | Coral microbial communities from La Bocana,Puerto Morelos, Mexico - Diploria C A metagenome | ecosystem: Host-associated > Invertebrates > Cnidaria > Coral | place: La Bocana,Puerto Morelos... | reverse complement strand
CCCTTCGGGGGAGGAAATAGTGTTCTGGAGGACCACTCACCAATTGGAGCCCATGCAATAATCACATCAATGGAGTGCTGTGCAACAGTGCCTAGTAGTCGGGATAGTGCAAGCCCTGTTTGTAACCATGCCTTGCGTGCATCAGGAGAAAGCTCATGGGAGAGTTACCAACCTGCGCATGTAACAGAGGTCATGGTGGACCAGGGAGGTCCTACACACGCTGTCGAGACGAGCCTGCCCCACTGCACCAGCACCTGCAAGTACTGCGACAGCTTATGCTGCCTACCTAAAAAGGCCACACAGTCCATCTATGCCTCATTCACAAGAACGCGTGAGTGAGACGGACTTCCTTTACTGAGCGTCTTTGGTGATTGAATTGCTCTGAGTTTCACTTAGTTAGGGCCAATAGTTGACGTTTGAATTCCTTTCGGGTAGACAACGGAATCTGCTTCCCCAGAAGCGCGATGCAGAAAAGAATGGGGGCTGTGCGACCACCGCAAAGGTCTGCGTCAGAAAATAAACACTGTGCAGTTGCTCCTTTGCTGTCATGCCCAACCAGGGGCTTTCTTACAGTTTCTCAGTGATCACTTGGGGGCTGAATACTCTGTATAAAAGGGTGACTAAGTCATCCCGACAAAGATGGTCAATAGGAATAGTGGACATCTACTGAGCAAAACTGTGGCACTTTAAGACATTGAAAGTACCAGCAATGTAAAACTTCTCAATAAGAAATGCAATGCGCAAACTCAGCAAAAACGTTGTAATGAATCCGTCACTCTCCATGCATCCTCCACCATCTATAATGTTCAGGACACTGATGAAAAACATGTCCAAATTTGCTCCTGACGCAGGGCTGACCGCAGTAAAAACACTCTGCATCACAACCATATTTTGGGTCCTCGCTTACCACGCTAGCATCATCAAGCTCGGCTTGCAACTCGTAGGGTGTGGATTCAGCATAGTTTCTTATGCATGTAGAGTCAAAGGCGTTAATTCTTTCACCCCGCTGTAGGTATTCAGGACCTCTTAAATAAGCTGCAATGTGGTTATACTGGTCTCGTCTATCAGGATTGGCAGAGGCTGAAGAAGCGAGCCATCTGAAAGTGTCTTTTCAAGAGAGTAAATTGATAGGTGTAGAAAACGTCGTCACTGAAAGTTTTCTTCAATACATCCACTGCACTACCCAGAAGTAACTACTAAGAGTGCTCAAAACTAAGCTGAACTTCTTGGTAATACAACTTCTCAAATCGATCTCCACCGTCACATCTGGTTGTACCTCAGTAAATCGAGTCTTGACCTTCAGCTGCTTTCTCATCTCAAAGCAACGTTCTGCATCTGGGAGGAAAACTCCATCCATTGCAATACACAGATCCTGAAAATTAGATTCAGACATCTCTCGACAATAATGACTTTGTTTTCTCACGAATCTCAAAAAGGACATCCTGTTTGAGCCATAGACAAACAAAACTTCTGAATTCGCAAATCACACAACTGTTTTTCCAGAAATGACTACACATTCTTGCAACAACTCAGAATCAACAAATGCATATGCTGGCATTATGTTTTTCTCTTTTTGTCAAAAAGCCGGATTTGAGGTTTCCTTCTCCAGAGTTCCTTCCATAGAATCAGAGAACGTTCTGAAAATCAAATAGGTCTTGTTCTGAGATGTTCCGTCATGCGAACTGCACAAAAGTCGGTAAGTTCGTAAAGAACTCTGCCATCTAGTAAGACTTCTTTCTTCTGGATTCCACCATGTCGGCGGAATTCACCAGGATCTTACCTTCTGATTTACTCAGATGGCCTTCTGCAGACAGTCTCACCGTTGTGACCTTCTTGCATCTCTATTGAAAGGATGCTTGCATCTCCAAACCGAGCTTTCCAGCTTCAAAGAAAGTGTTGAAGTCGTGGAAATCCTCAAGCTTTGGGTTGGAAGTCCTGAAGCAGGTTCCAGGCCGTTCTTTCTCAGTCTCTGACGCTTCACAACTAGTCCTTCAGATCACACAGTTGAGAAAGCAAGCCGAGGAATAGCCGCAAATTCGTTGATTGGACCTTGACCATTTCCGGCTGAAGATGAAGTGAGAGCTGGAGATGTGTAGATGGCTGTGAGAGCCTGAGCTTGTTTGACGTTTTCACCATGATTGGTCTTGGACATATGTTGGTGCTTTCTTTGTGTTTGTGAGGGGGTTTGTTTTGTTTGGTTCTGCTTGAGATGTCCTTAACCTTTCCTTAGTCTCTTTTATCTCCATGACAACTCACTACTCGGTACAATGACTGCCACTATCGTGATGATGAGCGCATGCATAAGTCTCCCATTTCTCTGACTCCGCTCGACCTATTGGATATGCTCCTCCTGTTGCAGAACGTCCTAGCCGTGGCCCCTACCAACCCTCTTTCAACAAAGGAAAAGGTCCAGATAAAAGTAACTTCAAAGGTAAAGACAAATCCTTGTCTGATTGGCCACCTTCGAGTCGAGGCCCTCCCAAGAGCTTCCCTAGCATTCAGAAAGGATTGCCCAAGGGCGCTGATAAAGCAAGTATTGGGGTAAAGGGATTCCCCTCCACCTGTTAGCGCCCCCGCTGCTATACTCGCCCTGGCCCCCCTTAAACTCGTATCAGTTTCAATCCCATCCTGTTCACTTCATGTTTTACCAACTCTATCTTCTCTTCATTTCTCTGCCTGCTGTCAGCCTGGGCATATTGTCCGGTTCGCAGCACGGCTCCTCTACAATGTGTTTCTTATCTCCGACCCGTTTACTCGCTATCTTATGTGTATTATTTCGTGCTTCTAGTTCGTTCTTCCCTGCTCTGACTCCTCGTATCTGGCTCTTCTCTAGTTCGGAGCCAGCCTGGACATACTGTCCGGCTCGTCCCTTATCTTCCCTCTTCCGTGATGTTTTTCCTTCCTTTGTCCCTCCCTCTACTTCTTCTTCTCTCCTCTTCTTCTGTCTTTTCAAAAAGTGTTGGCCCAAAGAGGCTATACCCAAAGTGGCAACACCTTGAGACCCACAAGTGGTCTGTAGCAGCCATGTCGATTCGTCGTGCTTGCGCTTGCGGTGCCTTTGATAACAGTACTTGTTCTGTTTTGTTTGTAGGGGATACTTCGTCATTATATATAAACCCCGTCATTTTGGTTCAAGGTGGCATTCATGAAATTGCATTGCTTTTGCTTTTTAGAAAGTCATCCTGTAAAAAAAAAAGCCAGGGGGGCAAGCAGATTCATTCCAACATCACATGACAGTCAGCATCTAGGCATTTTGCAACTTGCATCGCGTCGGTCCGCTGGGTGGGCAAAAAAAAAGGGGGATTCATCCAAAATACATCGGGCATTTTCAGCCTTTTTTTTCACGTTTGTTGAGTTTCAAGTATTTTTGATGTTGTGGTATCACTGTTTTTTTCTCACGCGTTCCGGCCATCATGGTCTTCGGGGGTCCAGATGGACTTTGACCTGGAGAGCGACGATTGGCAGTTGATCTCAGCAGTTGAAGAAGGAATAGGTATCTTTCCAAATCCAAAATCCAGAGTTCGAAATCCCGGTTTACCGTGCCCAGTTTACTCCAGTCAACCTAGAGTTCCGGCATTGCATCGTTTGCATCCAGTGTCAACACAGTCTTCCACAGTCGCATCATCATCGATATCACATTCACTGAGTAGTTCAGCTTTGAATGCACCAGAAGTGGCACCTATAGAGTATATCGATAGTCTGAATCGCGATCCTATACCACTAAGAGGGAAACCCCTTCCCACGTTGACTCATACACGCCCATCCAGCTTGCTACCAGCAGATTCGTCATCAACTGTTCCAGCACCAGTGCAGCCTCCAGAGTTACCAACGGGGCAGTCCAACACTCAGACATCAAAAAGATGGCCTGTAAATCGCAGTCGTGCAATTCCTTCGAGTCACAAAGAAGATATGATTCGCATTCGTCAACCCAGTAACTCACATGTGGTTCAGAAGTTGGTAGAGACTTTCATGACCATATTCACCCCTGTTTCTCGATTGCTCCTTGATTTGGAAAACAGTGTGCATGGCATTACTCATGTGTACCGCATAATCGACGGGTTTGCAGCGACCACAATCATCAAGTACATGTCGGCCTTGATTGCATTTCACAGAACTTGCATGGATATTCGAGTAGACATTTCCAACTTGTCAGCGGTGGTGCTAGCTGATGTGATTGTGGCAGCCAGCCTCACCAGGCGATCAGATGGGTCGGGTCCTGCTCATTCGGTGCTAATCAAAGCTATTAGATGGGGATATCGAACTTTTAACATCGAGTGTTTAGCCCCAGCCTTTGATGACATCATTAGTTCATTTTATCGTTCCAAAATCCCCCATGACAGACGGGAATCATTGCCATTCAGCTTGTACATTCTCATGCAATTTGAACGGAGAGTATTGCAGAGCTCAACCCCGGATGGGGAAGTGATCATTATAGGTGCTTTCTTGTTCCTTTTGTGGAGTGGCTTTCGCTGGAGTGACATGCAACGCACTGCACCTTCCACTCTTCAATGGTCGGGAACCGAGTTGCGAGGGCTAGCTTGGAGAACTAAAACGTCATCAGCGGGATGTCCATTCGGGTTTATATCTTGTGGATTCTTGAGTCATGGCACATTTTCCTGGACTCTCCGTTTCCTCCAGACCTTAGATCAAATGCTGGCATCCGAGAACTTAGATTCAATTGATTTCTTGATCCCCAGTTTTCATCGCGATGGCTCCATTCGTATCCCAATCCAAGCTATGACTTATTCAGAGGGATTAGGATTTTTAAGACATTTTTTTGCAACTACCATGGAAAATGCAAAGCAGTACGCTCAGTTGCAACCCATCCAGCTATACCCTGCATGGCTTGAAGAGCACGATGCTGAGTTGGGCGTCGCAGTTATCAATCAATGAGGAATGGAGGAGGCTCCAAGGCCACCATCGAGCAGCTAACAGCTCAGTGCGGTTATATTCGCGTGACGACGTTCATCTAGCCATTAAACTTCAGAAACAAGTGCTTAGTGACATTCAATCCAATTGGCGTCCGGTGACTCCCTTAGCAAGAGGCAGTCAACAAGCAATGCAAGAACCTAGCTTCACATTGGAGAGGTTCAAAAAGGAAGCTCCAGTCGTGACATGGCAGTTTTTCAGATTCAATGACTCCACCCCAACATGCATTGCCGAAAACGACATTCCCTCGGAGATGATCGAGTGTGTTAGCTCTTCTGATTCTTCCAGTGATTCAAGTAGTGAGTCGGACAGTGAATCTGAAACCCCAAGACGACACAAACAAAAACGTGTGTCCAAACCCACAGAGCATGTCTCGGCAGAAGAAGCTACGTGTGGATTGTTTCGCAACACATGGCATATCTTGCGAGAATGGTCTGATGACCCCATCATTTCTGCGTGTGGCAAGTCATATCGTCACTCAAGCATCCAAGTGCATCCAGCGTTGCAGCTTGCATCACATCAGAACCTGTGTCAGCATCCAGGTTGCGTCAAGGGCTGGAAAGCCCTCATGGATTGATGGTGTCAATCCTGCGTATGAAACTCCGGATGGAGACGGCATTGAAAAAAAAAAGCTGCGAGCTTGCGTCATGGCCAGACGGCATCTGGGTGCGTTGGAAGAACATTCAAAAAAAATGAATGAAAATCCATGTTCCTTTTCTTTTTATTTTCATTGGTGAATAGATGCATTTGCATGTGCAAATTGGTGATTAGGATGTCCATGACACTCATGGCATTTGTGGCTTTCACATGGAACATATATCAACCTTCACTTGTATCTGAGTGCGTGGCTCAATTGGTCCATGGACATGGATTGCGTGAGGACACGTGGTATCAGTTTTCTTTTACAGCAGTAGTCATCTTTATATCCTACCTGGTTTCCTTCGGATAGTGTAGATTGGTGCCATCTCACCCATCCCATCAAAATGACAGGCGACCTTTTGCTTCCTTTTCCAGTCCAAAATTTAAGAGAAAAAGTCGCCCTTGTAAATGTCGCCACAGGCCTTCCTGAATACATAGCACAGCAAGTTCATATTTCACCATTTAGCATCGCGGAGATATCATGGATTCCAATAACCTCCGTGCAGTGCTGCAAGGAGCTGGCGTGCAAGACACATTCATTGACCCTCTAGTGGAAGGGGGATGGACAGCAGATCAGCTAGGCATGATGGCACATAGTATCACTGAATTCGACGATTGTTTGAAAGAACTTTTCGATGAGTCATTAGCAGAATGTATCACATTGCAACAGAAAGCTGCTTTGAGATTGGGATGGAAACGTTGCCTCGATGCCACATCCATCACTAGGACCCCAGAACTAGGCACAATTGAACGTTCAGGGGATGCGCAGCCAGCTTCATCAACATCATCTTGGTCCGAATCTTTTGCACCAAAATTGACCAGCCAGACAGTGAAAGATTTGAAGAGTCAGTTCAAGAAGAATTATCCGTCCGAAATTCTCACCCAGGATAATATGCCTAGCCTTCGTTTGCTGAGTCAGATTCAACATCAGAAGACCAAAGGTGATTGGGCCTGGATTCCCTGGAAATTTCGTCTCAGTGCTGCCAAGTCTGATGAATTGCAGACGCAAAAATCGTCCCGGATCCCCAAAGATGAAAGTCTTTCATTGCACTCACTGTTATTTGACGAGCCCCCTTCTCTGGAAGTTTCAAACAACTCTATGGGCCTTCATGCGGTGAGATGCATGTTTGAAACGTGGTCTTTTGGTATGGCGATGGTAGAAGTTGCCCATTTAGCATCTTTGAAACAATATTATTTGAAGTTCCTACAACATATGACCAAGAAGCTGGAAGTCGACTCTGGCCTTCGCCCTCCAACCATTTTAGAGGCACAACAAGCGGACAAAGCATTGATGACCATTGTCTTCGAATTGATGCAGGAGCGTTCATGGTCAGCAGATGATGCAATTTACGAGATGTCACACATACGCAGTGACATGTCCACACTATTGCAGCCAAGGCCTCGGGCGGCCAAAATCAATCCACCACGTTCCGAGGTCCCTCACGGAGGTAAAGGCCAACCAGATCATCGGGCCAATCCGTATCCTCCGCCGAAAGGTGGCGGTAAGAAAGGTGGGGGGAAGAAAGGAGGTAAAGGACCCCGAGTACAATGGATCACTGAAACAACCATCAAAGGGGAAAAACGCCAATTATGCATGCGATTCCAAGTGGGGAAATGCCAATTAGGCGATGGATGCCGCTTTTATCACGGCTGTGCGTACCCGGTGGGCGACTCTGCCTGTGGGAAATCACATGGTGGGTTGATGCATGAGCAAACCCCCCACTGACATGGAGACATTGATGCACATACGAAGGATGCAGCCACAACGTTTCACGACGAGACCACGAGTATCACTTTGAATTCAGCAGTTTCATCCGATGGTAGTTATGTACAATGTATGGACCCAAGGGTAGACGCCACTGACGTAGCAAGTGACTCTATTCCACCACACATCCCACCGCCAGATATTTTCAGGTTGCATTCACAGGGCCCCAGCAGGATCTTTTTGGATGTATGTTGCGGAGTCAATCGTCCGTTATCTCAAGCTATGATTCGACATGGTTGCGATGTCCTATCATTTGATATCCTTCTTAACGAATCTTGTGACATACTCAACGACGGTGCTTTTGAACAACTCTTGAAATTATGCTTTAGCGGTGCAGTGGGATATGGAAGTTTTTCTCCATCTTGTGGCGAATATTCACGACTCAAGTTGCGTGAAGGCGGACCTCGGGCTCTTAGAACACCAGAGCATTTAGATGGCATTCCAAATTTATCAGCAGATGATTTGCTAAAAGTTCAAGAAAGTCATATCATGTTCTCCAGGTGCACTTTAGGGGCTAGAGCAGTTTTTGCTTCAGGTGGACACAGTCATGTGGAGCAGCCATCAGGAGCCATGAGTTGGCAAGAGCCCATCATGCAACAGTTCATTTCCGAGGCATCCTGCACATGTGCGGTAGCCGCAGCGTGTCAGTACGGGAAAAATTGGCATAAATCTTGGTTATTTGCTAGCTCCTCTCGATGTATTTCCGAACTTGCATGTATTTGTGATCACCCGCCCAACTCTCACAAACAAATTGCAGGTGCCAAGACCAGCACAGGTGAATATCTGAGTCGATCCACCGCAGAATATCCACCAACGTTGTGTGAAAAATTTGCCGAGGTTTTTCACTCATTTGTGTCTAGGTCGTCTCAAGATTTTACATTGCAGGATATCCCCAACATCTTGCCAATTAAATCCCATTCAGATCCACCATTTCCTCGACATGACGGAGGTGGCCTAGTGTCTTCAGGGGATTGGAGTGCCCCCAAGTCAGGGGTCCCAGATTCGTTGCAGACATTGCGCAAAAACTGGATGGATAAAATCATCACCACGAAGATGGATAAAAAACTGGTAGGTCATTTCCATAACCATTATGAACATGAACCTTTTTCAGAGCATGAGTTGCAACCATTCAAAGATTTTCTGGAAGAGTTTCTTTTAGCACATGGTCACAGTCCTAATTGGACAATTCCTGCAGATCAACCTATGGCATTGTATATTCTAGCTGCATTGAGTCAGATCACCCATGATCCAGACACCTCATTGTTCCAGTACTTGATTCAAGGTGTTCCCACAGGTTTTTCAGAACAGATTGAACCATCACATTGCTTCCCGTTACGTGATCCGGAGGATCAATCATCTGACTTTCCACTTAGTGTTCACTTTGCCAATTGGAGCACTGCTGAAGAGCATCCAGACATTGTTTCCGAACTGGTAGCTGAAGAGGTGCAAAAGGGATGGGTTACTCCATTCAACGGCAGTCTAGAAGAAGCCCAACAGAAGTGGCCCCTCGGAGTATCTGTTGGTAAACTAGGTCTAGCACTCACAGAAAGCAGGCCTCCAAGGCTAGTGGTAGATTATTCCATCTCAGGAGTTAATCAAAGATGTTTGGTACCCGAGCATTCCACTTTGCCGACAGCTCGTGACGTGCAACGCAGTTACCCCATTCGGGGGGCGGTCAGTGACTTGATGGGGTTTTCATTGGACGTCAAGTCCGCCCACAAACGTGTTGCAGTCCATCCTGACTATAGAGGACTGCTAGGCTTCCAGCGCCAGGGCAGATTGTATTTCTATTCTGTCTGCCCCTTCGGGGCGGGCTTTTCCGCCCATTTCTGGTCCCGAGCGGGGGGATTCTTTTTACGCACATTCCATATCTTGTCATGGCTTGCTCACTCATCCTTTTTGTATGTTGACGATTTCCTAATGTATCAACAATCCCAAATGATGCCAGTGTCAGCTTCTATGATTTGTATCTTGGTGCAATTAGTAAACCTCCCCATTTCTTGGAAGAAATGTGAATTGGGTGTATCTATAACCTGGATAGGATGGAAATTTCACTTCCGTTGTGGTTATGTCGAGCTTCCCGAAAACAAGCTTCAAAAAATTAGAACCTTGTTGCAGAAACTTCGTCGTTCCGACAAAACCTCCAGGTCACTGATCGAACAATTCCTCGGTTTGTTGATGTGGATTACACAGTTATTTGGGACCATGAGAACATGGATGCACCCATTATACCGTGACCTTCACTCCATTCCGGCCTCCCAATACAGTGTGGATCCTGGCATGTGGGATCAAGTCATTGCATGTTTGAATGATAAATTGCAATTCATTCGAAGTCCCACGTATTCAGCAATTCCCAAAATGAGTCAATTGCTGCAAATTCGCCACCAGAAAGTCGAAACACTATCAGATGTCCAAAGGTGTTACATCACGGATCGACGTATTTGGCTTAGAATTCGTGACCCGAACTCTTCACGTCGTCGGTTGTCCTCAGCATCACAACGATCCTTGGATTTGTATGATCAATGGATATCTCGCATAGCACCTTTGGTATCTTTGTGGCCAAAGCAACCTTGGAAGGGGGCATGTGTAGCTGACGCCTATGCCTCAGGTACGTCCGCAGGCATAGGAGGAGTGGTGAATTTTCCATGTGGCCACAATTCGTGGTTTAGCCTTCCTTTGAAACTTTCCGATTTCGAACGCCTGCAAATTCCAGTTCACCAAGATCTTCAAAAAGATATATCGAGCTTGGAAACTTTAGCCCAAATTGGTCTTTTGTATGTAGTCGCTTTGAAACAACCAGGTTTCAGAATGAATATTCGCGTCCCAGCCCTGAGTGACAACACAGGTGCAGAAAGTGTACCCAATAAACTATTCACGACCACCATGCCATTGGCTCTCTTCTTGGAAAAACTCAGCTTACTTGCAGCTAGTAGTGGCATTTCGTTTGACGTGTCTCATATTGTAGGTAAATCCAATACCCTTGCAGATGCCTTGAGTAGGTGGAATGGCGAAGGTGATATCCCAGGTAACCTGTTGCCACACGATCGCATTCAGTTGACCTTGGAGGACTTGTGGTCCCAGCAGTTGCGCCCACGATTACTTCCGCACGGTGTACAGATTCCATGGCAGTTCCCATCGTAGATTACTCCGATTGTCAGCTTGCTGGATAAGTCACTTTTATTTTGGGGATCCCCTTACGGTGCGAACTTATCCACCCAAATTTGATAGCTTCGTGTGGGGGTGGTTTCAACAAAGTTGCCATCAAAATTTGGTGGCAAACGGATCGAACCAAATTAATCCAGCAAGCTGACAAAAAGTGAAATATAAAAGCGTGGGGAATTAGATGATTAAGTTTAATT
>Ga0126337_10003169_pt1 | contig 10692 bp, 6 predicted proteins | sample DipCmetagenome_FD_92527 | JGI IMG/M metagenome (GOLD analysis project Ga0126337, IMG submission 92527) | Coral microbial communities from La Bocana,Puerto Morelos, Mexico - Diploria C A metagenome | ecosystem: Host-associated > Invertebrates > Cnidaria > Coral | place: La Bocana,Puerto Morelos... | reverse complement strand
GATTTATTCAGTGTGACGGTGCCGGTTGGCGGCCGCTTCTAGGGGGTGGTTCCCGCTTCCAGGGTTGCCATGGATACCTCCCCTTCTGCTTACGGCTTCTGCTCCCCGCTAACCTTTCAGGCAACAGTTCCCAAGCTCATCTATTTGTGACGAGTTTAATCTTCTTTGGAGTTAAGTAACTATCTTATCGCTAATATGAAACACTTTTTTATGCGTAAAAAAAGCTCTGATTTTGTGGAGCATCATGCAGATGTTAACAAATTATATGGATCCGCATCACCATATCCTGTCAGATGCACTGTTTAAAAACAGAATGATAATCTAATAATGTTGATCTTTCTTATCATGATGGCAGATATGCATTAACTGGCCATAGAAGCCCAGTTACAAGAGTATTATTCCATCCAGTATACAGGTGAGGGTTTGAACCCTGCAATAATAGTATTTCTCAACAGAGATACATCTAGTATTGATACAAGCTCTATATTTGTAAAGAAGCAGACATGATGTATGCATTCTTGTTGCCAAAACCATTCATCCCTCAGTTACTTAGAAGTTCTTCTAGCTCATCTTGCAGTCTTCCCTCTTTAATAAACTTCTGTTGAAATAGACAGCTGTTTAATACACAGCCCAATCACAATGCACTTCCTGATTAGGGAAGTGTGCTGTTGCAGAAGGAAAAGGTGGCTCTGTAGACACAAAATTTCATTGTCTTGATCCTTGGTCAACAATTATCACGTATTCAATGCTAGTTTTAAAATATCCAGTTATTGATCTCTGGCTACAACTGTTTGATCACCACACCCTTATGCCTTAAGAGATATTAACAAAGGGAATTTAAAACTGAATAATTTATTTGAACAGAAATGGTATTCACACATTTTGTAAAAGAGAACTACACTGAAATTCCTCCCTTTTCATAAGATATGAATGGAATGGTGATGAGTGAACAGAAACAATTATTCTTATATATTTGACCATGATGCTATGAACTTTATGTACTGAAATTTGTCACATGTACTTTGATTAGAAACAGATTATAACATTGGTTGAAGTAAATTTACTTTTGTACTTTTCGTCAGTGTTATGGTAACAGCTTCAGAAGACGCAACAGTCAAAGTGTGGGACTATGAAACAGGAGATTTTGAGCGGACTCTTAAGGGTCATACAGATGCAGTACAGGATCTTTCATTTGATCATACTGGAAAAATTTTAGGTGAGATGTTGTTGAACAGAAACATAGATTTGATTTTAAAAATCTGGGCTTAAAGTTGGACCTACCGGTATATTGTGTAAGGAAAAACATGTTTTAGCCTCCATGTTACTTAAAGCTAAAAGTATTCAAATGCATTAAAGATGTCATATGTACGTAAAGCAACAACATGTACATTAGACTGCAATATACGACATAACCTGGTTCCAGGATTTTTTTTGGTTGGACAGACTTAATCTTTAGGCCTTTTGCGAGAGAAATGGAGATGGTAGTTATTAATTTGTTTAAAATAATTCCACAACAGGAAACAATATTAACTTATGATTTTAGCGGTATTGCAGCGCCAAAAATAACACAAACTTGTAAAAATTGTTGACTCCTGGAACCATTTGTGGCTAATAAACATGTCATTTTTGAGAAACGTACTTAATCCCCATAGTTTTCTTTTCACTTTCACAATGATTATGATGATGATAAACTTATTATTACTAATATATAAAGGAAGAAAATACATTTAATATGGAGCCAGACTTTCACCAGCAAACACCCCCCTGAAGGCAGACACCATCATGAAGCTTATTTGTATTTCATTATTATTTCAGCCTCGTGTTCAGCCGACATGTCCATTAAACTATGGGATTTCCATGAATTTGAGTGTGTCAAAACACTAACAGGTTGGTGAAGCTTATTGTTTTTTTTATGGTACATGGTACATACAGTGTATTTTCCTTGTATCTCTAGCCACAACTTATACTTCTTCTTACACTTGCAGTTCATATTAGTTCTGTTGAACATGTTTTGATGCATCCTTGGAGTGCCAGGGGCTGGGGGTGGGGTAAAGTGAATCCAGCAAAAATTTGAAGCCACAAAAGTTAACACCTGTCTTGTAAACTTTTGTTACTAGAAGTGTTCACTTTGTCTTGCCCTAACTAACTGTCCCTGGGTCTTCAAGGATGGTACTGGCAGTAACTAAGCATTAGCTGCCATTACATGTTTATTGAACAAGCTAATTTTATTTTTGTTTTCAATAAGGACATGACCATAATGTTTCTTCGGTGACGTTTTTGCCATCTGGGGACTATTTGGTGTCGTCATCTAGAGATAAAACTATAAAAATGTGGGAAGTAGCCACTGGGTAAGTAACTTCTTTTATGGTCTAATCCTTTCCCATTGTGGCAACCAAAATTTCATGGTTACCTGAGAATAACTATGATGTCTCTAATTTTAAATTAATGCTTCATAGATATTTGACAAGAATTGAAATAATATGGCTGCTTTTGTTGTCCTCTTTGTCGTGAGTTTCCTAGCATACTCATCATTGTTTTCTACAAAACATTCTCCATCTGCTTGGAAGAACCTTGCAAAGGTTGTAGATGTACATGTAAATATGGGATAGAAAGAAAAAGAGTAATTTTTTGCGAACTGATTAAAACAAAAGAAGTGAAAAATGTTTTTCTCACATGCTGCTAGGAGCTGGGTATAGGTCATGTGACCTATGGACAGGCACTTTTTGTTGCATCTGCTTTGCCAACTTTCCTGCCCACCCACCCCAAGATTTGTTTTTATACAATAATGGTATAATGTATAAACCTTGAACTACTTTCCTTATGTCTGGTCTTTATCGTAATGCCTCTTGTATTAGCTTTGATTCTGTTATAAAGGTCACGTGGCAGCAGTTATCTTGGCATGGCTACCAGTGGTGTGTGAGAAAAGCTCTTTTGATGTTGGGCCTCATACACCTGTCACTATTCTCTGGAATTTCTGTGTTCATCTATGCTGTACATGTTGACCAATATCTGCTAAGTGTTAATAAATTTGCTTCCCAGTCCCTTTTGCTCGTCTGTGTACATACGTCATTCTGTTGAGTGAAGAAGAACCTGGTTTGCAGGGAGCTAGGCAAGAAATTTCTGGATCCCACCCTTTTAAACTAACTGTTAAACTTTTATGTACACTGCAGTTTTTGTGTGAAGACATTCCAAGGGCACAGAGAGTGGGTCAGAAAAGTACGAGTTAACAATGATGGTGAGCGACCCAATAAAACAGGATGATGCATCTTATTTGCATATGGATATTTTGCAAATTGCAAAGTTTGAGCAATGAGCGAAATGTTGCCATGTGCTATATGTAAACCATCGAACTGAGCAGTTTTCTGTTGAGTGGCGTAAAACCAGAACCAAACCAATTACTCACCAATTTGACTATTCTGCCAGTCTTAATGCATAGTAAAACCAAAACCAAAGTTATTGCCTGATTACTTTCGACACTCAATTCAAAACTGCTCCAAGGGATTTATTGATCTATGATTAATTCTCGTTGCATCCCCAGGTTCTTTGATAGCAAGTTGTTCAAATGACCAGGTAGGGAAGAATTTTTTGATAGATTCCAGAAAAAAATAAAATGCGTATTGCTTCAGTTAGAAATTTTGTTTATTCCTTATGGAAGGCAGAATTACTATTATATTGATGGCGATTAAAAAGGTGGATAAAAAGCTTGATGTGCTCTTGTAAAATGGTAACTAAATGTTATAAGAAGATGAATTTTAGATTTGTTGTAAACTAGGGAGGTCATGCCTAGATAGATGGAGTATTACATTTTATCACTTTTCAGACGATCCGCATCTGGGTTGTGTCAACAAAGGAATGCAAATGTGATCTGCGGGACCATGAACATGTGGTAGAGGATGTGGCTTGGGCCCCAGAATCAGCCAACCCATTTGTTGCCGATGCTGCTGGAATTGAGGTATGTAGTGCTTTCTGTAAGACTCAACATCTGCTGTAGTTCTGACTTAGTATTCTTTGGTGAGTCGCCAGCTACATTGTTAACAGTTTTCATACATTGGCCTTCCAGGGAAGTTGTTCTGGGAATCTATTACTGCCCCCAAATGGTTTCTGCACAAGGGTAGCCACATTCAGCTTGACCCTGCCAATTTGAACTCAGTTATTTTGGATTCTATGTTATTTCAGACTCTAAACCATTTCCCTTGGATTTGCCCTTCACTCTCACTTTTTCAAACTGTTTTCCATTTCCTGTCAGAGTTTGTAATAGCTGGGTTCACCTGTGCTTTAAATTGTGTTGAAAGCAATGGGTGTTGTGCTCTGTCAGGTGTCGAATTGCATTCATTGGCGATCCTGTACTGCCCCAATATAGGGAATATCTGCAAAAGTCAAGCTCTACAGTTTGTGCTTGGTAGATTGGAATAAAATACTGAAGTGTTTAGCGCATGGCCTTCTGTAGAAACACCTCCCATATCTTATTTTGTTTGTTCGGTTTTCTCTGTTGTAGGGTGCAAAAAGGGGAGGTAATCCCGGACCATATTTGGTGTCGGCATCACGAGATAAATCAATCAGAATGTGGGATGCAAGCACTGGAATGTGTCTGATGACTTTGGTACGTTGTTGTATTATTTTCTTTGGCTTGGTCTTTGTTATAAGCTTTGCAGTGTTATTTTTGCTGCTTTGAAAGTCTTTCTTCAAGCCCAGGTTGAAGAGAAACCCTTTGCAAAGATTCCTTTTCCCTCCTAATACAGGTTGGACATGATAATTGGGTGCGAAGTGTGTTGTTTCATCCTGGAGGCAAATATCTAGTTAGCTGTTCGGATGACAAAACACTTAGAATATGGGACTACAAAAATAAACGATGTGCCAAAACTTTAGAAGCCCATGAACATTTTGCAACAACCTTAGGTAAGTTACTTTGAAAGTCACATGTCTAAGCCTTTTCTTTATAAAGGTTGCTTTCTTGTTCTCTTTAGTACACTTGTAATGAAAATCTGTGCCTAGTTTGGTGGAGGCACTCATCAAAAACCTGAAGAAGAAGGACCGTGTTAATGCATATAACTTTGCAGTTTAGTCTATTGTTGTACATTTATTATTGCTTCCATGAGAATCCAAAACTGAGTAGAAACACATCAGGGACTGTAAGCAGATCCTACAATTAGATTTATAGACATGTTAATTGATTAGTACCAAAAAACATATCACTGTAAATGAATTATTGTTATTAGTAATAGTAATTGGACCGAGTAGAGTACAATTCAGGGAGTAATCGGGTGAGTAATTACAAAATTGGATTAATGCGAAACAGAAGAACAATTTAAAATTACGGGCATGGTTACTCCCAAATGTCCCAAATGTCAGAATTAAAAATGTCTAATGAGAATTTCAGGTAACCAGTTATAAAAAGTTCAAATTGGATACCCGTAATTGGACAGCCACATGATTGCACATCAAATGTGTTGCAAATGGGTGCATGGAGAACCAATCATGATCGACAATTTTTTTATAGATATAATTAACTACAAAAGCAGATATGCAGATCCTAGAGAGCTATCTTAACAGTGGTGGAAATCTTGGTAGTCTCACATGGGAAACAACTGAGCATTCTAAGAGCTGATAACTGTTATTACAGTTGAGTCTGTGGTCAAATATATTCTTTTGTTGAAAAGGATCAATACTTTTCATTCTGTTTGTATGTCAAACCTAGATAACTGTGATAACAGCTATTACCATTCAATGTATTTTTTCTTACTCTTCATTGGTGGAAACCACACCAGATGATCTGCAAATAACTGCCTACAAATAATGGTCTGGTCAGGCATAAATGTAGTACTGTCTAAATAGGTTTTGCTGTAGACAATATTATGTTTATATATGTAATATTGTAACCATGCTCAAAATGGCAGAGAGTGGTTTCAATATGAAAGTTGTCAGAGAGTGTTTTAAATATGAAAACAAACTTTGTCATGGAACTATAAAACAATAAATAGTATTGAATTTGGTCATTGCAAAATGTTGTGATTTGAGATTGTCTTGCAAGTCGGTTATTTTCCTTGGCCTTTGATCTGCTCGCCATTGACAACTAAAAAGGTGTGAAATGTTGCTCAGCCTTATTTTTTGGTGAACTTTCACCATCAGTGTGGTCATCTTGGCAAATTGTTTACCCAATTCTTTTCATTCACCTTTGTTTCAGATTTCCACAGGTCAGCACCATTTGTAATAACTGGGAGCGTTGACATGACGATCAAAGTGTGGGAATGCCGTTGACAATATGCAAGACCAAAGCTCATGAACTTAAATCATCAAATAGCATCCATGTGGAAAATTGTTATTTTAATTCAGGAAGACTTGCAGGACTAGTGCATTATAGAGAAAGAGACTCCCAAGTTGCCCAAGCGGAGCGTTCTTGATTAGTGTTTCTCGGAAGAGAGTAGAACTGTGCTGAGCTGATCTCACAAAAGAGCAAGCCTCGTTTAAAGAGAAAAGTCATTAATATTATATTTTGTATTTTGGAAAGTTTTAAAAATTCCTTCTGTGCATTTATTACGGGTCATGGAGAGCTGAGTTGTTTAAAGCTGTTCTTGGACACGAGGTACTCCTCGCTGATCATTGTGATTTTGAGTTTTGTGGTATTTATGATGGTTCTTCACAAGCTCTGGACTTCCTCTGTGTTTGTACAATGTCAATTGGCTTCTTGTCTTGCAAAATGACAGCAGAATTTATTTTGATGTTGTCGAAGTGCCCAAGAGAAAGCCAGCAGAAGCTGGAATCTAGTGACTTTTCAATCTTGTTCCCAGGGTCTTACTCTACTTGAAATTCTGAGGATTAGAAAGACCCTGGGAAAGAGTTTGATAACAGTTATCTGTAGTATGTAATTTTAAGGCTTTTTGTGATAACCTTTAGGGATAGAAAATGAGGGAATTCCTAGTTTGAAAAAAATGGAAAGCGAAAAAGTATTTTATGTATCATTAGCTGTAGATCAGGTAGTTGTAAATTGACAGAAACTGAATGCAAAAGGCATATTCCAGTTTACTGAAGCTACATCGACCATCATCTTTCCACACAGTTCAGTAATTCTATAAAGTAAATGCTTTATATTGGAAGGTAATTTCAACTTAAAATGGTCTTTACTTCAAATGCGGTTAGGATCTAAGGTGTGGTGAGTTTCTTTGGTGTCAAATTTGATTTCAAAAGATTCAATAGTCACCATTAACCTAGCAACCGCCTTTTTACAAGCATTTCCTATTCTGTAGGACAATCTCTTCCAAGGGTATTTTGCTCTGGGAGGTGGATAGAGGAGAGAGCCTGGGTGCAAGGCCTTGTGTAGGACCGGTTGAACTTTACCTTATTGAAACTGTTTGGTAAAATATTTTATTTAGGGGCTACTTGAATAGGCTCACATAGTTTGCACGTCTCTTTTCACCCTTAGAAAAAGAAGTCATTTTATTTTTCTGTTGGTGGAAGGATGTGCTATTATGTGATCTGCTGAACCATTCTAGTTCCCTTCTGATGAAATCTTTGGTTTAACGATCTGTAATATGACCTAATTAAAAAGATGTGAATATCATAGAGATGTATTTGTACATTAGTTGTGTTTTGATAGCTGAGATTGCGTCGTGCTCTTTTACAATTCAAAATCATTTTGTGTCACCTTCACCAATGCACTCTGCATACGAGCCAAGTGGTTCATTGGTGGTTCATGACGTCTCGATCTGACATGAGGCCACAGCTCCTCGACACACAGATCACTCAATGGGTCCTGTCGTAGTTCAACATTTGTGACGTCAACAGGATGGCAAGCTATGCCTGGGGTCATTAAATTTACATTGGAGTCCTGCAAAATATCCCAGTGACATGAGTGAAGACTAAAAATTTAACTTAATAAATTCAATTGAAATCGTATGGTTCCTAAATTGTTGTGTGCTCAAGTCAAGCTTGACTGGTTGACGCCGTTTGGTTTTTAGAAGCTGTCGCATTACGAAGCCATCCAGCACCACAAATTTTGTACTGTGTTAAAAGATCCATGATCTGGTTTTCTTTCTTGACCCTGTAGCAGCAGGACATAGACCCTTTGCATAAATACCTGCCAATTTCAAAATTTTTTGTATGCATTTAAATTAGCTCTCTAAATTCTTTTGAATTATCAACTCAAAATGAGGTTAGTAATGCTAGTTTTCACACTTGCAAAATAGTTTGTAATTGGCCGCCATTTATGAAAGTGGTCTAGTGTTTCTCTTGTTTAATTGTCTCATGCTTTTGGGACAGTAGAACAGGTTAGGAATGATTTGATAAAAACATTAACAAAACAAGACAAAATCAATTAATTGTATTAGATATGTGACAGTGAGAAGTCACAAAACATGACATTGTTACAGGGACACTACTGAGCTGAAATCAAAAGCAGCATAAATTTTCCGTGATCCAATCCCAGCATCATCAGCCAGATTCTCCTCTTCTCTGTTTCTTCCCTTCTGGGTCCCCCAGAATTTAGTTAGGTCCCTTCCCGTCTAGTCCGGCAGTCCAATTCACTTCAGGTCCAGTCCATCTATTTCCGCTCTTGGGTTGGAGAAGTCCTGACAAAAGAAGCCTGATTCTAACTGGAGAAAGCATAAGATGACAACAGAAATTGGATTAGTTCCACGACCTAATAAAGAACAGTTAATGTCTGGTCACTTCGTTGCGTGAAATATTAGGCACCTACTAGCTGGACACTCTACTGTTTGTTACAAAACGCGATTACAAGGTTTAGTCAGCGGGACGTACTAGGGGCTCAGCTTCACCATAGTAACTTACAGGGGATAACAAGGAGCGGGAATTTCCAGCTCCGAGACGGATCATCTGTTTGTTTGAATTTTACTCCAATTGCCGAGGTAAATTGTTGTTTTGTCCAACAAAATAAACGATGGAAGAAGATCTGGAACAGAGATCAGGCGCGCAATCGCGTGTATCAAGCGCGGCTTCTTCGCGGGTTAACGAAGACGAAGAAGCTGCCGATGAAGTCAAAGCTTCTCCGACATCTTTGGTTAGTTTTTCAAGCTTATTCAGTTGTATTTTGCGCATCCAGAACTCACGTTCTTGATAGTTTTATTGCTAATCAAGGTTGTTGCTTGTTGAAATAGAATATGTGTTGGTCGTTCGGTGTAAACAAACATGTCCCAGTGCTGAATTTGTCCAATGGGAGTCGGAAGGTAAGCTTAGACTTTTCGTGCGTTTAGACTTAAGCTAGCCCTTAAACTTGATCTGAGAGCTATGCTAGCCAGCTTTATATAAGCTATGTCGTGTTTTAAATTTGTTGTTGCTTTGAAATTTTATCAACTAGTTTGATTAACTTTGAGACAAAGAAAAACAAGACTGAAGAATCAAACTAGTTAAAAAAATTTCAAACCGAAAACAGATACAACTTAATATGTTTTAGCCTATACCACATACATGTACCGTAGAATTCTGATGTGTTCAGGATTAGGCTTGATTACCAGCCTCTGTTTGGGAAAGGAGACTGTACTCCTCCCCCAAAGGCACAACAGAATAAATGAGGATTCTTTTGTTAGTCTTAGCCAATCAGATAACTGCCTGAAGATTTTTGTCAGGGATTAATTGCCTTGTCAGTTTGATGGTGGCCTGGGGTGGCCGATGATGTGGAGTTGATAAATGTCATGCAAGCAAACTCGAGAGATGTTTAAGATCGGAATTTAAAAAATTGACAAGGAGAACACTAGAAAAGTTGGTCATGGGGTAAGATGTGTTGTTTTTTGTTAGTCAAGACAGGGCTCAAATTTCTGGCATTTTAGGCATGCAGCAAAACATTTTAGGAGCACAGCGTAAATACTAGGAGCACCTATTCCATGTTTATGTTGCAATATGGGCCTCCTCTAGAGGCATTGACCCTTAAAAGTATGAGGAGCACCCCTGTCCTACATGTAGCTATATGGGAGTTCTCCACTCTCCTTTCACTCCATGGTCAGATATTTGCTCCAAGTCAATTTGTTCCAAACAATAGTTAGGTCACTCACTCCATAAAAGAAGTTACTTTGTTCCATATGAAAGTAGCTTCCCTTTTTACAGAAATGACTTTGCACCCTCTAGGAGAAAGTCAGTTACTCCCCTGTATCTCAACTAATTTATTTTTGCTTCCAGTTGACACTTTTTGTATGTGCACATGTTGGTGTCATGTTTGACTGGGAAGCAAATAAACAGCAACTCCTCCAAGGACATGTAAGTCGTTATTAAAAAATCACAATTCTTACCTGTTATGATGAAGTTTAAATATCAAGTCTTATGAATGAGCAAGAATAACTTGAAAGGACAAGATGTGGAAAGAATGTCTCTGCAACAAGTTCCTTCTGTCATGTGAACCGGGGAGGGGGGGGGGTACTCAAAAAAGTTTTGTACGGGGAGGTTCTGCCCCGAGGTCCAACCCCTTACCCTTTTATATACCATTTTTTCAGAAAAGGAACCCCTTTCGTGTACCTTTTATTGGAAAAAGGCACCCCTTTCATATACCTTCTGAAGAAGATTTAGCAATAAATCGTTAAAGCAGGAAGTCTTCTTGTCATTTTTTTTTACGTAGCGCGTAATAAATTTAAGTGAAACAGTCATAAGTTGCGTATGTTTGATCTGTTTTAATTCAAGGCCCTTTTTAATACCCAAATGAAGATTTTCCTACCCTTTCATATACCTAAACTTTTGAAATCCCTACCCTTTTAT
>Ga0126337_10003168_pt1 | contig 10693 bp, 5 predicted proteins | sample DipCmetagenome_FD_92527 | JGI IMG/M metagenome (GOLD analysis project Ga0126337, IMG submission 92527) | Coral microbial communities from La Bocana,Puerto Morelos, Mexico - Diploria C A metagenome | ecosystem: Host-associated > Invertebrates > Cnidaria > Coral | place: La Bocana,Puerto Morelos... | reverse complement strand
GCGACATGTTGGAACAAACCTTGGTTTTACAGAGGAGCAAATTCAAGTTTTCAGGAATGAAATGTTGACTCCTGATGGAAGTCCCTGTACTGTAATGTTGGAGGCATTGAAGGCTAAATCACCAAATATCACTGTTGCAGAGTTTGTGGAGATTCTTCAAATGCGAAAAATTCAGCGTTTTGATGTTGTAGAGGTCCTAGAACCTTATGTTTATGGCCTTATTCCAAACAGCACTGGAGCCTAAGTATAGTTATTGTGACATGTACTTGACTAAAAGGTAATCACAGTTATTCAAGTAAGGACCATTAGAAAAGTTATAAGGGTAGAGCGTGTAAAGCTGTGTTCCTTTCTTCAAGTCAGATTCTCCATGCACTAATTTGATGGATTTTTTTTTGTCTCACAAATTTGCACAAGCACTTGAAAGAGGCAAATGACAACACAGAAGTTGAAGTAAGTCTGCATATGAACCAAGTGGCCCATCAGGGTGCAGGCACTTATCTTGGTTTCTGTAGTATGAAGCAACTATGGTATTTCTGCTCCCCCTTGGATGGGATGCTAGTCCATCACAGGGTCACCCAAACACTACATTTGCTGGGACCCATTTTTACACTACTTGTACTGTTGTCGTATAATACCTCCAGCCTGAAAAAAATTCATTTTTAGTCAACTATAGGGAGAAGCCACCCAGCTTGGTGTAATACAAAGTTTACTACATATTATAATAATCAAGTTTATAGGAAATAAAAGTATATAGTATTTAGAGGAAATTGTTTGTGTGTTTATCTCATTAGCATTGCAGTAATATTCAAAAGGACTGCAGATATGTCTCTTCTAATAGATTTGTGCAATGATTACAGAACATACATATGTTGACAAATATCAAGCATTCTCTTCTCCTTAATTAAATTTAAATTTTCTTGGACAAATGCGGGAAAATGCGTTGATTCTGCGGAAAAGACACTGGATTATGCTGAAATTTCAACAAGTAACAAAATAACATTGACAATAATATAAACCTTTCGAATGTAAAGGGCAACAGTGGAACAAAAGGCACTTCAAAATCTTACCCACAATTTAAGCTGTTTAATAAAATGCACATTTTCGCCGACTTTGACAACTTAATCTTTTTATGATAATTGTAAATAAATAATTAAATAAATAAAGTGTCTTTATTTCAGTTGATAAAATACATATCAAAAGTCACAATGGCAAAAATATCTAAAAAGAGCCAAATACAGGAATAAGAATAATAATCTAAAATCATTCACAATATTATGACAATTATATCAAAAACTATGCAAAAACTAAGAGTATTTCTTCATTTACACAGTTTTTCCAAGCATTTTGGCTGCTTTTGCGTGCAGAATCCCTCGTTGTTCGTGTAACGTTCGTAGCTTAAAGCCCCAGTTATATGGTCTCGGGTACCCGAGACAACCCTCCCCTCGAGCAAATTTATCGAGCGTTTATATGTGAAAACGTACTCCCTGTAAGCCGAGTCAAAGTTTACTCTTCATGGTTATTCATAGCCCTTATTTAATAATCAAATGCGAAAATATCCCTCTTTTAGTTTCCCTAGGTCATTCGATCACAGTGGGTTTTGCCGTGTTAATTTTCACTTCTTTGATACAAATTTCTACTTTAAATCCTAAATCTAGACATTGTGTGACACTCGCCACGCCGAGAGTTGTCCCGGTTAGGCGAGCCCGAAAGTGTTCATTTGTCCCGCTTGCCAGGGTTACCCTACCTGCCGAGCTTCCAGAGTTGTCTCGCCCCCTGAGACGAGTTCGCGAACCTAATGTAAATTGCAAAGATGTAAGCTAAACGTTACCTCTGCTAGGGTAACTCTAGCCTTGGTCCCTTGACGGGGAAATTTCGGTCTGCGACGCAGGCTCGCCGAGACCATATAATTGGGGCCTCAGTAACCAGGCATTTTCCACAGAACACCGAAGACGGAACTCCCCGTCTGGAAAGAAGGTTGGAACGCCTGAAGGTTAAAATTTTGTTACAAACGAAAAGGCGTGTTTTCGTCGCTGTTTTAGGAAAAAAAAATATTTTATGGCTAGTAGAAAGAGCTCTTTCCCTTGGCTAATGAGAATTACCATTTTACTGGTCCAGCCCTGCCAAATGACCTCCACACCAGCAAAAGACAGATTGTATCATGGGCCTATAAAATGTATCTCTAATTTGATGTGAGAGAAGCCCCTGGGAGCTAAAAGCAATGATTCAAAGGTAGAAAAGGTAAAATGTGACATTGGTGCAACTGTTGACCAACTCTCAGCAGGTGGGAATATACAGCTACAATTTATTTCACACAAAGATCACACATTAGATTGTTGAGTCACTTAAGTGTTTAATAAACTCTGTATTAACTTTACATCCAAATGCAAGACTTTTTTGTATAAATGACTGTTTTCTACATGACATGACATGAAACAACATCTGACATCTAAATCTACGTACAAACAATTAAAACAAATAGAACAAATATTGGTCAATTTGGTATGAAAATTCTAATTTGGCATTAAGGCTTAGGATAATAAAACAACTTTAAGATATTATTTTATTCATTACTTGCTGTAATTCCTTGTTTTATTCCCCCAAACCCCAGCACCAAGATAGAATTTCAAAATCAAAATTAGCCCATTGGTATTTTTTCTTTTTTGTGTGATAAACATGAAATGACGGAAACAAGAATGTTTTAAGTGACTCTATTCCATATTTTAAGTGACTCTATGTTTTAAGTGACTCATTACAGACCTTTGAAAGACCCTGTTTTCATGACTGCTATGGGATGCAGCGTCAGTGATCCCAACACTGTAAATTTGACATGTTTATGTTGCAGGGTCTTGAAAAGGACAAACATGAGGAAAAACAGTAAAAATGCTTCACCCTTGAATACATTATATTTGGTTGAATCAGTGACCCTTATTCTACCCCAACGTAGAGTTTTTTAATTCCAAAATTATGCACTTCATTCACATGCAGTTTATAAAATGAAAAAAGCAGAAATTCCCTAATTCCCAACTTAAACTTGTATGAAATAATCATTGGGTATTCACTTGTCTTAAAAAAAGAGTCTTGGGCTTTTCAATTTCCAGATGCTCTGTTGTAGCCTTTATTTGTTTTTCATCTTAACCGCACTAATAAGATAGACATACAAAACACACACTGAATAAGCTATATAGACTTGAGAGGAAATACCATAAACTGCCCCTTATGAACCTCTGATTATTGGCCATCTACATGTAAACCAAAACTTCTGTCCGGTAATAAGCCCTCCCCCAGCTTCAAAAATCAAAAGTGACCACAAAGGACATCAGTGCCTTTACTTTTACCAGATAACAATTCTTACCAGAAGCATTCCAATGCCTGTGTGATCTGTTTGGCATACATTCAGTGTGTGTTTATAGCTTACCCAATACACAGTATTTACAGAACATGCAATATTTTCAGTAGTCAAGTCTGAACCTGGAATGAAGTGGTGATTGTTTTATAATCACTGTCAGTAGAATTATCTTGCATAATTAAGTAATAGCAATGGGTGTCTGGAAAACCCGAATAGCGAATAGCGAATAGTCACGAATAGCGAACAGCGAACAGCGAATAGTCGCGAACAGCGAATAGTCGCGAATAGCGAACAGCGAATAGTGGCGAATAGCGAATAGCGAATACTACGAATAGTGCGAATAGTGGCGAATACTGGTGAATAGTGGCGAATAGTCGTCAATAGTCACTGCTTTAGTTCAGCACAGATCTGTGCTGAACTAAAGCAGTGACTATTGACGACTATTTGCCACTATTCGCCACTATTCGCACTATTCGTACTATTCGCTATTCGCTATTCGCCACTATTCGCTATTCGCTATTCGCGACTATTCGCTATTCGCTATTCGGGTTTTCCAGACACCCAATAGCAATGCCACTTACTAACAGGTGATATGCTATGTTTGTCTGTTGTTTGTTGCATAAAACAAAAGAAAAATGAAAAAAACACTGAAGTGCTTATTTTATTGCCAAAAGGGTAGATGTAAGTTCCTTTGCCAATTGAAAATAATTCAAAAGCGACCTATGAGGATTATTAAAATGAAGGAAAATGATATTAACATTACTGTTTTCCACAAAAATACACCATTCACCCTTATATTCAGACTTGGCTAACTAAACATAGTAACGTTGAATACTATCGTTTAAAAGAATATTGACCATTAGATACACCAAGCACTTCTCCACTTTGTCTTTATGAATAATAATATTGGCAAAATGCTATGCTACTTCATTTATGGCTGGAGAGTGTCACACGTGAAATTATTTAAAATACTAACTTAGTAAAACACAAAGACTATATATTGTGCATTTGCCATGCCCAAATGTTGCATTTGTGTTGATTTGCGGCCAGAAAATGGCTATGATTGTGGAATTGACAACTACTGGTTTTGGTTACATCAACAGAAAATGTACCACAAATCAGCACAAACATACATTTGAACCTGAAGCGACTTCTACAAATAACAAATTTTACATGTGCATAGTTTTTAAACTATCTTACAAAATACTTAGTACTTACTATGTACACGTTGTGGTTCAATTGTACTATTTTACCTGTGGTACAATTTGGTATTTTTCTTTGTTGTGCTGTGTGGTAATAAAACAAAGAAAAGCACCAAATTGTTTCAAATGTAAAACTGAACCACAACATAGTTACAACACAAATACATGACATTTTCCTGTGCATGTTTGAGACCATGCGATTTAAAAAAATACAAAGTCTGATACCTTTATCTACAAGCACTGTTACCTACATATATATCTGGTTATTAATGTCATGTATTTGTGCAGCTGTCAGAGTACAAAGTCAAAATGTGATAACAATAACTGCGTACTTGACACAAAAAACCTTTACTGATATTTCTCCCCAGTATTTGACATGTACTTGTACATATCACTTACTATACCCTGACAGCACTAAATCTGGCATGCACATACATGTAAACTGAGACAAATTTTTAGAAGGAATTTTTTGTAATCCACACTTGTGGTTTTTTTTGTGCCTCAGGTCAAAGCAACATGTGCTGCGTGTGCCAGACTTTGGGTGGCATTTAATGGTTAACAGCCTTTGCGTTTTCATGGACTGATACAACCAACCTATATCAGTTGATACTAATGTACAGATTGAAACAATGAAATAGTTTTTGAAATTAAGTGTTACCATAGCAATAGTCAAAGCTGTCTAAAACACCATTTATTTTTGCTTTAAGTGTTTCAAACAGTATCATGTCATACTTTGAATGTTCAGTGTAATTCTCTCCATATGTTCAAAGACGCCTTAAAATATTGTAAATTTGAAATGCTCTCACACTAAAGCCCGATTCTTTTTATACTTTGCCAAAAGCTTGAACAACTTAGCATAAGAATTTTAAGTAACATAACAAGAATCAGTAAGCTCAGTTTGAGTTGTTAACACCTAAAGCTAAAATTAATATGTTTTAACAGTTAATATTGTTGCTATGGTAACCATGTTTACCAGTGAATTGACATTCCTTTGTAGTCAGCAACTGATATAAATGACTGGAAGTACTTAATACATCAAAGCACAAGGGCTGTTGACCATTACATGCCATTTTCAGGACCTTATTAAGAATTCCACATTGTTAAAACCAACAAGACATTGCTGGTAGGCTCTTTTTCCTGAGCTTCACAGCATATACATTGCAACAATGCAAGGCTAGCAATAATTGCTTAATAATCCTAATTACAAATTATGATTATTGTAAATTATTACTAATCCCATTATTAGTAAACCTGCAATGACAGCATCTGTGCCTGAAAAACAATACTTCCAAAGTTGTGGAATTCTGAAAAAGGTACTTCACAAGTTATTTTCAATTGACTTGAAGTTTTTAACTTCAAGTCCAACCAACATTTGCTTCTTAGCAACATTTGTGAGTTATCTTATACCGGTAATTAACTCATTATGTTGAATAATGTGATCTTTGGTCCTTAATATCTAGCCTCTTATTTTGAGGGCTAAGGCTCATTTCAGAAAATAAGTACATCACTGCAAATTGCAGGTGCCCTGTACTACTGGCACATGATGAAATCACTGAAATGTTCATTGACATACTGGAACCTGCTACTACTTAGACTACTTATATGCAACAGGCAGTAAGCAAGCAAGGTATTATAGTTCTTTTAATGTAATGTGCAAGCTACATAAAGCATGCATCAGTTTAGTGATCAAAATCTATCTACTTTTTTTTGTATTTTTTTTTCTGTTTTATGACTGTTATTGAAATATTTTGCATATAAATACAGCTGTATACTTTTGCCCTAACAGGACACAGCAGTAGCAAATTTAACGAATTTTACTTATGTGTTCTCCTTTATGCAAACCAGGCTAATTTTTCAAAGGTTAAGAAAGACAACATATTTCCAGACAAAGTAGAGTTCATCTTTGTACCCAACAATTGGAAACAATTCACACTATGATTTGAAAGTTTTATGTATATACATATAGCAAGCTTAAGTCAAACTTTTTTTAAAGACACTTTATGATAGGTGAGGTTTGACTTTGTAATTTACTTATCTGAAAAAGAATTAACTTATTTACAGAGACGGGAATACTGTCAGTATTAGATAAGCAGCCTAAGGGTTGGTGTTGATGAAGATCTGGAGTGTTGGTTTCAGTGACTTAATTAATGGTAACTCTACTGACATATGTTTCAGGTAAATGAACTATGCGAAAATGTACAAAACTAGTGTTAGAACATGAAAATTTAATGATAATAATATGGCTGGATTCATGAAAGAATGAAAAATGCAATTCTTTGCTTTCACCACTCCTAAAGGCTAAAAATCACTCTAAGCGACTAAATAAAAGGAATATTAGGGGAGAGCATAAAAAGATAAGAGACAAAAGGGGAGGAAAATATGACTGACATTGCTGGAAATATAAGTACTGTCTTTTATCACTAGGGTGAAATTTCATTAACAGCATTCTCATAAATCCACACATATATATATATAAAAAAATATGTTTCAAAATTCTAAACGAACAGAAATAATGAAACAGAAAATGTGATATTATACCTGTCAATTTTTTGTTTGCACACCATTTAAGTAACAAAGTGGGACTACGAATACACAAGGAATTTGAAGTATTTCATTGAATATTACATTTAATGTGTATTTTAACCATCTCTGAGCAGCATTTGCCTACTGTATGGACAGATGTCTAGCATTGATTTAATAAATCAAACTATAATTATAATACTTTTGTTGCAGAAATTAAGATGTGAAGGCAAAGTGGGAATCTTTTGGAGGCAAATGGATTGATGCTTTGGTATGCATATAGAAGTAGCCAGATATAATATTTCATTGACTTTAAATTCTACATGTACAGTATGAGACACATATTTACCAGTTACATGGTTTTGACTGTAATCAAAATAATACTCAGTTGCTGCATCATCCCTGCTACCATCAAGATACTACCAGTGAGTGTGCTGCAAATACCATGACAAAAATAAAAACATTCATACACTTTGAATTAGCTGTTAACACTCATTTCAGAATCACGTATGCCACACAAGATGGGGTTCTGACCAGATTGCAAAGAAAGTCATCTTTACAGCTTCTCTTTAACCAAGCTGTAAGCAAGCATGTACTAACCTGAAAGTCATAAATTTTTGACTAGACTCCTACTCCTAAAAAAAATCTTTTACAAGCACTAGAAGTATCAATTTATTAATTACATGTCTTAATGAAATAATACAAAATTTAGTTAGTTATTTAATTAGTGGGTATTTTAATACTTTTATCGGCTATAATTTAATGAAACCGTTAGTTATTTTTATATTTACTAGACACAATTGTTTCAAATTTACTTTTTTGTTGAAAAAGCAGTGGCCAGTACACTCAGTTATTATAGACAGCATTTCTCCCCAGTTGCTGGTGCTTAGGGAGAACAAGGCTGTCTTATTGAAATCAGTTTTTACATGCTAAATACCGATAATTTTAGGGTCACTGCTAGAGATGTAAATGCCACCAAATAATACAGCTTTACAGCTGGGGTTGCATGAACAAATGTTTACCAATTTTTTTTGCTGTATGGTTTGTAACTTAAAGAATGCCTGAAGCAGAAAGACCATATCGAAAATAACAAAACGGCCAAGTTTGAGACCCCTGGCATTAAAGAGTAAGTTTATATGACAGATTGAATTTTCGGAAACCTTAGAGGATATTTAAGGACAATGTTGCTGGAGAGCAAGACCTTGCTCTCTAGCAACATATTCCATAAAGTTTTTCCATATACAAGTCTTGTGTTTTTTCCTGCTGGGACTGGTGTTCTTTTTTCAAACAGTCATAATATCTCATTCTTTAATGCCAGGCGACCTCAGACTTGGCCATTATATGCTATTTTTGACATGCTTTTACCGTTTCTAGCATTCTTTAAGTTTTAGCCCATAATTTTATGAAAAGTAGGTCATTTGATGGCTTAGCTGCAAAGGAGCAATTATTATTAACAAGAGAACGGGCAAAGAGAAGGATATGAAAATTGAAGAAAATTATGATCACATTTTGTACATGCCTCTACTAGTATTCAACTGATTAAGAAATACACGGTGCTTGTCTTGATTCTTTGATGCTCTAGAAAAATGCCTGGACAAGTACTCGCTCACTGAAAGTTTAATTGAAGCAAATCGGCATATAACAAATGATCAAGCTAGTGACATGATTGGGCTAATTAAATCAAACTTTACAACATATTTTACAGTTTCTTCTGAGTTTAACTTCGCTTACCAAATTCCAGATGTCATTGCATGTGTCTTTACATTTGTCCTGAAGACTGAAAAAGGAAGAGGAAAATTAATGGTAGTATAATTGTTCTAATTGGGCGTAAATATTTCCAACAGTATGAAAAATATTTTTGAACTGGCTAACCATCCTTTTATGCCTTCTTTTATTGATATTATACTTGTGTTACAGTGCTATCAATTATTTTCAAACAAAAATCTGTATGTACATAATTATAAGGCCCTTTACAACAACAAAAATCAATTCCTAGAACACCAAAGTTAGATAACAAAGCGGTACTGAAAGCATTAAAGTGTAATGCATGTCCAGTTTTTCATTGAGACTTACAGTGCAACTGCTCCAACTAAAGCCACACAACAAAATCTATGCGAGAAAATTGATGAGAGAAATCCTTGGATATTATTGAAGGTTATTGGCCAATTTGCAAACAATTGGTTTAGTTGGAATATTCTATAATGTATTTTAAGTTATGGATAGAATTTACCCAGATTGGTATTAACCACTTGCGAACGATCTGTCCACATTCCATTGTCATTCTCAAATGGTCTTGACAAACCTCTCCTGGCTCACACAGCGATTCTATTGTCACTTGGAGTGTGGGCCCAGGAATTCTGTGCTGGCACAGGGATTTAATCCGATGCAAGGGGATCTGCCGTAAATGAGGATAAGGTTAATTGCAAGGTTTTCAACCGATCAGAGGGTCAGTTATCAACAACCCAAAATGAGTCCAGAACTATCAGGCTTAATAAAGATTTAATGAAAAATTAAGGCTAAAGTTATATATAAGTAAATTCTGGTACAAACTCTTGTTGATTCTCAATAACTGGGGTTTTCACTGTACATGCAAGAGTCAATGTTTTTTGTGCAGAAACCACTGGTACGAAACATTGACGATGACTAGTCATCAGCAAATGTCTCAAACATTAGGAGCACAAACTAGATATCCATATTTCTCTCTTGATAATCACTAAGAAATTAAGGCAGTTTTTCCTTTAAACAGAATTGATGAGTTGTAAATGCCAATTGTTTACAGCATGCTGTCAGTAGTTTATTACTAGTTTTGTATACAAGCTTTTCAGTTATTGACACCTTTTCGTTGTTTTGTTGTTGATAACAAACGTTTTAGTAAGCACAGAAGGAAGAATGGCATTAATGCTTGAACCGTGTATTTCTTTTAAATAGTTTTTCATAGGTGGACCCTCTGCTAATTCGACCACCTCAGACGCTTATGCACTTTTGTTGTGAACAATGACGAAGCAGGAGCAACTACTGAGGAATTCAGCATCTGCTTATGAGGTTATCCCAAATTTGAAGTAAAAGTTTCAATTAGGATGCCATTTGTAGTACCCAAAATAATAGCCAATCATAACATTATTACTTTAAAAGGATCTTGCTCCTATTGACTACATACAGGGTTACATAACAAAATAATATATTATTATTGTTTACTTACTTCGTGTGTACTTGCGCCAACTCTTATCATAAACTTTTGGTGTATTTGTTTTACCAGCCCAAATTTAACAGTTATGCCATTTTTAAGACATAGACTGTGGAAGTATTGGTTTTGCTGCTGTGATAAATGTTCGTCACCAAATGAGACAAGCTTAATTCCTTGGGATTCCATTTGTTTGATCCACGATGGTATTCTTGTCTAGAAATGACAGGGAAGAAAGGTAGATACTGGTATTTGTTTGAAATGAATCGGAAAGTATTTTTGTAGTTTAGTTAAACTTGATATTAATAGGATCAGGATACCGTCTTAAGTTAAAAGATGGTGGGTGCTTTCCACTGGACTAGAAATTGTGGAACTTTTAAAGCAGGGATAAATGGTACAGAAATTTCCTGTGAAAAATCCTGAAAAATGAATTTTGAATATTTC
>Ga0126337_10003167_pt1 | contig 10694 bp, 4 predicted proteins | sample DipCmetagenome_FD_92527 | JGI IMG/M metagenome (GOLD analysis project Ga0126337, IMG submission 92527) | Coral microbial communities from La Bocana,Puerto Morelos, Mexico - Diploria C A metagenome | ecosystem: Host-associated > Invertebrates > Cnidaria > Coral | place: La Bocana,Puerto Morelos... | reverse complement strand
TCAGGGTAGAAATTGGATCAGAAATAAAACTAAACTATTTATTTGTGTTATCAAAATAAGAAACCTAGGTCGGAAAGACATGTTTTCCCGCGGGTGAGGATGGCAACGAGATTATGTTTAAAATATAAACATGTAAATTCAAATAGCATAGTCAGAGTGCTTCAAAACACAGGATATTGTTTTCAATTGTTTTCCGTTAAATTAATAGTCTTGCTCCATTAAAGTCGCCGCAACAATGAGTCCGTACTGACACAGCAGCTACCGGGAAAGTTCTCTTTTTGATTAGATTGGGAGCAAAACTTGTGAGTTCTTAATGATTACATTGGCGGGATGTATGAGTATATTCTAAGTACTTTTGAGTAGTAACAATAATGTTTAACGAAACCAACAGTAGTTATTTATAATTAATTTGACTGTGTAGGAATTAGTAATAACAGCAGTTATTTTTTTTATTTTTAACCATGTTTTACTTTTTGTAGTAATAAAAAAATGAAATTCTTCGTTTCTTCGTTCATTTCTGGGTTTTTTCAGTTGCGTTATGGAGTTAGCTAATTAGTTTTACGAGTTGTCCAAAAAGAAACCATTTTCAATAGCTTTTTCGGTGTTTTATAGAAACTTGACTTTCTCAAACGATCTATTTTGGATAATATCGACAGTTCACTATTAGGTGTAAGACAGGTAGTTCTCGACGTCTTTTGTTAAGTATGAATAACACTGGTATTTAACGCCCAAGATGGCGAAAGAAGTGATAACTGACATATTAGGCTGGTAAGACTAACCTAGCGTGTTTACTTTAACTAGCAAAGTTATCACTTCACATTCATAGAAAAATGACTCATATGACAGAATGAGGGTTCTGTCTTTTTTTAATTCATCTCAAAACTTCTTAAATGTTATTGTTATGGTATTACGTATTCTCAAACAAAAAGAAATACATCATCGTTGAAATGGAATAGAAAATGTTGAAACGTGCAAATGGTTGCCCATCCTTTCGACAGGATGAGACAAAGACAATTAAAAACGTCAACAGACAGCGCCTTTGATTCAGTAAACATTTTTAATGAAGGTAACCTTTCCTGGATTTTTATCAGCAACGGATAAAACAAGGAAGCTAAAAAATGCGTTTGATATTTTTCAAGGACAATTGCATATTTTTTTTTGACAATTGCATATTTTTTTAACCGTAAATGAAAAGTGTCAAATAACACGAGTATGAGCAAATAATATTATTTTACTTTACACTAAATAGCAATGAAAAAGTAAAATTTTAAAATTTCTCAGTCGTTAATACAGCTAATTATGTTTCTCAAGCTGACCAAACATCCTGACTTTTGACGCTCTGTAGTCAGGCGGCCATTATTCCAATTTGAGCCGATCAACTTTAAATTTCTTCTTGTGAAAAAACGGGGGGGAATAAAGCAAAACATGAATGAAGCCCAGATTTTTGGACTAATAATATTCGAAGAATTGTAGGAAGATTCGTTACTTGGTAATATAGTTACATGTAATTCAGAGTTCCTCTTGCCGACTAATCTTAACTCAGAAAGTAACAGGAAGGGCAAGATTGAATCTGAGTTTCCCAGTTGAGAACATATCAAGCATTCAAATTCAAATGTCATTTTTCATTTTATTTAAAAGGCAGCAAATAGAGGCATGCACATACAATACATGAAGTGTGTCCGAAATTTAGAAAATCCCAGTTATTATATCCTTGTTTTGAGCTTTCTTCTTTGCCTAGTCAGCTCTTCGGTGTACAGTACACGTAGCCGGCTATAAAACGCATACAAAGTGGTAATCTCAGTTTGAGTTTTTCGTTCAGACACGAAGGGAAGAAAGCAAGCTAAACACGCAATTCAGTCTGTTTTTCTCCGCGGTTCTAGTGTTTTACACAACCGTCACGCCAGCGAGATAAAACTGGATTGGGTCATTTCATCAAAAAATTCTAGTCAGGTATAGAAGCTTTCCCATGACTAAATGAATTAGCATGGAACAACATACGAAGACGAAACTGCGGCACAGTAAATAAACGCAAAGGGATATCTAGCTGATTAAATTTAAGATGTGTAGCTGGTAATTGTACCAATTTGACCTTTTGTGCAAGCAAGAAAACATTTTTCTGGCATCTGAATAGTAAAATTTTGAATTATTTATCTGGTTTAAGGCCGTTAGGTTAACTATAGAAGTCATTTAGCTGAAGGTAAGAAAGCAATTAATAAGGGAGTGTTTGTACTAGAAACTTTGACTTCTAGTTTACTTGGGAAGGTAAACATAATTTAATGGTTCAAATAAGCTGTCTTTGCACAATTAGCTTTTCATTTTTCCGTAAAAACTGAACAAATAATGCAAATGCTGCAAGAAATCCAGCTTTTCACTGATCTCTGAAACAAAGGGGAAAAATATCTTGATTTGTACGTGAAGCGTGTGAACCATTCGTCATGATCGATTCAGGTTAAGAGTCCAGTTCAACTGCTTTCTATGGATTGTGGTCTGAAAGGACGTTGTCGACGCCATTTTCATAGCTCACAGACTGATATTTCAGCCAGCCTATGCGTTTAAACCCTCAGGGTGATTTCCCTTTTCCCTGAGGGATTTCTGGAAAAGAATGACTTAACTGTGTTCCAAATATATTTCTCGTTTACCCAGCTTTGGTGGAGAGATTACATTTTTGGTCAACAGACTTGCCGCTAATTTTAATTTTATCGCAAGCTTGGTGGGTATATTTATTCCTTCAGTGATGAAAAGCCGCTGTAGTTTGAAATTTGCAATTTTGGAAAAAAAACATTGATTCAGATAACGACGTCGCAAAAATTGCGAACGAAAATACAAATCTCCTTCCTCCGCCGAAACGTAATTAGAATTTTGATCTCCCGGCATTGGCACAGGACTGCAGGTCTAAAATAATTAAGAACAATGATCACCAAGAAAATTCTATTATCTTGTATTGTAAACCCAAAAAAGGAGAATTTGAAATCTGACATCAAAGAATTATAGATAACTTGTATTTGTTTCAGAAAGTTTTTTTAAAAAAAAAACCCTTGAACGTCGCTTTTAAGGTTGATTTCGAAGCTTTTTACACCTAGGGACACATTAACCTAACGACCTATTTAGCGTGGTTAAGTGTAGTTTTTTTAATGAGGTGTGTCAAAATGTGTTAGCTAAGTTAAACTAACAAGACAAAAGGGAGGAAAAGGGGCAGAGTTCTCAATAAAAATTCAAATTCACTGCCAGGAGATCTTTAGTCGTAAACTCAGCAAGCTACACTTTGCATTCGACGCTGAGAAGGTGACCAGTCATAGTGCTTTTTGAACTAAAGGGATACTGTTCGACTGTTTGTAAGTACAAATTTTCAGGATTCTTAGCAACTTAAGAAAGTCTAAACACAAAGGAGAGATGCATTTTAGCAGCAGGTGAAACTTAAGCAAGCATATGAACCGGTTATTAGCGCGTGTCAGTTGAATTGCCAAGGGCAGGTTGCTCCTCGATGCGTCTTGTTGATTAACGAGACGTCGGTAACACCGCGGACCCTAATTTCGTACATAATACTGTGTTTTTTGTTCATCTGTAAATCCTATTTGTAACTGACCAAGTGCTAAATGAACAAACTCTTCAACACTGTTTTTTTTTCTCGTTAACCAATATTTATTTTGCTATCGAACATTTATCCTTGACCTTGTTGTTAAGCTTTATAGCTTGCAGGTATCTGCGCCTCACTATATTTAACAGAGTTTTATATCAGGAAGGTATATTGAGCTGAAAATAAACTTTGTAAAGTTTTAACTAAATTAAATTCAAACCGCATTCAATATAACAGAAAGAAATTACTAATTTCTGATCCGTTTTAAAATATTGGTTGAATTTCTCACTCTGTTGAAATTCTAGTAATAACTTTTGCAAACAGTAGCGATGTCAATGGAAATGAGCAGACCCATCACATAAAATACGGTAGACATAATGCATTGAAGGGGAAATGCTATTTGCTTTTGGGTAATAGTGTGAACTATGGATACATCGCCCATAAACATCTTTGGTCCTCGTCTAAAACATCACAACAAAGAAAAATAAAAGATCTCTTTCATTCCCAGAGCTCCTGAATCCAGTCATCTGTTTACTTTACAGCAGTGTTGTTCGCGTTATTTATTTTTCCCTGCTGTTTTCAACAGTTTATGTTTACTCGGATTATCATTCAGATTTTATTGACTTAACTAGCTTGGTTCCTGTTTATCGTCTTCTTCTCATCAAAGACGATATAGAAAACGCGCTGACAAAAACATCCATTGTTTTGGAAGGACAAATAGTGAGAAGGACTGCTTTGAAATTAACTTGCGTGTGGTTAAGTGCTATCGCTTGAGGTTACGATAGCGTAACGATGGAGTTTTGTCACACCATGTTTTGTCTGTTATTTTCAAAAAGTATTTAATGAACAATAAAGTTAAAACGCTGCACTGGGAAGTACCATTATGGTTCACACGTCCAAGAGAATCGATTTTGGCTTTCATTCAGTTTTCACCTGCTTTTCTGGCGAATTCAAGTTTTGCTTTACAAGTTACAACCAGTTTAAACACCCGCCAGTGACATGAAAAGCTAAATGAAGAATTGTTCTCTGAAATGAGCTCCCAGTATTGTCATTAAACGGACAGATGGAGGCTTTGAAAGTCGTGACAGGTTGCTGGTGAAGTTTTAAATATTCAATAGTGATTAAAATCGCCTATCTTTTGTTTTCTTTCTCCGCCCAATTCATTGGCGTGAAAATGACGGGGGGAAAGAAATTAAAGCTGTGTGTCAGTTTTCATGGGTTGGCTGTAAAGACATAATTGGTAGACATCAGCTTTGCTCGGAAATTGTCAAGATACAACTCAAAATTCGTCGAGAAGCCACACTTTGGAAAGGCTTCGACCGTGACTGGAACAGCTAATAGGCTTAATCTTTGTTGACTTTCTGGTGACAAAAGAGCAAACAGCGCTCCTCTAGAGCTGGTATGGCGCTGGCAGCACTTGGTTTATGAGCGGGCCGTCTTCAAACGATTTACTTTAGCGTTGCGCGGTTTTATGAAAAGAAGCACACAAGCAGGTTTCATTCAAATTTTTGAAGGTTAGTGATTATGTATTTCGCTCTGTGATTGGCAAAAAAAATAGGTCAACCAACAAATAAATATGTTTTTGCTTGCCTCATATATTAAGAAATAAATCACAAATATATACCTTATATGATAATAATAATAATAATTTCAGCAAACTCTTGTCTCCAGGTTTAAATACCCTGTAAATAATAATCAACAGGATTTTTCTCCTAACAAAACAACTTCAAATGCAAATGAATTTATCGTTGCTACGTTTTAAAGTTAAATATAAAATTAAGAGTTTCAGAGTTCGTCAGTAGCCAATTGAGCTACAAAGAAATTTCAGCGCAAAATGTTTGATAACCTGACTTCCTTCATGTTTCAAAATCTTTAGTTAGTATTTAAACTATGTTAATGTGTATATATTCAGTGTAAATATTTGTGTTTACTTGTTCGTATGAGACACGTGAACTATTTTCGCTGACCTTCAACGCTATGTTGAATTTTATTCACAAACACTGATGAAGGAGATTGACGATCGTTTTTCAATCAAGTTTACATATACTTTATTTCAAACTCCAAGTTAGAAAAGTTCCTTCATGCGTTGTTGGTAATTTGTTACTGATAAAATGGTGATCTTCGTATTAAAAGGCTTGATCGCTTATGTTGAAGTGAGACGAATTGATCTCGGCTTATTATCGAGAAAACTATCATCCTGGGTTGCTGCAGAATAAGTGCCATAATTCACGGCAATCGTCTAAGCAAACCAGAGCTGAGTTAGCTTTTCGACTCATTTTTAACAAAATGGCGTTGAAATTACACACCGCACACTAGATAATTTCAACAAAACTGTCCTTTCGGTTGCTGTTCACCTGTTCGGTGCCTGATTAGTCAACAGCCCAAACGAATTCGCTGGCCCTCTTGATTGCTTAATTACTTGTGATCAAGAAGTTTCCTTCCCTACGTTTTCGCAAAGTTAACCTGAGTGATAAATATTTCCTACTATTGTCAGTCGGCAATTTTGTCCACGATTGTGGAGGTGCAAGCATGCGAGAAATTCAATATTTATGATTAAAACTTTCAGAAAAATTCGATTTTTGTAATATTTTTGATGTTTAAAATTATAATACCTGACAAAAGTTTCCAAACAAGGGGGACGCTTACCGCAGTTACTGTAGATTTTGACCATAATGTTTCATTTTATTTCACGCAAACCTTCGGTATTTCGTGCTATTCCTACACACTTGAGTCTCTTTACAATTTACTATCAGGTGGATGGGTGCTGACACTAACAAATATAATCAACCATTTTTGCTACCTAGTTGAAATTTGGGAATTTAATCACAAATTAAAGCGAAGGGTCTGATTTGAAAACCTTATCTGTTTCAATTAGAAATCCCACAAAAACGATTTAAAAACATACCAGCTTAACATACAAATTAGGTCTTCTACCTCGCGTTAGTTTTGAAGCCGTTAAAACGTAATGTCGAGAGCCCTCAGGCAAAGGCATTTTAACGAGTAAAAGCTTCAGTGCCGAAGGCAATTGTCTTTCTCAATCGGTTTTCATTACACTCTAACTTCAACAAAGGACCTGATTGTTTCACAATTTGGACGTGTTGCAGCGTGTGCCGCACTGAAATAGATCAATATCGTGGATCTTGCTTTGAATGTTCTGTTGTGTTAAGAACTAATTAAATGCAATGTTCTCCACAGCGAGAGGAGATAACTGAATACGTAAGGTATCTTAAGCTTAAGTTAACATTCAATCATAGTACGGTAAAAATACTTGCAACAATTAACCAACTGAAACGAAGAGTTTCTTCATTCTGTGCTGCTATCATATTCTTACTGCGCATGTTACTACTCCTTATAATTAGTCAACACCTTATCCAAATTATCTTTGAACTGTTACAATGAATTAATTGACCACGGAAATATTTGAATGTGGCTTTTATAAGTGCGCCATTCAACTGAGAACAGAACTTAGCATGGAGGAAATAGGTTTTAAAATACAATGATAATACTCATCCTAACAATTCTTTTTGGTTGTTTGTATAAACCTGACTAACTGTGTGAGGTAGGAACATTTACATGATTTCCCCAGCTATACAGTATTTTCTTCAGCTAATAATGTGTCCTTCAGAAGTACTTGGCAAGGTGGGCAATATTGTGCGATTGGGAGAGTTACAGAATTACCGATAACTTTGACTGAGATGCCAAGCTCCGGATTCATCATGAATTGATTATTTGCTAGCCCGAAGAATAATAGGAAAATTAACACAGTGCTTGAGAATGAAGTTATTACTACACAATTTTAAGTGTAATTAGGAAAGGATTTAGCGAGATGCTGATTAAACAAATAATCACGGTCGTCTCGGTATGAAAAGGAGTTCACTTAACTGTGAAAGTTATAATTATCAATCGTTTTGTTCTAGAAGGGTAGAGGAATATTTTTCGTTTATCTTAATGTCGAAGAACGTGCTTTCGTGCTGTTTCTTCTGCTTTTGTTTGTCATCGTATTTGTCAAAGAATAACGTTCCTGATACACTCCTCTTCCTGCATCTTAAGATTGACGAACGTTTGGGATCCGTTGTGTTGTATACTGTTATCAACTGAATTTATCTTGGAATTGTTAACATATCAATTGTACGATAAGAATTCAATATGGCCTTGAGCATGGGCCGTTGAAGTTTTCTTCATCGTGGTTCAGGTATTCAAATGGTTTTGGCACCTGTTAAATATCCCTTGATTTGCAAAATAAAGAAATTATGTTTATGCACGAGGCAGTCCTGGCTAAAAGACATCGGTGCCTGCCGGTCGGGCGAGCAGATCGGAAAAGACACTAAGAATCAACCACAAGAAGCTTTGTATTAGTATGTAGCATCATCAGACTTCCTCTTCGTGTTCCGTAAACTAAACATCCCTTTATTCTTCTTAACTCGCTTCAAGTCAAGATTTAACTCGTTCATGTATTTAGTATTCTCAACCTGCATGAACCATTGAACTGTTTCGATACATTTCTTTATCTTTGCTGCCGATCTATGGCCTAACAATTCCTTTGGTACTCTCTGAAAGGAGTGAAATTTGCTTATTCGCCTAGTCTCAAAACGTCGTATAAATGTACCCACCTGATAGCTTTAGGAAAGGCTCGCATTTAGCCCTAAAGACCATGCGATTTCACACGTGCATAGGTTTAAAATATCATACAAAGGTGGTTTTAGAAGGAAAAGCAACACTCCAACAGTCGCAGATAACTTGAGCCGTACTTCTATTTTTGCCTCTTTGCCAAGTTCTTCTTTGTGACTGAAATTTTCTCACGACTTATATGACAAGAACGACTCAGGTCAAGTATGTCAAGTGTTAAGGCATTCTTCTCTGGAGGCGTTGTTTCTACGAACTACACAGGACAAATGCAGCATTGCGTGCTGAAGTACAAGCTGTTCTACTAAACGAAATTCTCATGTTACTCAGTCAGGAATGGTCGTTACCACAGGCGATCGCCAAAGTATTAGTTGTGCGTCTTTTCAAGTGAAAGGCTGAGTAAACAAGCTTTTGTTTGCAACGAACAAGGCGGAATTACAATGACTTGGCTAAGGCTCTAATAATGAAACGCGGTAAAACATGTAAAACGGTGTGGGAAACAAAGATGCTGAAATTCGACTATTACCCCCAGAAAGTCATTTACAGTGTTACAAAAGAACCTATAAAATTGTTCATATGAATTTTGTTAAAAAAATGTTATGTTTGATCATTGCGCTGAATCCATGAATTCTTAGCAAACCATTTCTTTTCAAGCAATTCATTTCGTGCAAACCTTTGCCTCGCAAATGGAGTATTTTTTAAAGGCAATGTTACTCTCTCAAGCTGTCTTCAGCAGGTGTCAAAGAAGATTATGCTGAGCGCACGTTTTTGTCTCGCCACGCGGCGAATAAAGATAACACGGCAACACCTTTACACGAGAAACAAAATTCTTCCTAGGCTTACAGGCAAATAGTTGAAATTTACAATCTACCTGATTAGGTTGGTCACGAGCCTAATAATAACAAAATAGATAGCTTTCACGACGCCCTACATATAATCACTTACTGCCTAGCAAAATTAGAAACTGACCAAAATTTATACTTGAGGGAAAAATGCAGGAGTAACGAAAAAAATATAAGCCTTTCAGTGTTACACATTTAATTAAAGAAAACTCGTTTCATAATGGTGAACTTGGAGACCGGAGAAAATCTGTTTCCAAGGGCAACGTTCAGGAACTGTTACAGTGCTGATAAAATCTCTGATAATGAAAGTTTTGGAGGTTTATTTCGACATTTCTCTCACGCGTTTGTGGGCTGTCACTCACGAGCGTCATAAAGGGTTCTGATTTAAGTAAACAAACAGACACGTTGCATCTTAAAATAATTTTACGACGAATTTTCACAAGCCAAATGCTGCTTATTTTTTTTCCTTTTCGCAAGTACACATTTGTCATTTACGACTCTTTTAATCGCTTATTCACCTGGGGCTAAAGGTTCATTAAAAGCCATTTTGCTTTCACCTCATCGTGGTAACCACACATAAAAGAGTTTATGAAAAGAATAATGAAATAGTATCAGCGACGCAGTGTATCCCAAACTACCACTATGCTTAATAAATCTGTTTGTTTAACAAAACCACCGTCACACAATTCTAACTCGTTATATTACGCATTTGGGAAGGAAAAAGAAAAGGAGAAAACATAGACAAAGGAATATTTTGCGATTTAAATGAAGATTCGTGAATATTTTCACTTTGTGCTTCACTTTTTAATGGTGTCGAGTTAAATTTAGGATTTATCTTTAGCGAATTACAGGTACGAGGTACAGTTACTGACAGAAAAATAAAAGTTCTATTTAGCTAATCTGGAGAAAATATTCGACGTCGGTTTTCTTTGTTAGTATACTTGAATATGTTTGAGCCGCAAATATGCCAGTGTTTCATTGAAAACAAAAATAATTTTTGCCGACAAAGGGAAAATCATTACGTGACAAATAAATGACAAAGCAACCGAGCTAAACATTGACAGGAAAACGACCAAACTGCTAAATCTGAGAGACGAAACAATGCGTAAAAAAACGAGACAAATCAAACATTTACCGAGCGTCAAGAAAAGCGAAATGTTTAGCATGAAAATACGATTTTGATTAACCAATCGTTTGTGAGCATAGGAAGTTTGCTTAAGGCGCTTGTGAATTTTAATTGGAGGAGAACATAGGAAGTCAGTATAATACACAAAGACGTTGCTATAAAAAGAGAATCATTTACGTCTCCCAATTTAGTTGTAATTTAGCAACTTACAAGGAGTATAAGGCTTCTCCATCAAAACGCAGAGAAACCTGAAAAAGTAACGTCCTTCACTGCAAAAATTACATAGTTCGACTGAACTGAACGTTGTGTAGAGGTAAGCTACTTCTGTGGAAATTTCTTCAAATATTTTCCGCGACTCAAATTATTGGGGGGCAGATACCCTGGTTTAAAAAAGGCCGCAGGAAGAACCCGGGACCCAATACAACCATCGTAAATGTTCTCGCCAAGGATTGTTTCTTCAAGAGCTAGTATGTTAGCAAACGATAGAGTAAACATGGGCTGTGTTGGTTGTTGAACGTTTTTAAGCTTA
>Ga0126337_10003166_pt1 | contig 10694 bp, 11 predicted proteins | sample DipCmetagenome_FD_92527 | JGI IMG/M metagenome (GOLD analysis project Ga0126337, IMG submission 92527) | Coral microbial communities from La Bocana,Puerto Morelos, Mexico - Diploria C A metagenome | ecosystem: Host-associated > Invertebrates > Cnidaria > Coral | place: La Bocana,Puerto Morelos... | reverse complement strand
CTCATGGAGTGATTTGTTTCGCATGTCCCATGAACCATCCCGTGGAACCAGGGGCCGGTCTTGAGGACCAAGGTTGAGCTTAGGTGCGGGAAGGACTCGACCATCCACCTTGACCATGTCAGTACTGACTGAAGTCTTAAACTCCTCATTTAAGTACTTACTGCTAGCTCTAATCATCTCTTGGGCCTAAAATGCGAAATAAAACTAGCTATTATCGCTCATTGTCATATATTGTGGTACCTGTATATACATGTGACTACAATTCCGATTTAATTTTAGCGTTTAAAGTTGTCGTCGCTTTACTCGGCGCATTTCATGCGCGGGATGAGTCTGTGCTTTAATTCTGTCAGTCGCTGAGATTAGTTTGCCACGTCATCTCATGAATTTGTTGAGAATGAACAACTTGATCACAAAAGTACAATGAATTTTCCTCTTATTGACAAACGTTTTACAGAGTTATATCATAAAAGCAAGCGACCACTCTTTATGTCAGTCGCTGAAATAAGCTTGCCACGTCATCTCTTGAATTTGTTGAGAATGAACAACTTGATCACGAAAGTACAATAAATTTTCCTCTCTTTGACAAACGTTTTACATAGTTATATCATAAAAGCTTCTATGGGCTTACCAGCACAATAAACCACGCGGGAAGTTGGGAGAACACAACAAAATCTTGTAAATCACGAGCCCGCGTAGGTCTACTGCGCCGGTAAATCCATACAAATACTTGTCTATTGCTTAAATAACTTTCATTCGGCAGAAAAGAAGGAACACAAATAGTAAGTTATTATTACCTGTATTTCGTCTTCGAGGAAAATACATGTTAATTCCAAAGACAAATAACTTTGAATATTTTTGGGGTTTAGCAAAAAAACTGTTACTCAAATGTTCTTGAAATAAATTTTACGTACTGTGAGTGTTTAACTATCCTTCAACTATTTTGCCAGCTATTGCTTTTATAGTTTCTGGTGCAATTTTGTTGTATCCACAAACATAGAACGAACACTGGCGGGTGTAAGCGGGCAAGTGTGTTCAAATTCTTCCTAGCCAGTTAATTTATAATTTTCAAGACTTTTTGTGAACAGTCAAAGTTACGATTACACAGGGTAATAATGCTTTCCCTGGAGAATACCGTGAGAAGAGGTCCGTGTAAAGTGAATTATCATACGTACCCAATACTGAATGTCTCGCTGTCGTTCAGGGGCAGGGCGAGCAGTACTTCTGATCATGTTTGCTATCTGTTGGTCGGATAAATGTCTCTTTTGACAAGGTATGATAGTACACACTTCTATTGGTAGATAACGGTCCCTTTTTTGGCCAACTCGTAGGCAGGGAAGGTGAGGATATCTGAAATTGAGAGACTAAGGTTTGTCCCATTTTATTTGTTTTTAGTTACTTCATTTCTCTCTACAAATATATGTACAAGATACATACACTCAATTAAAGGCTGGTTTCTGTAAGGCGTATGATCGCTAAAAAAAACTGAAGTTAAGTGATCGTTGCAATATTTATGGAGACAATTCTTGTGCGATTGCAAGAATCGTTGTCACAAGTCAATCGCTGATATAGACATCAGTTCTACCTCAATGATAGCGATCATATAACAAGAAGTTGAAACAACTTACAACCGCGCTTTTTCAACTCCTCTGTTTGCGCTCATAAAAACCTTACGTGATATCTGACCACTTCAGCTGAGAAAATTACCCTATTTCCGGCCAAAGCGTGAGTTCGGTGTGACCTTGTAATCTGAGATTTTTGTTGACCCTGAAGAAACGAGGTTTGGCGAGTAAACATTACAGATTGCGTAATTCAAAGTTGGCTGAGTGGAGATCTGCGTCTGGTCTCCGACAATTAAATATCTAAACTCGCTTCGATGAAACAGCCTAAGAATTCACTTCAATTGCCTAATCCCATAGCAGATACTCGCAAAATTCAAAATAAATTAACGACCGTGGGCTCTGGCGAAAAAACACTTGCAAATTAAGACTACCTTGTTCATCATCAGAGAGGTCAACTCTGAAATGCCGTCTAAATATATACGGAACAAATGCTGAAAACTGAAAAAATATATATTTTACACACATTAAAGGAACCAATAACATCCAATAACATCCGTAACATTTTCCCTGTATTAATGTTTCAACAGCTTTTGGCGAATAAACAGGTTGCGTGATTCAAAGTCCCGAACACGATTTGGCCGAATGGAGGTCTGCGTCAGGTTACCGACATAAATTGCGTCATTCAAATTCTGGCCGAGAGAAGTTTGGTTCAGCAAACCGACATGACAAAAAAATAAATAAACCAAGGGTAGATTAAGAACCGCGCTCGGTCCATGGCCGCGCGGTTAAAAATTGTTGCAATCTTCACAAGAAAAATATAACCAATGCAGTGCGTTATAGTTTGATCCAGGTTATAGTGGCGATCATATGGAAATAGGTAGTCGTAATTGGTGCCGCTCAACGTTTTCTGTTGCTATCGTAACTAAATGTTAATCAAAATAAGAGGTATACATGTACTGTACACGATCCGGTATAACATAATTATAGCGTATTTTGATTGTAACTGGTTTCATCAAAAATAATTTGATCTCCCACTACAACTCATAACTTACAATCGCAATTCACCAGTAAGTTAAAAAAGTAACTGCACAATACAATGTATGTTACCTCAAATGCAACTTGTATGTATCCTTAAAATACTGTGCCACAGTTGTTTTGCTTTTGCGGCCAGTTGCTCCATCCTCAACGTCAAACTCTAGCTTTTCTGCAGGAAGGCTTGATACTCCCCATACTGTGTACTTTCTCTTTATAGAAGCTGCATGAGTTGTTTGAATACGCATCCCTGAAGGACAGAGAGAGTGCATTTATTCATACAAAGAACCTGAACAAAAGTCACGACCCTTTATAAAACTCTTGTCTTTATGTCTCATAGGACCTTACTAAAGTTTTACAAAATCCCGCAGCCTAAGCATGTACATGGTATATTTATTATTTGTATTTTTTTCAGCATTGATATGTAATCTGAGTATTAAATCTTTCCATCTAGAGTTAGTCTTGTTCAATGGACTTCAGCAGTTTCTGTCTTCTGTCACTTTTCTGTTGAGTTCAGTGTAATGGGAAGCACGGGCGCTGACCCAAGTTGTTCAAAGAAGAGATAATGCTGTCTTCCAGAAAACTCACCATCATGTGGATTAGTGCTGAGAAACAAATTACGATGGATAGTGATTTATCCAGCAAACAAATGGGCACCTAAGGTACAGTAGATGTAAAAAATACCAGTATGTAAAACTACACATAAAAGAAAGTGTGTAAAGCATTAAAACTGATTATTTATTTTATGCAAATAATGTGTAATGACATGTGTACTATACACACTTGTATAACCAATTTTGCATTTATTATGATTTATACGTTGTGCCAGCGTCTAATTGAGATCTTATACATTCTTACTGTCAATAGCCTTCTCAAGCCCACGTTTGTCAAGCCGGAAATTACGGTCTTCAAGACTCTGCGGTGTTACACCTTGGCCAAGAATTTCACACAAGAATTCTATGACGTGTTGGCTCTTATAAAAGCCTTTTGCAGATACTGAAATAAAATAACAGATAAGTGACAACTGGGGTAAATAAAAGTCTACAGTGTAAGTGCAGACATTTATACCTTACACTCTGTCTTCTAGACAGACAATAGAAATAAAAATGTTTTTCCACTTTTTTTAAGAGTCATCCGCAACGTCACAAAGTAGAAAATTCATACATGTATGATATACATTGTATATGATTGGTATGTGCACAATGTGGGTATGATACAAAGTTGAACACAATGCAACAGTCTTATTAGTCTCAATAGTCTCAATAGTCTCAAATGTACACGTATGCTTTCTGCCATATATGTGGCTGATATAGCGATAATAAAAAAATTCAACTTGAAGAAATAATCATTGTGACCTTCAAGTGTTAATTTTTCCATCAAAGTTGCCAGGATGCGGACTGTTCATGGTAGCTGATGAAAATCACTAGCCCCTAGCCTAACCTGCAATGTATAATCATCATCTTGCTTACCGTCAATGTTCACTAGCATAGCCTTCCACTCAGAGTGTCTAACACTTGAATAGAAACCAAACTGCACCTCACACCCTTCTCCCAAGGGTCTCCCTTGACGATCAAATGGGAAGAATGATCGCCCCACAGGTGTGTAACAAAATGATGGCATCTCCCGCATGACAATATCTAATGCCTGCACTGCATCTTGAGGCACTTTTCCATTTTGTTTACCGCTCAAGAAGTTCTTTAATTCTACGAGACTAACTGAAGCAGCAAACTGGATTTTAACCTATAAACACGGTATTAAAAGAAAAATACTGGGTTTACCTCGCTGTAAGAACCCTTTAAGTGTTTCTTTGCTTTGTTAGGTTTAGGGTCTATTATCTTCACTCCTTTGTTTCCAGTGTTTTACGTCACTGGTGAGTGTTACAGGTTATTACACCAGGGATGAGCCAAGATATTGGAAACTTTATTTTGTTATTTAGGACCTAATTATAAAATTAAGCATAAAATTCCTTGCTGAAGAAGTAATGTCACACTGAATTTACTAAATCCAAGTCTCATTCTGAGTCAGCCCTCTGCAATCCAGACATATAGTTCAACAGAGAGAGACTGGATGACCCAGAAAGGTCGAATCGAAGGCCTCTTTGAGGCTACGACTATTTTGAATGATGAAATACATGCATCAGTATAAGCAGAAAAGATGAAACTATTTTGGCTTTGTTGCAAAAATAAATTTCTTTCTTCTGCCCCTTATTTAAACCTCTTAAAATCACGCTTTAATCACTGCCCTAACTTTGCAATACAATAATGCATAACGTTCTAGACACATACACGCTTTGCGGACCTACGTGTTAAGTTAGCTCAATGCGTTGGTATACTGTATTGGAAAGCTGGGAAAGAGTTCGAGTCTCGGAGGTTGCAAACGCACGAATTTTTTCTGACGTGTTTTTTTTTTTCTTCTTCTTTCCCCCATGAAGCTAATAAGTGCTTTCCATTTATAATAATTTATTATTTTGCTCGATATTCATGTATTTTTGCATCAAAATAACAGGCATGTTTTTGGAAAAAATAGTCAGACATACTATTTACTAATAGAATAAGTTAGTGACCTTAAATTCCGTGTCTCTTCCTCCATCCTCACCAGGCAACTTGACGCTAAGTTCAGCCTATTCAAGGATCACAACAAATCAACCTTCTTTTAACAACCATTGAGTACAAATCTACCAGTAAACATAAAGTGCTGCAACTTATTTTGCAATAGCATAGTTATGGTAGTCAAGTACATGTGCTCAAGCTTTCTTTTCAGAGTCATGCAATTTTCTTGCAGAAGATTTTCCGGGGAGAAGGGTGAGGTTATTCCGTCACACTATGAAAGGTGTGCCTTTGTGTAAGGTGCACCCTTATGGAAGCTTCTTTATGGAGGGCGATCTTTCAAGGGTAAAGCCCCTTCGTGGGAGGTGCTCCTTAATGGGACATACCCTTTATTGGAAGTGCCCCTAAATGGCAAATGCCCCTTGATGCAAGGTGCCCCTTTGTTGGGAGGAGCCCCTTGATGAAGGTGCTCCTTTATGGCAAGTGGCGCTTTATGGCAGGTGCCCATTTATGGGAGGTGCAACTTAATGGGAAGTGCCACTTAATAGAAGGTGCCCCTTTATGAGAGGTGCTTGTTCATGTGGAGGTGCCTCTCTGTGGGAGGCACCTCTTTCGTCGAGTGGACCAGATTCCGAGACTGCAGTATATCCAGAATGCAGCCATGTTGGAACTAGGAAGCGCAACCATGCCTGTGCTTCAAAAGTTACACTGGCAACCAGTGGGCGAGAAGATAGATTTTAATGGCATTGCTTCCTCCTCATTCAAGCGAACTATCACATGCAACCATATGTTCCAATTAGAACATTACACTCCTCCAATCACTCCCTACTTGTTACTCCATAAATGTAATCTAAGTATGTACGAACTCAGGACATTTTCATATATTGTTCCAGTTTTATGGAACCGAGTACCAGACAATATAAAAAATTGTAGGTTGCTGGTGACATTTAAATCTACGCTACAACTTTCTTTTTAAACATATTTTTGGAATTTCTTTACGTAATTTTTGTCAATTTATTATTTTAATTATTTGCTTTATTAAATGTACAGTGCTGCTGAATGTTCAGAAGCACACACTACTCAGAAGCACTCACTACTGTATATAAAATTATTTATGGGAAATCATAGGAGTTGCCCCTTTATGGAGTGTGTACTTTCATAAATTAGAAGTGCTCCCTCATGGGAACAGAGTTGCATCATCATGGAAGGTACTACTTTATGAAAGATGACCTTTCATAGGAGTTGGTTCTTAAATGTAATAGGAGTTGCACCACTATAATATACATACATTCTCTTGCAGCCCCTTACAGTTCAGGAGTTTTACTCAGCACTAAGACTATTCAGCTAAATATACACTCACTGGAGGAAGCTTGATCCTGCTATACAAATTCTTCTCACCATCAAAAGCAGGGTGGTGTCCTTGGAATGCTGTATCTTTGTACCTCTTTATGATTTCATTCACAACATCTCTTTTCACTGATCGAGGACACTTACGTTTAATCTCAACATCATAGTTTTTAGGTTTAATCTCAACATCATAGTTTTTAGGTTTAATCTCAACATCATAGTGGTACAGATCTGATAGTTGTGATGAAATATTGAGGCGGAAGAAGTTTGCCCTCAACCTTATAGGGCGGCCTACAGTACCATAGTCTGGTCTTTTAGGAGGATGAGGTCCACCATTTCCTTGAGTTTGACGACCTGTGTGTTCGAGAAGAAATAGCTTTATACATACAGTAGAACCCCTATTAAGCAGCCACCCTCGGGGAATTGGAAACTGGCCGCTTAATAGGAGTTCATCGGGAATTAAGTTTTGGCTTCGTGAAAACGTTGATTTATTCACATACAAGCATGCTTTAAGCCTTTTGACTATTGTTACATGTAATACAGCAATCACGCTGTCCTCTAAAAATCACACAAATCCTTGACAAGGTCTCAACAAGAACGATATAAAAAGTCGATATGGACATTAAAAGCACAAAAACCATATCGCACAAACCTAAGTTAAGACTGATATCCTGTGGTACAAGGTCTCAACCAAAACCATGTCAATGCCAAGTCGATATAAAAAGTCATGGAAATCATGAAAACGACAATCCCTGTAACTGTAGCAGAGTGTTACTTAAAAAAAATATTTTAAGGGAGTTTGTCCATTTGGACCCTGGAGCTTCAACGCGTAAATCAGATCATTTGATTTGGCAAGGGATAATGAGAGCTCCTGGTGACCATGAAATTGTGCGAAGTGTCGCAACTGCTCCGCTAGCTTCATTGCCTCTGTAAGTGACTTGATTGCCGGCTGCTCGACTTCTTTGTCAAAATCATCCTCCTCGACTGCGGATACGTCATCAGGGGCGGAAAGAACTTCGACATCATCGTCCAGTAACTCTGCTTGAACTGTCTCTCTCCAGTTTTGGTCAGAAGGGTCTATAAGTCCGGAACAGACTGCGATGTCATCTTCACCGTGGATGTCTTCTTTTGCGGAACATTGGCTATCAAGGCGATTCACAAGAGTTTGCAAATCTTGCAGCTCTTCTCCCTCAAAAGAGTCATCTTCGATGATTTCTTCTTGGGCATATAGCCCTGTTTTCTGGAAGCATTTCTTGATGGTGTTGGTAGCGACGTCGTTCTTCCCCATTCAATAGCCCTTAGAACATTGATGGACTTAACAATCTCTGCGGCATTCTTAACACCATCCACCTTGCTGCAAACATACCTTAGCATTCGCTTTCTGTACAGGACTTTCCAGCTAGCAACGATACCAGCATCAAGGGGCTGAGTCTTGGAAGTGGTATTTGTAAGAAAACAACATTTATGTTTGAAAACTTTCCCTCTAGACTTTCAGGGTGACAGGGCGCATTATCCATGAAAAGCCAAATCTGTCTATTACGTCCCCTTAAACGCCCGTTCTGCCTTTCATCCCCTGGTGATCCCCTTGCTCTCTCATTCCAACTTTCAACAGTTTCCGTGCTTACATTCCCTGCTTCACCAGCAACTGCCATGTTGCAAATATTGTGCTGACGCTTAAATCTATCAAGCCAGCCATTAGATGCAACAAAATCATTCATTTCTAACTTTTCTGCAATAATCATGGCTTCCTCCTGTAGCATTGCTCCGGAAACTGGTATGTTGGATTTTCTACACAAGGTATACCAGTCCCAGACTGATTCATTCACGTCAGAATATTTAGCCGTGTGACTTCTCTTCACTTGGTTTCGACAGATGTTACTTTCGTACAATGTCGCGATTGATTCTTTGTTTCGTAGAATAACTTGAATCTGGGTTTTGCCTGTTCCAAACTGATCAGCAATTTTCCTGCTTCCTAGCCTCCTGCGCAGACGTCCTTAGGGCTCGTTTATTTCTCCCTCACGGACGTCTGCTAGAACCGAGCTTCCACTTCCGTTCGCCGGCGGTTGGCCAATCATAGCTCACCTTCCAATTTCTGGAAAGTGGGACTTTGACCCCGCGTTGTATTCCCGCGGCAAAATGGCGGACGTAAGCAGTGCTTTGGAACGACTGTGCGAACAATTTCGTATCTCAGAGTTTAATGCACTCTACAAAGCGATAACGCACTTTGTGTTGAAGAAAACCGATTTATTTGTTAATTTGCCTACCGGTTTTGGAAAATCCTTGATATATCAAGCTTTACCGTTGCTTTCTGATGTCTTGTGTAATACCTCTGGTCACATTGTTGTTGTGATATCGCCTTTGGTAAATCTTATGAAAGACCAGGTCGAAAAGCTTAACAATCTTGGAGTTTCAGCAACCACTCTCAGCGACATGGACGATGAAAAAGCGACGGGTGTTGAGAAGGGAGCATTTTCAGTCGTTTACGGAAGTCCTGAAGCATGGTTAAAAATTGAACGCTGGCGAAAAGTGCTATCGAGTGATGTGTATTCGAATAAACTGTGTGCGATGGCAGTCGACGAAGCTCATGTAATAAAGCAGTGGTAAGCAAACTTAATCTGTTTATATGCGCATGTTTGTCAGGTTGTCTGAAAAGGTCGGCCGTTGCGGCTACCTCTAAATTTTGGAGTGCTTATTTTAACGTTTGCTTGTGGCACAATAAAGACTTATGTACATGTCAAATAAGGTTGCATTGCTGTTTTTAAGAAACTTGACAAAGAATTGGATCGTTTGATTTTTTGAATAAACTCCTCTTAATTATGGGAAATATCGTGTTTGATATACATGTTTTTCTCTTTGTTGCCAACTTTCTTTGCCTATTGCTAGGGGTACTTCTAACAACAACAACATGGCAGCCTTTAGGGAAACCTATTCGGAACTTCACGAATTAAGATCACTGGCACCTTCAGTAAAGATGATAGCCTTAACTACTACTGCCACAAGCTCCACCAGAAAGGCCATCACCGAAATATTGATGATGGAGCTTCCGCATGTTATATATGAAAACCCTGGCAAGGTCAACATTGCATATTCCGTGCATTACATAGAGAAAGATAAATCTGCTGAGGATTATTTTCAGTGGTTGGTTGATGAAATTAAACTGACGAAAACCAAGGCTACACGCACCATTATATATTGTCAGACCATAAAACAATGTGGGGTGCTTTACTCGACCATCAGAGGAATGCTTGGTGACAACTTCTTTGCTGACGGCAGTAATGACCCAAGAAATGTCCGTGGGGGAGAAATAAACGAGCCCTAAGGACGTCTGTGCAGGAGGCTACCTGCTTCCAAGATTTGGGTGTTTTTTCGCATACTCGAGAACAGCAAATTTCTGTGAAAGGTCAAGACATTTACGCTTCTTATGTAAATGGAAACCAACGGCGGTTCTAGGGTGACTATCTTGCCTTGGCTTCTTTGTTTCTCTAGTGCCACTTGGTAATGACTCGTTGCAGTTTCAGCTGTTTGTGTACACGATACACAAAACGAAACGAGTGATCCAGCCTTCCAGCCCGTCGTTTCTACGGGAGCGGCGATAGAGCAGTTGTTTGAATGGTTGCATATTGGCTTGGTACAAGACAAACATCGGTAATGCGTCTCCTCGCCACAAATTTTACAACATGCGGCAGACATTGCAAGGACAAGGCTTGTTACAGGAAACTGGCCGACCCGAGTCTCACACGTATTGTAACACTATGAGTCAATCGTGGAGCGGTTTTTGTTAACCCAACACCTTTCTGACAAGCAAATTGTAAACACTTCTTCCCGCTAACACTTTATCTGTAACATTATCAAAAGAGCTTTTGTATCATCCGTAATTGAAGTTAAGATGTCTAACGGAGCTATGCTACCAGTGAAATCATTTATAAGAGGTTACCACGAATATATGGATATCTGGGTGCCGAACGTGGAAGATAAATATGAACTCAAACGGGAACCAGAAAACAAGGACCCCAATGCTGTGGCGATTGTGCGTCCAGGTCCACGTGAGGAAAATCATCTGGGGAATGACCATGAAGTTCTAGGACATGTCCCGAAACTTATGGCGATATGGCTCACTAAATTTCTAAAGAGGGGAACAAATGATGGCAAAGCAGTTGTGAAGGGCAAGCGAATTAATAGAGGCGGCGGATATGGCTTGGAAGTTCCATGT
>Ga0126337_10003164_pt1 | contig 10695 bp, 6 predicted proteins | sample DipCmetagenome_FD_92527 | JGI IMG/M metagenome (GOLD analysis project Ga0126337, IMG submission 92527) | Coral microbial communities from La Bocana,Puerto Morelos, Mexico - Diploria C A metagenome | ecosystem: Host-associated > Invertebrates > Cnidaria > Coral | place: La Bocana,Puerto Morelos... | reverse complement strand
TTGTTTACAGCAAAATTTTCACGGACGAGTACTATCCATCCGGGTATTTTCGGCGGACGAACACTATGCGCTGATAGTGTCTCTCCGCGGATGAACACTATCGCGTCACGTGATCAATTTAAATCAATTAGAATCGGAGAAAATTTAGTGGTGAACTATAATTGTTAATAGACAACTATTAGATGTCTTAAGTCAAGAGTGTAAAAAGTGTACATTATCAGACTTTACTTGATATCACCATGTCTATTCTCTCTATTGTGCATGAAGTGTATTATTATCCAACATTGCTTCGTAGAGTACAAATAACGCGCGAAACGAGTACAAATATCACACGATATTTGTATTCATCTCATTCCCCCGACCGCGCGAAAGATTAAAAACCTTGGCAAGTCAGAATTTTGGGGAAACGAAAACGTTTGATAATAAATCTCTTATTAGACATTTTAGTGTGTAGTATCGCTGTAACCTTTTACTCATCATTTGTATTTTGACTTGCCCTTCGGGCTCGACACAATACTGCATGACTCGTAAACATAGACAGCGATACTACACACTAAAATGTCTAATAAGATATATTAATTATACACTTTAGACATCTATTAGATGTCAAAAGTCAAAAGTGTATAAATTGTATATTCTCTGACCTAACTCAAAGTCTCCATGTCTATTCTGTTTATTGTGTATAATATAAAGTGTATAATTATACACTTTAGACGTCTATTATCTGTCTAAGATCAAAAGTGTTTAAAGTTTCTATTGTCAATCTTTACTCAAACGTCAAGAGTATAAAAAGTGTCATTATAATTGCGTGTTCAGTTATACACGTTTATCAAATGTATAAACGTGTAGTGAAAAATAACTATCTATTATCTGTCGTTCTTTTAAACACAAGGACATTTTGTTAGGTCGGTGAATATACACTTTATACACTTTTGACTTTAGACATCTAATGGATGTCTAAAGTGTAAAAATAACTTGTTCTCTAATCACTCTGCAGTGAAACGAGAACAAATCATTTTCATACTAAATATCATCAGACGCAGACAAGGGTCAGGAATAGGCATCTCATTTAATGATAGCTAGAACTATGTATACACGGGCAATGTTAAAGTATAATCATTTACAGGACAACCGTACGATAACTACCAAATATCCGTACATATAGAAATTTACATCAGAACGTCTTAAATAAGTACATTGATTTCTAAATACCTCTATATTTAAACTATTCAGTTAGACGTTTAAATTAACGACAAAAATAAAAGAAAATTGACAGAAATATAGCGAGAGACGCCGTCGAGTGACCTTGGACTGCAAAAATACCGAACATCCGAAATAGCACTACAAAAACCGTGCATTCCATAACGTGAGAAAATACATTTGTGCGGGAATATACAGAATAGATAGTTCGTGTAAAGAGTGTATAAATATACGTATATAGACGTATATTGTCGTATACACTTTATACCTCAGGGATATAAACTGTCTATTCTGCAATACCAGGCCTTACTCCAAATTCAGCAATCCCAGAAGTCAGAGACAATAATTTTCGTTTGCGTTGACATTTCATAACAAAGCGTCGTGGATAGTTGTTGTATGCCAAGATATCGAGAACGTGCTTGCGTTTCCTGCGTTTGCCGGCGTTGGTCGAGGGATCCTGTCCGCTCTGTCTAAAAGAGTGTTGACTACAAATTGTTTGTGTTGTACGGGGTGGCGGGGATCAAAAATCGAGATATATTTAAGTGTGGGATGGTTTCCTATACATCTCCACTTTTTTCAAGTGGCGAGGGTGTCCAGGATAGAAAGATGAATGTTTTCTCCAACTTGAATAGTAATTTGTGTATGAGGATTGGCAGAGCTGAGGTAGGCATGAAATGCAGCTATCCTCAAAGCTTTGTTATGAAGTGTGAATCCAAACAAAAATCATCGCCTTCGACCTCTGGTATCATTGACACATCTGACACTAATCAATTGCCCCAATCGTGCTTCCTTGTTTTACCGTACGTGAAAGGGGCCTTTGAAAAGATCTCCAGAGTGTTACGAAAGTCGGCTATGAACCTATTAGAACACTGCACTAGCACTTTCCAAAACCCAAATACAGGATTCCAAAGGTAGAAGTCATGTTATTTACAAAATAAACTGCTCAGGCTGCGACCTCGTATATTATGGCCAGAGCGGAAGAGCTCTTACAACTAGAATTTCGAAACACAAAATAGAAGTCCGTATTTTTGACGCCAATTCAAAGATTACCCAACATTCGATAACGTTGAAACCATCGACAGAGCGAACAAGTAGCACAAAAAAACTTTTTCTGGAAGCATGGTATTCTTAAAGAGACAAGAACGCAGAGAATCACCATGTGAACATTACTGATAATTACGCATCGCTTCATAATTTGCAACCGTTCATAATCATACACTTACCATATTTGCATAATGTTAGACCTTTTTCATTGAACTTTGTCCATTACACTTTCCATCCACAATCGATGAAGACCGAAGTTGCTCGTTCGGTGGAGAGGTCTTTTTAGTGTTTTTTCATGAAACTTTTAAGCAGAGTTGGTAGAGGGGACCCAACTCTGGTTTAAGCCATGCAGTGTCAAACTATTTACATAGTAAAACTAATGATATGTGAAAAGAAACAGAGTGAGCAGATATTACCGGCATATAAAAATGAGGTAGCTGTGTTGATGTCAAATTAACAGAGAAAGAGCTGAGGGATAAATGAACAGCTGCTTATTAACGCCACAGCCTGGAAGCATAGATGTCCATAAAGGATCCGCAATCTAAAAATGACCGCATCACCATCCCAGAAGTCTACAAGTCTTTGGCACGCGCCTAGGTCTCACGCTACGTTTTCTTTAAACTTCAGGCGGAATCTTCCTCAATGCGTGTTCGACGTGCTGCTTTTTGAATCATGCACGCTAACGTTAGTATTTTAACTGATAAGGCTCAAGCGCCAGCCAAAACATCTTGAACAAAATACCAAAATAGTCAGTGTGAGACCATTATCCTAACATTATCTTACAATAATAATCGCCTCTTGTTCATCAGAATGAGATAACAATGAGTGAAATTGAGCCAAGTAATCCTGTTTCCACAAAACCTACCCAGCCTCGCTCAGAATACATGGACTTAACAGAAGCAACCACATACCACTCCGAAACACAACGCGTTGCTCAAAGTGCTGATTACGCTCCCCTTCATCCATCAACGCGCTCTTGGGAAGTTGCAAGGCAGCACGTGACAATAGAAAAAACAATCGGTAAAGGTGCTTTTGGTCAGGTCGCCAAGGGAACGGTAATAGGACTTCGAGGCAGGCCTGGAAAGACGACAGTTGCTGTTAAAATGCTTAAATGTAAGATATCTTTCTGCTGCTACCGCCAGAGCCCACTATTTAAATCCTTTATTTATTTTCAAGTACCGTGAATTTTGGCTGACCGACATTATCAGCGTACATTCAAGTCGATTTCTTCATGATTTACAATTGGTGTTTAGTACTTGTTAACTGAGATCCGGCGATCTTTCAGTGAAGGTACTTAACAGTTACTTACTTATAGTTATGGTTTCTTTGAAAATTCTTTCTTATTGTTTCCTATTGCTGTAGTTGTTGTTACTATTGTTGTTGTTGGAGTTTCAATAGAAAAAATAAAATAGTTATTCAGACGCAACATTCATTCATGAAGCAGATTAAAAAACGCTACACGGAATAACATGGTGAGTAAGTGTTACAACCATGGAACATAGCTAAAGTATAAAATGCTTGCTAATTCTTCTTTTTAGCAGTTAATTCTTCCGAATCAGATAGGAGAGATTTGCTGAGAGAACTTGACACAATGAAGCAGCTCAAACCACATCCTCACGTCATCAATTTACTGGGATGTGTCACTGAAACTGGTAACTGTTTAAAACATGAGATACTCATACCATAAATTAGAGATTGACGTCAAATTGTCTTGTCAAGGAACACCGTTCATTAGATTTTAGACTAGATAAATTGACGAATTATCGTTTATGCATTCTATTTCTGTCGGATTTAAGTTGATATAATATTTCACATTATTTCGTAATTAGTTGTGATTGATTTGTACTACACGAATATGCTTTTGTTTGTAATGTATTTCGCAGAACCACTTCTGGTGTTGATCGAGTATGTACCTTATGGAGATCTGCTGGGATACCTGAGAAAGAGCCGTGGATTAAACGACACTTATTACAAAGACCCGGATATCAAACCACAAACAAGTCTGACGTCACAACAGCTGATGAAGTTTGCTTGGCAAATCGCTGATGGCATGAGTTACCTGTCTTCACAATCTGTATGTAACATATTATCTTGTATCCTTCACCAGCATTTTCCAATATTAGGGGCCTCTTGTGAAAATATGTGACGAACAAAACAACTTATTTAAAGTGGAATTTAAAGTAAAATAGATAAATTATTTATCGGCTACAACGACGTCAGATTTTCCTCCGTATTAATGCGTTATTTATTTGTTTTTTCTTGTACATCTGATTTTCCGTTATAACAGATTATCCACCGTGACCTGGCAGCTCGAAATGTCCTAGTTGGTGAAAGAGAAACGTGTAAAGTGACAGACTTTGGAATGGCCAGAGATGTGCAACAGGAAAACATTTACGAAAGAAAGACAAAGGTAATAACCCTAAGATGAAAATTGTTTCTGTTGTTTGTTCCTTATTGTTCATTTAAAGGGTATCACACCGTTTGTGTGAGACCTCTCCTACCCGACTAACTGACTGGGCTCCCTAATTTCGCAGTTGCGGTGCATAACGTTTTCAATCGCCTTTACTTCCTTTCTGAAATTAATCCTCTGCAACATATCAATATTTTAACCCATATTCGCGTGCTAAGTTTGTAATTTTTCCCCCAAGATTAAGCTAATACGAATAAGTGAGAATTTTGATTTTAGTTTTTTGTAAGTTGGCGGTGAGTTTCTGTTTATACTCTCAAACTACACATAATGACGTAAGACGGTTCACCGGCTCAGTTCTGAACAACCCGGCTCTGATTACAATAAGTTAGACAGGTTTGATCCCGCGATCCAATCGAAAAGCTGGTACTGGGTGAGCGCCTAACTTCCAAAAAAATCACGTGACCTCTATGAGCTCAAAACTTGATCCCGTAATTTGGTCAAGTGATGCTGGTCAACGGATACCTTGCCTTGGCAGATTTTCGTTGATAACAAAATGGATGTTCGATATCAACGATGCACACTGTAAACCAAGGCCGCATGTCCGATTAGTTAGATTATGGCCGCCATATTGTGTGAAAAGAAAGAAGAAAACCACGAATGCAAGGGGAACGGGAAAGTCGCTAAGCGAAAGGTTTAATGAACAGAACAATGGCTGTGCAAGTGCCTAATAATTCTTGTTACATTTGTTTGCCGTCCTCTGCAAAACAAAGCGTGAAATGACCAAATTCTGTGTTGTGTGGGGAACGTAAACCACGTTCCATAACTAGCTTTGACATAGAAACAAAGAAAATGACTTAAGAGTATCGCGATTAAACACCCTTTTGTTCTGCAAGCAATACCGTTAGCAATTTTTACCATAAGAAAAGCAATTGCGGGTTTCTATGTGTTTCGGGTTCCGCTTGGCGGCCCTTCGGACCACCGGAGCTCTGCTATAAAGTTTACGTTTATATTTATGGCGAGTGTATGTGGCCACGAGGAATGCGATTACTCGGCGGACTTGTTACCTAATGGTGCAGGGAGTCACGTTTCATTCTGATGAAAACCGTCGGTCCGTGTCAGAATCTGCAAGGAGTCTTTATATTGCAAAAATAGACGGAAACAAAAATGCGCACAATGCTTAAACTTTGATTTAAAGGGTGGAGCCCAGTCTTTCCATTTGACCATTTTGGTTATAGCCAAGAAACATGAGTTACATGTACCTCTTTTACCTTGATCTTCCCTTGGTATAACTTATAGCTACTAGACGAGTGACTCATGCTGCTCTTACAGTACTAAAGCTCGCCTGACAGAAAATATATTTAAAGAAGTAGACTGGCAGCAATTTTTGTGTGTGCAAGCCTATGCCTTGACGGGGTCTGCGGGAAACCTTTTTCTAATTGACATTGAAATGGAATTGTTCAAAAAAAATTTCCAATTTTTAGGGCCGTCTTCCAGTTAAATGGACTGCTTATGAAGCGTTGTTGTATGGAACCTATACCACCAAAAGTGATGTGTAAGTAGATCTACTCACTGCAGGCCAATCAGAACCACAGAAAGGTATCAACAGTAAACGTTATGTAACAAATGATCACGAGATTCTACTCTCTATCGGTGCTTCTAACAAATTGAAGATGCGACGATTACGGCTGAAAAATCAAAGATCCCGAGATTGACGTGAAGATAATGAAGAATATGAAGATATTAAAGCGTAAGAACTTAAATAATATCTGGGATTTCTGTTCGTCTTTTTTTTTGCAATTTATTTCTAAAATGATCTTGCATATATTCAGGATCAGCGAATCTGTAGCACACGTGGATTAAGCCTAGACAATGGATTTTTCTACAGGCCTACTCGAAGTTGCCAATCCCGATAAGCGACAGACGATTGAAGTGAACAAGAATTACAAGTTTTATGCTTGATCCATGAAGCTTGCTGTTTGAGAAATGAATTGTAGAGCTATTTACTATACCAAAACTTGGCTGCGTTATGTGACCATGAAAATATATTTTCTAGTCCTGCAATATCGTGCATAAATTTGAGTGAATTGTGCGATTTTTGATAATGGTTTTATCGAAATGACTCACTAAAAATTCGTGACGTCGCTGGTCAGGTGATCGGATAATACATATATATTGAGAACAGAGTACTCACAAATTTAGTTAATGCGACTCGTTTTTGCCACTCAAAACCACTTTTCTGCTGTCACAGAAATATAAAACACTCTTGAAACACGAAAAATAGTATTCTTTGTGGGGGGTCCTATAAAAGCTAGTGACGTAATTTTATCATCCTCAAAATTGTCGTTAAATGACAAATTTCAAGTGGGCCTATATCCGATATTAATCAGTACGTGAAATACTATCATCGGGCCGAATTTGGTGCTTTTATGAAAAAGCGCACAATCCTTTCACCATATTGCCGGACTATTCAACCACATTTGTTGTATATCAATTGTGAATGTCATAGTCGTAAATGTTAAGACACTATTAATTTTATTTGTTCACAGATGGAGCTATGGAGTTGTCCTTTATGAGATTTTTACGATAGGTAATATCATAAGTAAACATTACTTCGATCGGTTTGCACAGTTCGGGAAAAGCTGAAAGGGAAATTTGCCAAAAAAAATGAATAAATTACTGTAACACGTGAAGATCGTTAAGAAAACAAACAAATAAACAAACTAAAAATACAGGGAAAACACGAGTCTTAGGCATGTTTCGGGTGCAAATGATCTTCAAAATTTCATGGAAATACAGAGGAAAAAGTGTTCTCTTTTTTAAACAGGTTTTGCAAATGGCTTTCAATGGAAGTAGTCATTGTTAATTGCGCGCCTCTTTCATTGATACATTCCGTTACTCCGTTTGCGATGGTGGCGGCAATTATAATTTCGACAAACAAAGTCCAACGTTCCTGCGGTTTTACCGATAAACTCGAGATATTTGTTCCTTTTTTGTAGGTGGTTCACCGTATCCACGAATTCATGGCAGAAAAATTGGAGGCCTGCTTCAGGAAGGATATCGAATGCCTAAACCACAACACGTAGATGACAAATTGTAAGTTTTGTTTCTTGAAAACCCAGCCAGCAGTAACAGCACTTTTTGGAGTGCTGTAATGCACATGTTATCGCAATTTCTACAGGCGAGACCGGACAGACATAAATTACACACAAATGACAAGCAGACTTTCTATGCTGCTGCCTACCAAAAGATTGAGACAGAATAAAAGAATAAAAGAAGATGGATACAAAACCTGTCTGCAATACTTTGGATGTTTTGCGTTTTATAAGTCTTTGTTATAAAAAAAAACCTTTTTGGGGATTATGTTTTAGCCCATTTAGGACATTCTTTGAGTCTGACGATTCGCACCTCCCAACGCTGTTGTGATTGAGTACCCTCCTTTCGTTCCTGGAAAGCGAAAATGGACAATTTTTTCGAAAGAAATTCAAGCAAAATTGATCGGTATTTGGAACTACGTGTGACATCGAAATTTATTAAAACAGTCCATCAGAAGTTCTTTTTTATCCCAGGTATCACATAATGATGAAATGCTGGGAAAATGACCCGGATGAAAGACCAACATTCACCGATTTGCAAATTCAGCTTAAGGATATGGAGAACCAACACAGGGTAAGACAAAGGCATATTGTTTTTTTTTTACTGTTTTTTTATTAAGAACGTCTGTGGAGCCAAACGTAAAACGTAATTATTCACAAAGTCATCTAGGATCTTGCTAATATATACAATATAAACCTCAGGGCACATCCTCTCGAGTTTGCTGCTTTGGGTAACATTTAGTAAGATCGACACTAGATCCTTCCCAAACGGATAAAGCACTGCGTTTCGTCGCCCAGTAGTTTATGCGGAGTTTATCTGAGCATGTGGCATTTTTGGCCCAAAAAGTAGTAGCAAATTGCAAAGTATTAAAGATCACTGGAGGTGATATAGGGGTTAGGTTCAAACGCATGTCAAATTTTTCTGGTTTCGGTAAACAGATATACAGATATACAACATGGTCGCGTAGCTGCGGGTAATAGTGGTTTGGGAACCGTGGTAAGAAATTCAACGTCTTCAGTTATAGCATATGGACTTTATATTTGAGGCACGAACCTTTCTACTTAAGCCTCGACCTTTTGGAAAGGTATCACTTTTGATTGCAAAGAAGTCCGTCTGACTTCCACATAGGGAGTTTAAAAAGCTACTACGGAGACGCCGAGGACAACGTCGATTAAAAAATAACTTAGGGTTATATTTTACCTTAAGTCATTTACTCTCTTTATCATTGACAAAACTATCACGAAACTGAATCTGAGACACGGCGAAACATTTGAAATAGAAATTTTTAGCCGTCGTGGTTTACGTTCTTCAGACAACGCAGAAGTAACTCATTTCACGTTGTTGTTTTGCAGTACGGCAAAGAAATGTACCAAGATGTATAACACACGTGCACAGCCATTTTTCTGCTCATTAAACCTTTTGTCTAGCGACATTCCCGTTGCCGTCGTGGTTTTCTTAAACTCCCTAATGCTTAAGGCATGGTCATGATTATTGGACCCACATTCGTATTCAGCTTCAGCTGTACCATACCCGGTTGCCTGTATTTGTGTAATGTTTTACCATATTTTAATTTTTAGCGCCTGATCAACATGAAGATGTTTGACAAGAGCCAGTTGTATGCAAACGCCGAGGACTTGGTCGTGTAAACTAGCAGAAGTTTCATCACTGCTCAAGCACCAAATATTCATTGATTTCGCTATTAAAATTTGTAGTGTAGTGTTTCGCTGAAAAATGGATAAACTATTGCATTAGTCTTAAGCTTCTAAGTAAAGTTGCTTTACTTGCTACCCTTTTTGTTCCCAAGTATCAACGTATCTCGACAGGCTGTGTCTTCAATTCACACAGTGACTGATGCCCATGTCAATTTTGATACAAAAAAGTTAGGAACTGAGACCTTTCTCAAGCAGATTCAGCTGAACTTGTGTACAAAAAGGTCGTTTTGAGATTACTGGAAAATTTCGCTTGTACAACTTTCATTTATAGTATTGTTCTATACGAATAAAAGAAAAGTGTAAACAGGAATTTGAATGAGAAATACGATGCACAAAGCGAACACAAGTTAGGCAGTTTCTCAGGTAAAATACTGGAAGTTCAGAGAGATTATGGGTTCCAGGATATTTAGGAAAAGAAACAGTGCTTTTGTCATGCGTCAATGACAAAGGCTCATACATTTTTTATCCTTCATTGCTGATGTTACCGTATCAGTTATTACCCTAGGCTTGTATTCTCAAGGGATTATTTTCGATGTTTCGCAAAATAAAGCTTGGAAACGCTTTACACAAGCTCAGTGGCTTTGTGTTTTTAACATTCTAACTCTAGGCTTTAGCCGGTTGGTACTGTTGATCAGCAGTATAAAAATGTGAATGTACTTTATTTTTACCAAAAAGGTGATATTATCTAAAATTCCCATGCAATTTGCAATTTCGCGCATAGGAATGTCGTAGGTAATAAACCAAGCCTGTGTAGAAGCATAGTTTAGGATACCTAGGGTTATCATAAAACGCCGCGCACCATTTAATGGTGTAGTTAAAGTTTCTTAATTGCAAAGCGACCTTAAGCTGTCGTAGTTTGCAAAAAAAGTGATTTGTTTTATTTAGCTAATTGTCGGAAGAGGGCGAGCTTTCTAACTAACCAATGTCCTATTCAATATGAGGTGTTTATTTTGAGCTAGGAAATGCTCGAATTTCTCAGGAAAACTTGCATACTAATAAAGTCTATCTATATTATTTAAACCTGGCTTTCCTCCATGTTTTAAATGTCCGTATTTCGTAGAGTACAAACCTTGCCCAAGTAAACAGAACTACCTTATTACATGAAATTTTGGCGACACTTTAATTTAGCGATATTAGCGATTTTTCAAAAAATCGCTAAATTAAAATGCACCAAAATTAAGTGTCACTAAATTTAAATCATCGCTAAATTAAAGTGAGTATAATATGAAATTCCGC
>Ga0126337_10003163_pt1 | contig 10697 bp, 5 predicted proteins | sample DipCmetagenome_FD_92527 | JGI IMG/M metagenome (GOLD analysis project Ga0126337, IMG submission 92527) | Coral microbial communities from La Bocana,Puerto Morelos, Mexico - Diploria C A metagenome | ecosystem: Host-associated > Invertebrates > Cnidaria > Coral | place: La Bocana,Puerto Morelos... | reverse complement strand
TCGGTTTTTGGTGATGAAACAGTGCTATATGGCTACTGCCAAACAGTTCTTTCAAAGTGCGTTAAGCGTGTGTGAAGGTAGCAAGAAAGAAGTAACAGTCTTTCGAAGAGCCGATTTTTGAGTCAAGAGTGTTCTGAAGTTTTTGTACATAACATTTTCCGAGCGTTTACCTTGTTCTCTTGCGATAGACTTGCCGCGCTGTAAAATAAACAGATCAATATTCTAAAAAGTGAATTTTCTTCATAGTTTCTCGCGAGTAAATATTTCAAGAGAATCGTACATTCCAAGGTCTAAGCCCTACTTTACCTACTCTTCATCCGTCTACCCCATCCTCCTCCCTTCCCCCTCCCCTCCGCTTCCCCTCCTCCCTTCCCCTTCTCCCTTCCCCTTTCCCGACCATCGTCTAAGCTCCTTGTACCTCGACAGTTATAACTCGTCCATATGCTATAACGTGTTGTTCTGTTTTGTTCATGGAAATCATTGACTATCCCCGAAATAACCGGCATCAGGTTTCTATCACTCTCTGAAGGTTATATTTTCATTGTATTTTCCATTCAAACAATTCATAGGAGTGTCATAGATATTTGCAGTTTACATGTAAGCCAAACGTTGAAGCGTGCAAAACCTTCCTGTCTACACTCATGTCAGTTGCATGCCGTTCTGGCGAAGGCATACTGAAATGCCTAGAGAGACCAGTGCCATTTAGAACTGTTGATGCTGACTCGTAAACGATCTCTTTGGTGTGCGGGAGATGAAACTCGGAAAGGGATTTGTTAAGAGAACACTTTAGAAGGAAATTAATACAAAATGTGTTTTTTACTTCACTTTTTTTATGATAAATTTCTCTAACTATTTTTTTATACATATTTTAACAATTTTGTATTCGGTGTCCAGTTGCATATTGTTTGTTCATCTGAGCCTTTCTTGTGTTGTTATCTTGTGTTCCTTTGGAGGAAACTTGCTATGTCATATGCAGTGTCTGTCCATCAGTGTCAACTCGATCTCTCCTTAATTCCCCGCAATCACAAAACTTCCGCAAAAATATGATGATGGTCGAATACTCTATTCGAAGATAGCAGACAGGGTTTTATCATTACACAATAAATTTTTTGATACAATATATATCGAGCTTTATACGGACATCCGTTAAACGGGCACTCGTCCATACTCTGTGCAGCTACCTAGTAGTGCCGCGAAGATCGAGGATTCACTGAGGAGTTTAGCCAAACTTGGTTAAGCTACCGAGGTAGATCCTCTTCTATAATCAAAGTTGGGCTTATCGCTTAAAACTTCACAGTGTCATTTGGAGTCGATCACTTTTCTCATTTAATTCAAACCAACATGTGGTACGCTCAGGCCTGTAAATCATCTCTTCTTTGCTGATTCGCTGTACTGACCACGCATTTCCAAAATCGCTTTCAGCAGTTTGGCGGACTCATAGCTGCACTGTTTGTCTATTGCGTCCTGAAGCTGCCTTGAGTACAAACTTAGAAACTCTTTTTTGATGTAGTAAAGGTCAATCTGCAAAGAAAGGAAGGAAGAAAAAGTAGTTAATAATCAGAGTTGTTTCGTCCGAGTTTTTGCTGGAAGCCCATTCTGATGTTATCAAAGTTTTGTTACTTGGTACACTTGGCACCATGAATGATTTGAATTCGACACTGAATGGCAACAGACAATTGCCAGGGAAATAATAGTTGAAAACCTGACGGAAACTTTGTTTTCACTAATTACCAAAAAATGAATTCCAAATCAGTTAGGTCCATTCTCGTCTCTTTTGGTCTCAACTGAACAAAAGGATCGCGGACTCTGGGCACGAGAATGGTCAGTGACGTATCGCATATATCGAGACCCTGGACTATATTTTGTCTCTAAATGGCTGAACTTACCTCTGATCTGGAAACCATTATCCTTAATATTTTTAGTTCATCAGCCTTGGCCATTTCCTTGGCAAAGTATCGAGGAGGGGTTTCTAATACCAAAACTGCAACAATAAAACCATGCTATTATTACATGTTAATAATAAGAGTTAATAATAAGAGTATCCTGTCTGTCTGCCATCAAGTGAGGGCCTATATAATTATTTAATTCCATCTTTACTCAATTAATAATAACATTTGCCATATATTCTAGAAATTTCATGTTCTGAAATCTGAGGCAGGGTAGGATAGTCAGACCCCATGTTGAATGATAAGTAAGAATTGTTCGGGCGGTCAGTGTAAAGCATAGATTGTAGATTGTAGTCTGCAGACCAGGGGTAAAATGGGTGCAGACTAAATGCAGACAGCAGGCTAGACTTAAAAACTGAATCGTGTTTCCATTTCGATCATTGAGAGGTAACCGTAAGCAGCCTATCCAGAGCGTTATTCAGACTAACTTGAGTGATATTCACTGGGCTAACTGGAGTGAAGACATAAGAAATACGATTGACCCCGTAACCTTGTTTACGGCTTATAGCATGCACTCGATAATTGAAAGAAATAACACGATTTATCAAAAACTGGATCGTGGAAAGTTTTTGTTGGCTGAGCCATCATGGATTATGAGCTATTATACCATGCTCTACAAATATGATAAACGTAAAGGTGAATTTTGGAGCGTCCTTTTATTTGTTTAGTTATATTTGCGGGCGTTTTTACACTGACCGATTGTTCGGGTACGATTTCGAGGACTTTCCACTTACCGCAATCTTTCAAGGTATCTCGTGCTTGTTGTGATAACGTTGAACATCTGTCATCAATAAACTGCGCAATGTTGACTCGGTGCAGATCAAGAAAAGCAGCAAATGTTTCTCTTAATTGATTTCTGCCAAGTGGCTGGCATAACAGGGACAGCACATCGCCATCGTTGAACAGTTGTGTTGCTCTTTCTCTTGCCGCTATCTTATCAGCTCTTTTCTTGGCAGACGACCGATCCACATTTAGTAGAGAAACTAAAATGTGTCTGACATCCTCGTCTTCTAACTTGGATAATTCATTTTCTAATGTTTTTCCATACTCTGTAAATATGAATTGCAAAAATATGTGACTACATAATATAGTCTGTTCAAGGCTTATTCACGCCTTTCCCCAACTACTAACTGACCGAAGGCCTTAAACAAAGGACGAAGGGTAAATTGGACTTACCCTTCATTTTCTATTAATGGGAATAATTTCATCAGCTACTTCCAATCAACCATGGATTATTACTATTACTTTTGGTTTGGAATCATTTAATTTTCCGAAATACAAGACACATTATAATAATCTCTTCTAAAAAAATCTTACCAATATTTTTCAGTTAAGACAAACTGGAATATCCGGAAAAATCCCGGGGAGAGAGAGAGATCTCCCATATAAAACTAGGACGGGGGTGCTCATCATGCTTTTTAGTGCTTAAAAAAAGCAGTTTTAGTTCATCTTAGGTTGTTCGGCCTTAAAAGGTCTACAGCGGGAGCTTTTGTCATGCCTTTTAGGATATTAAATCGAAAGAAGTCAGTGCTAGTTTTTGTGTCACTTTAGAATTGGTACTTCTTAGGGAAGAAAAAAAAAACATTTTAATCCAAGCCCACAAAACATTGGGAAGTGCAGTGGCCTCACAGTCAGTACGCTCATCTCGGTATCAAGTGGTCCGGGGTCGAGCCCTGGTCGGGGACATTGTGCTGTGTTCTTGGGAGAAACACTTTACTCTCACAGTACCTCTCTTCGCTCAGGTGTATAAATTGGTACCAGCGAATTTAATGCTGGGGTAGCGCTGCGATGGATTAACATCCCATCCAGGGGAGAACAGAATATTCCTAGTCGCCAGGAGCCCATCACTAGAGGCGTGCAACTCCCACACTAAACCTATCACGGCGTTTTTACAGACCGGGCTACTTTTAGGCTTCTTTTCCTGCGAAATAGGTCAGTTTCGGGGACTGGTGTCATCCATACGATTACAACTACAGGCAGTGGTTTTTTGCGATCAATAAACCTCTGAATTGTTTCACTTACCAGCGAAATAATCTTCTTTGATATCCATCAAACTGTCATTTCTACTTGATATAATAATAGACACAACCGTGTTGAAATCCTGGTCATCAAACGCCTTATGTAATGACTTGATGTCATATGTGATTGGTGAATACAGCAAAGCTGTCACCACTTGTTTGGCTGTTCCACTAAACTCTGACTCCAGTACAGTCGTTAAATCCTGCCAAAAGAAAACAAAAATTAAAATTTAAAAAACGTTTCTTCCTTTTCATTGTCTACCTTCCTTCTTTTCAGACCGCCTGCTTGTCTTCTAAAGGTTTTCCTACCTCATGGAATCGCTCTTTATATGCCTGTAGCAATCTTTTTCTCTGCCTGTTGGTGAATCTGGCCAGGATTTTGACAATGCAAACCTCTTCAGTGCCCTGTCCTCGCATGGCATCCTGCAGTTGATCAGCTTCCTTGTCCCAGTTGGGAGGCTGAAGTCTATTGGAGCCCAGACCTGCCTGCATGTTACAAGACCGCAGCATTGTGTCAATACACCGAAAAGGAATTGATGATGCGTGAAATTAAATAGCTGCTGTGATATTTACTTTAAAAACCTAACACAGGAGATTTAGATGTGCTGTTCTTTTTGTTTCTGTTTCAAAGAGCAAATCATTTAGGATCTTAAAGACAGATCAGAACTACATCAACCAAATTAACTCAGTTCTCTTCATGCAAGATTGACTCAGCAAGTGATCAAAGATAAACAACATTATGTGTTAACTTTGATGTTTAATACCAGATTAATAAAGAACGACGGTCTATCTTCAATAAGAATAAGTTAGATTAATTGTAATGATGCTATAAGGAAAATGACAAAGACATTTAAGTTAAAAGTTCTAACAATACATGTTTACTATTTAAAACGTAACAGAGACGTCAGCCGCCATTGCATTGTTGACTGCTTGCGGAAAAGCGATTGCTTTTCTCAGTTTTAGGTTTGCAACCGAGTGAAAAAACTGATTGCGTGATTCCTCATTTTCAGTTTCTACTCCATCATGTTCAGTCGTTTGTCTCTGGATTCACCCTAATGTCACTGAATCAACTTCTATGGAAACAACTTGAATTTATACGCATATAGCTTTACGTCTTGCTAAGTAGTGCAAATCGAAGCTTTAGGAACATTTGATCGTTACAAACATTCACACAACGCCTGGTCGAACACCTGAAACTGACGTTGAGGTTTAGTTTGGGGTAAGGGATGGGTAGATAAGCATGTGTGAGGGAACACGGTTCTGCTGCAGTGCACTCTTGTAAATCAGAACTGGCAAGTCCGATGTTATATATTTGTGAGAATAAAACCGTCGTAAACTGAATACAGAACAAGATGTGTTATTGAGCTTTGACTTTTACAGACATTATTACGCTTATGCCACATTCAGTTAGAAACTATCTGAAAGTTTTAGACGCCCAAAAGTTGAGACTAGGATCACTGCCATGATTACATATGCAATTCTGATAAAACTCATATCAACATTGACAGATTAATCGTGGACGGTAATTTTCAGGAATGTCATGTGTAATGTGGAAAAGAAAACACGACTTACTTGTACCTTGCACAAGTCTTTTGTAGACACTGTGCAACCCATTGCCCGTGCGTTCACTGTACAACCGACTTACAACAACCGGAATGCAACGGAAATGAAACGTTTCCATTTCACTGACTTCTCGTGACGAAAACGTCATGAATATGTAATGTAAATCAGCACACAGAGAGGCGTGCTTGCGTCATTGTGGTATACTTAGTCTCGTTTAGTGTCACTGGTGCAGTTCCTTATGTAACCTCTTTTCCTTTCGCGGATCAAAATGCAAGGTGATTTGTTATTATAATTTAATAGTTTTTGAATACTGTCATATTTCTGAACTGTTGAGCTGAAGATTTGAAGGAATATTGCCGGTGCTCAGTTTCTTGTTTCTAAATATAGGTATCTACCTGCTGATCAGTCTTTTAAGAGGTAGATAGTTCCGGTCAACATGACGTCAACGTTCAAAGACCAAGTGATATTTTCGTGGTTCCAGGTGAACAAACTTAATCAAGTGACAGTTTCTCCGCCTGACAAACAAAGCCCCAAATACAATAACCGACAGAGATTTATTTGGGAGCGGCCTGTTTTGCTCGCTGGTTTTTCCGCCACGACCTAAGTTCATTCCATTACTAACTGTTCTAAAAATGCACTCGCTCGTGGAACCTGCCAAATGAGGTTGAATTGTGAGTTGGCAGTATTTGAACAAGGAAGTCGGATTTCGGAATAAGATGTTGCCACAGGCGGTTTGTTTGCAAGACTTCAAAAGTCAGTTTGAACAGTAACGACCAGTAACATACGAAACACCTTTAAAGTTTTAAACAGGAAGATGTCTTACATGCATCTGCATTGTTTGGGACGCAGGCTCTTTGAATATCTCAACCAGAAAGACAATCAACAATTCCCAGTACCATTCACTTATCATACTCACTTTTCCACAAACCAGTCTTGACCAGTCGGATTAATGTAAGAAAAACGTCAGTTATCGATTGAACCTTGCCATGACGTAATTGAATTTTAAATCGAAATTGTCATGACGACGATAAACAGAAAACCTTAAAATCAGTAAAACTTAATTTACTGATAACCTAGTTCATCTAGATAAGCCAACAAAAACAACATACACAAAACAAGAAAGCGCTGTAGGTTTATCTTGATCAAGTCTCGAAAACACTCAGACTCAAGCCTTCAGAGACCGAAAGAATACAGATTTAATGACGTTTTTTGAAATAATGTTAAAATTTACAATAATTTATCTTTCGACGCCGTGAAAACTTTTTTTGTCGCAGATCAGAGTTGTATTCCTGAAATCACTCCCATTATGTTTTGTTGGGGAATATTTAATTAAATCTGAACTCTGTTGAAAACTCTTCCAAACAGCCTTCAATACATAACCACGAAGAAAAAACGTGTTTCTAGTTTCTAATGACAACTAAAACTGAAAATATAATATCAAAGAATAATAATTATAACTTATGAAAATAAGTTAGGTAAGATCCTAAAAAATTGTTTCAAGACATGTTTAGTAACACCATGTTATTCTGTATTTTGGTTTTAAATATTAATCAAAATTGTCCTAGAACTACAACAATGTATTCTTGTTTTAATGTTAAGGCTGTATGTCGAAACTGAATTTAGATTTTCTTATGGATGTATTTCGGGTCAAAGCGTGTTTGCTACAGGCAAAACCGGAATTGGGTTCGTTACTTTTAAGTGAGAATTTGTAAGGCAAACACGGCTCATGTGCAATATACAGTGGTTGCTATGAATAACAGAGAAATGAATTGAAAGAAGCGAATAGCATGCAGTTGTGTATAGTGTTAGTTTTTATAATTCATAGTATTATATAGAGAGCAAGAGATTATCTCTTGATAGAGAGGAAGAACTTTAGCATATCATTTTATTCAGTTGTGCTACAAATATTGCAGATGCCCCTCAAGTGGAGACGAGAACTGCGGAGTCAAGAAATTTAGTGTAGTTGAGTAGTTTCGAGTGTTTTGCATAATATAAAAGAGACGAAAAGTGACTTACTTGTAGTTGGTTTGTGTTCTGTGTAGATGCTGTACAACCCATGTTCAATGAAGTTTACTGCTATCGGACCGACTTAGTAACCACAATGTAACTGATGCGGGGGTATTCGTCAGTTTGGCTTTTGTTAATTCTCGCGTGACAGAAAATATAGAATATGTAATGTCGAATTATAAACAAAGGTGTGTTTGTTGATTCTATTCTATAACTGACAGGGGGGGATGTCAGGAGGTGCAGTTTGCTTTGTAAAGCAATTTCATTTTGCGTTAATACAATTAAAAATTCTTAATATAATGATTTAATAAATACTACAACTTGCCTACGAAGCATTGAAGGGTACTGATCAGTGATTTCTACTCGCTGGTTGCCTCTGTGAAATTAGACTGTCGCTTAATCCGTGGAAGAAAAGCTCGAACACAATGCTCGAGGGAGGTCGATTTTAGGGAGCGCCAGCTATGCTTGCTTGTTTTTCCGCTACAGCGTAAGTTCGTTACATTTCTAAGTGTTCTAAAATTAAATCTCTCTGGGAATCTGAACTGCCATGTGTAGTTTGCAGTTCTCGCTTAAAAATGTTACATTATTTAATTTAGCAAACGGTAACTTTTATTTCATTAAAAAAGGTCGGCAAGGTGACCGAGACTGGAAAAGGTATGTTGTCAGCAGAAGTTTGATTTCATAATGAATATTTATAAGAAGAGGGAAGCACTAGCTCTTTGTTCGCGCTCTTTTTGTTTGCTGCTGTCAAAAAATAACTTTGTGAAAATTCCAGATTGACTGTCTGTCGTTCCCAGATTGGGTAAAATGTTTCAGTTTTCCGAAGCCGAACTATTACAAACGATTACAAACTAAGATTTTTTCTTCAAAACAGTATTTAACTATCTCAAGACGTTTTACTACTTGTTTTCTAAAATATAACTGAGATACTACGCGCGCTGTGATTGGCCAATGAAAACGCTTAACCGCATGATCTCTGTACCGGTAATCAAGGTTCCCGTCATCACTAAAGCGGAGGAGCCTGGATATTAAGTATGGCCACCCTATCAACACATAATCGACTCACGTATTTCAGCTTTTGCTAGGGTCAGCAGAAGAAAAAAACTAAAAAAGCTGAGGCAGCAGAGATTCAAAAAGATTGGAAGTCTGTCATCTGAGAAAGACGTTAAAGTAATGGACCTCGACCTCTTTTACAGATAGTAACTTACTAATGTTTACCCATTCCTTAAAATTTGTTTTTTAAATGACACTGAATTAAATAACAGCAATGATGCGTGCTAAGAAGTGAGTGAGGACTTTGGAGAGCTGTTTGTGATATCAATTATGAACAAAGACTTACGTAGGTATTGCATTCATCGTTTCTAGACACGGTACAACCCATTGCCACTGTTTCATCGAGCTGGTCACTGAAACAAACTACGGAGACGTGCGAAGCCGACATAGTTGAACCATGACGTGTATTGCACGTGCGTCATATGTTAGTACATTTCTTTTGATTCCTTTCATGGTCAGAGAAAAAAGTCCACTTGAGGGATATTGAAACAAAACCGTTAAAACAATAACTTCTGGGGTGATATCATGGAGGGGCTAGTAAGTTATGCACACAGTACGTTCTATCAAATTGTTTAACGCATTAAGCCCTGGCCAAACGCACTTGCAAGTTGTCGCAAGTAAGCAACCAATTTTTAGAATGAATAGCACAGCCGATGTAGAGCAACTAAAAAATGCATTTCTCCTATATTTATAGCTGTCTACTCAAAAGAGGGAAGACTTGTTTGGCTTAGTTGGGATGTCGGTCGCTTCGCATACAAGTCGATTCGCATACATCGAGGTCGTTTCGCCGACACGATCTTGGTCGATTCGCATACATCGAAGTCGTTTCGCCTACAATTCGAATCGTCGACATTAAAGTCATTCGCATACACAATTTGAGTTGATTCGCATACAAAAAAGTCATTCGCCTACGTATCTAAGTTCGAAGTTATTTTGTATATAGCGAACATCACTCAAGGTGAGTGTAGTTAACCACGCGCGCCACGACTTTCTTTCTGAACATTACTCGCGTTGATAAAAAATGGAAGTTTCAGCAAGCGTAATCCAGTTTAAGCTAATTTTCAGAACACCAAAGAAAACTTCCAAATACCAAATAGTTGTATTGAAAATAATGTGTGTCTCAGATTAAAGAATGATTTGATTTTTTGCTGAAAAGGACAAAGAAAAAAAATCACACCTTCCTTGCGCGAGGCACGAATTGGCGGTTATTGTCACGGAAGTCACAAGTGTAAACAATAGAACAGTTGAAAACAAAGCAAGTGAAAGTCCACGCTCAGAATTATAAGTCAACTGCTGAGAACTGAACGGCTTCTTGACGCGTGTTAACGAATTTTCCGTACTCCTTGCAAAGAGTTGACCTTTCCTTTAAAGATGCAAGCCTTGTTTTTCCCTTTTTTGCATGATTTTAGTTATTGCTTGTAAAGACAAAGACAAAAATCACACCCTCCTCGCGCGCGGCACGAATTTGCTGTTTTTGTAAAAAAAAAAGTCACAAGTGTAGTGAATCGAAATTTGAAAACAAAGCAACAAAGCTTAAAGGCTTTTAAGCTGAAATTCATCAATTTCGCAGCTTTCTTTAGATAAAATACATATAGAGATTATTCCATGGAAAATGCGCGCGTACGATTTTTATTCACGAGTGAGCGCAGCGAACGTTTGAGTTTTCTGATACAACTCAACGAGTGAATAAAAATCGTACAAAGCATTTTCCATGGTGTAATTTGTTTATTTTATAGATACTGAGATTTTTGAAAAGCTTTTGTCAATCTTACGCACGTGTTTAGGGAACCCATTCAACTGCAATGTATGGGAGTAAAACTAAACTAACTAAAACATCAGTTTCTCTTTCAAAATTAAATATTTAATGAAGCAATACGGGAAATAAAACGTCAGTTTATACTTTCATAACTTTTATAAACATTTTTCAGTTGAAGAAAAAACCTGACTGAGGCGTATAAGTCAATGGAAATCGCGATGTTGTTCACTTGTGAGTTTTCGTCGTTCGCGTTTGTGATAGGACGAACGACGTTTTTTCACTAGTGAGTTTTCATCGTTCGCGTTTCCTATTGGCTAATGCATTTTACGTATCATTTTTACGTAATCTTTTTTT
>Ga0126337_10003162_pt1 | contig 10699 bp, 12 predicted proteins | sample DipCmetagenome_FD_92527 | JGI IMG/M metagenome (GOLD analysis project Ga0126337, IMG submission 92527) | Coral microbial communities from La Bocana,Puerto Morelos, Mexico - Diploria C A metagenome | ecosystem: Host-associated > Invertebrates > Cnidaria > Coral | place: La Bocana,Puerto Morelos... | reverse complement strand
TACCGTGAGGCTCCAACGCTGCGCAGTGGACACATGTTGCAACATCACGAAGCTTTTTATTCATTCAGCTTTTTCAGAGAATATTCAGCTTTCGGGTGTTCTCGGAAGTCTCCGAGAATCTACAAAGATGTAGAAACCATGACTTTCTTTTAAGATTGTAGTTAACTATTCATCATGAAATGTTCTTGACATGCTAAGTTGTTGAAACAAATAATGAAATCCTTCATGTTTCTACAATTGACAAAGTATATCATACAGATTCCTGCATGCATACAATTCAATGTTAGTTCGATTCTGTGCTACGAAAGAGCGCATTAAACCACATGAGCAACGTTTTGTATATACTGTTTGCTTCGATTTGTGCAAGTACGTTGTCGCGGCTGCATCAACCGTTGCCATCTACCATAAACGGAGCAATGTCGTTTCAGTGCACGGAGCGTTGTCGCGCAACAACCGAGCGTATGTTTCGTCGAACCGGAACAGTGTCGCGTTAGTCACACGGAACGCTGTCGCGTCAACGTTGTCGCGTCAGGCACACGGAGCGCTGTCGTGTTTGCATGAAACGTTGTCGCAACAGAGACTGTCGAACTAACAGTAGATTCAGTAAATTCCAGTTTTGTTAAGCCAGCAATGGTTAGCTCATGCATTGGCAAACATGACAAGACTTCACCACACTATACTGTAAAATGATTGCTCTCTTTCAATATAAAGCAACTTATACAGCCACACTTTGTTTCAGTCCATATATGAAAAGACACATATCTAGATATTTTATCTATATCATTATGTTGGTTTGGATATTGTTTACCTTTATGAGATTTCTAGATCACCGGCATACAAAAAAGGAGGTGAGAAAACACATAAAAAGAACAGATATACATCGTGTGTTTTGATTTTCATTGGGCCATGCACATGGATGAAACAAATCTCGCAACTGCCATCGCTTTTTCGTGAACCATTGGCTCCAAAAAATGACCATGCTTTTCCCATTTGAAATTCTCATTTGGTGAACAAAAAATTTGTGATTGCATGGGTCTTGTGTGATCTCACCTTTTTTGGGGTGTGGCCAAAACAGTCGGCATGTCAACCTTCGAAAAAAATCTAAACAAAGCTCTGAACAATTGCCCTTAAAAAACAAACAGGACAAACATCCGATGGTTTTGTTTTGGTGGATTTCCCCAATATACTCCATCACCATTTTGGGTGAACTGGTGCGATTCACATGTACAATAACCAAATCACCTTACCTAAATAGATATAATATCTATATATGTTTTTGTTTCAGCCAGATTTGAAACATACAATACCACTCGCAAGAAAAAGAAAAGACTCAAAACCCGCTGTCACCACCATGGAGAATGGGCCATCCCATTCCAGTTCGGAGACCCGGTTTTTTTCACCACATTTTTAGTGGTCACCCCTGTTTGCCCCCTCTCTGGCATCGCGCCATCGAAGGGCCAAAAACATCAAGTATCTTTCAAAGATACGTTTTGTCATCGATGACGCATGGCACTTAGTACCAATTCGCTCAAGATACCCCAAGAAACTCTCATCTTGAAAACAAGAAAAAACCTTCCTTGGATTCAGTTTGGTCCTAGCAAGTTGGGAACTCATATGATCCAAGCTGTGGTGTTTGGGCCGTAACTTGAACAGCCTCATGGATCGGTTTTGACACTCACACGCAAGATGTTGCCACGCGATCAAGTGAAGTTCGAAGGAGTCACTGGTCTCCTCCAGGGATAGCACCCATCATCGGTTTTAATTGGTTAAACTTCAGGTTGCTGGGGATGTCCTAGTTTGATTTCTGGGGTGTAAATTAGGATTTGCCACCCAAACCGAAACCCTCCTGAGCTTCTTCATCAGTCAATAAGATGCCAGCATGGTCCATCACCCAAACCGCATGATGGAAATGCCACATACAAAGAGCAATCAAACGCAGCATATGGTCCTGCAGTTGCATCCATTTTGTTTTTTTTGAATTGGGGATGTCCCATATCCATAAAGGGGTTTTCAATGAAACCACCCTCGTGTTTATTTTGCTATATGGTCATTCCCTGAAGAGTTGGTTGTAAACCTACTGCCAAAAAAATGTACTATTTATGGACAATATCCTGCACCATGGTCAGTTATGGGGGTATCTACCATATTAATAACTGGTGCAGGGTATCATCCAGTAACACTATATTATCAGTATGTCCCTTTCCGGTGGTCCCGCAAAAATAATCCATTTTTTTCGGGGGTCTTGAAAAGAGAAAAGGACAACTACAGTGGGTCAACCAAACCAAATACTAACTTCGAAAAACAAGGCTCTCCAGGGTGAGCTTCTGATAACTTAAGAGCTGTAAAAGAGAAGAACCATGATGCCGCCTTGACAAAGGCAGCCTTAAACGCGGAACCTAACTCTGGAAACTCAGACTTCTTGTCCAGTCCGGTGTTGGCCGGCGTGAACCCTTTCCAGGAAACAATCAGCCTCACAATGAGGAGGCCTAAGAAAAACAATAGACTTATAGGTATTTTTTGCCACCCACATCAAAACTTCCAAGGGATAGAACTACGTATATATAACCTTTACCAATTTCAATCAAAGATACTTTTGACGACGGCTTTCCTCTTTCAGTTCCATGGAGAATTTGCGAAGTTTATCGGATAGGGACCCTTCATCAACACCATAAAAGCCCATGCGAATCCAATAACCCAAAGCACTTGCATAAAGGTCTTTGCAGATTCCCAGATACATCACATGCATGGGGTCGTGGAAGCATGAGCCCAGGTGCCACCCCGGGAGCACCCTCCAAGGAGAGAGCGGGTTGTCGCAGTTGATGTAATCCTGGTGGCCTTGGTGAGGAAGGAAAGGGTTTTGTGTCTTACTGCCAAAAGGAAATTCTGACCCCACAATCCCACTAAATGGTGCAAAAAACATGAGTAATTATTTACTAAAGTGCTTTTGTAGTGCTTCTGTCCAACTTAGTTCAGAACTGATTTTTGTCAAGCGATGGCCAGCAGACTGGTAGAAATCTTTGTAAGTAAGAAGAGGTTGCCACCCTTTGTGGTCCCGCTGCGCTAGGCAGCTCTCGCAAATCAGTCCATGCAAATACGTCCTTGGGAACAGGTTACTGTCCTTCCTACCCTTCCCGTCTGCTTTGTATCCAAAGTAGCATGCTTTGTAGATGCCACCTGCTAATGGTCGACCTTGTTTCGCTTTCCGATCACCACTCAAAACAATGTCATCATTCGGCCCTGAGGATGGCCAAACACCAAGGGTTGCAAATTTCAGACTCCATGCCATGATTGCTATGGTTTTTTGGGCGTTGTCTTTTACCTTTTGGGCGTTGTCTTTTTGTGGGATAACCACCAATGGGTATTTGCAGTCCCAAACGTGACCACCAGCAAAAATACTTTGTACTGACCACACCAGCACTTCGGAGTTGGTGTAGAATTCTGCTCCGTCAACATGGAAACATAGTGGAAGCAATCCTCATATTGAATCATCAAACAATAAAACAAAGTATAAATATATCACCAAATTAAATTTGCAATAGTTTTGTTTTTTGGGGCCACAACCAATGAACAACAAACTTTATAATGGTTTGCAACTCAAGTACGGGAGCGGTCTATAGACGGATCACTGAGACATGGGCGATCCTTCCATTCCTCGAAATTGCTACAATGATCCCAAAACTCTTTCAGAGCTGCTCCAGTACAATTGCCAGTCATAGATCTCCCAAACTGTCAGGGTTGCAATAAGTGTTTGCTTTGTGAGCTGATGTCACACCTTCTAATTGCTAAGGTAAAGTTTGAATACTTCTTGATTTATGTGAATAGCACTTGGAAAAATGTCCCTTCATGATGGGAACCAGATTGAAGCTCAAGGTTTTAGTTACTTCAAAACATAAGACTCTCCAGAACTGTCCTGGACCGCACCGGCACGCCACGTTGCGTCAAGGAGTTCATGTGGAAGTAGCATTGGCACAGTTTGCGGAAACACGCCCTTTTTGCCAGGAACCTCAAAGGGAACGAGGTGACCGACAGTAGGGAATAAGGGTGGAAACACAGGAAAACTGGATACTTGTTTGAATGTATCTAGCCAAGAAGCATTCAATTCCATGGTAATCTCAAAAGGCTCTAAGGTCATTCCGTGCATACCTTTAACCCATCGATGTAGATCACGTTCTTGATTTTGATCATGTTTTCCACTTCCACCTAGTGAACTAAGTCCTTGAAGAGCTTTTGAATAGAGACCATCAGCTACATTTGCTCGACTCATGTCACAAACTTCAGCAATTGTAGCACGCCCCGAACCCACCATACCTGGGATGAATAATGGTCAATGGATCCGAATCCATATTGAAAAAAGGCTTTGTTTTTTGACTGAACTTCCAACCCTGGAAAACCAAAACTTCTCTTGTTTAGATTGGAGGCGGATGTATGCCTCAGCGCTCTCACTTTTGGGTAAGGCATCAAATTTCAATTGCCTTCCAGGATGTACATCAAAAAGAAATATTAGGGTCAAAATGAGCACCTAAAAAACACCCATAGAAAACCTTGGGGCATGAGATTTGACCCCTGGGCCTTGCACTTCGAACTCGTTGACATGATCGACCTGCGTGGGGAGAAAGCCGCGGTGTTACATATATGTCATATATGTATTTTCTGAATGTCGATGATATGTTTTGACAAACACTTCCTGAAATATGACCCCGTTTTGAAATCAATGACATATCTTTGAATGTCTTTGGGGTGTTTTCAAAAACACTTCCTGAAACATGACCCTGTTTTGACAGCAATGACATATCTTTGAGTGTCTTTGGGGAGTTTTCAAAAGCACTTCCTGAAATATGATCCCTTTTTGAAATCAATGACATATCTTTGAGTGTCTTTGGGGTGTTTTCAAAAACACTTCCTGAAACATGACCCTGTTTTGACAGCAATGACATATCTTTGGATGTGTTCAAAAACACTTCCTGAAATTTGCCACCGTTTTGAAATCAATGACATATCTTTGAATGTCTTTGGGGTGTAAAAACACTTCCTTAAACATGACCCCATAATGATTTTGAATTCCTCGAGCTGCATCAAAACAATTGTTTTCACAGCGGTGTCTCATGTCTATCGATTGACCTCTGCCCAATGCTCAAGTGACTTACCCTAAGCAATCACATAGTCCAGGCAAATGGGGAAAAAGAAATGACTTCAGAATCATTGGTTTAAGATTGTTTTCCAACCGTAGACTCGTGGTTGCAACCCCAAGCCACAGCTATCACTGACACAAAGATCTATCGCTAAGGAGACTTGTTCAGTTCTCATATCAAGATTTCTTCAGCAAAAAACTGCAGGGATTTTAGCACCATCCCAAGGATTAACACCAACCAAAAGAGAGGGTTTTAACCAGGTTTTTTTCCTTAATGTTTTCAACTTGGGAACCCTGTCAGCAATTCACTGCCAAAAGCTGGTTTCAGCCTTCTACTCATGTTTCGCCTGTCTTCTCTGTAGGACTTTTGGGCGCAGCCTTGGCCTTTGCCTTCTTCTTTGGCTTCTGCTTGTTGAAGCCTGCGTGAAGGCCTTTCGCAGCCGCCTTGCAGGGATGTATATGGGGGAGGTGGATACAACAACCGTTTTTCTCAGGGCGTAGAATTGATTTTAAAAACAAATCTTGAAACAGTATCCATTACATAAAGTGTTTAGTCCAGTCAAACCCGCCTCAGCTTTCTCATACCATTGCAAACGTTCATCTACGATAGCAAAGTGTTTTTTGTATTGGTCCTCATCTTCAATCTTACGGCCAACTAAGTCTTGAAGGAGCCGGAAAACCTGTTCCATTTTGACAGAGAACTTCTGGAGAGAACTTACCAAGTCACCAGAATACTCCAAGGTAGACAAGCTGATAGAGAACTTTCTTGCTTCAGCACTCTTTTTCAAGCATTCATCCATCCGGTCACTGGCCAACCTTAGACAAGTTGCTGTGTAAGTTGTGGGTCAACATTCTGGGGGGAGAGAATATACCTAGACATCCTGGAGGATAAAACCATATAGTACTTAAGATAGATTTGGATAGACCTATATAGAGTGGTCAAGATACATATAAAATATATTCAAAGAGATATGATATGAAATGATATTATGTAAAAAATGTACCTGCAATATCCCATAGATATCGAAATATCAGCCATTACATCGAGGCAAAAACAACTTACGTAATTCAAATGAGCTACTCTAAAATGCTCTTTGGTTGCGCCACTTCAGTCCTCTCATCTTTGGGTTTTGGAGTTTTTTTGGTTGACAAACTGGCATTTGCCACCTCTTCCAACACAGCCTTTTTGCCATTATCAGTGGCCGCTTCCGCATCAGGCAAAATGCCATTGGCAAGGACGCCGCCTTCACTGATAAGGGCTTCCGTCAGGGCCTGATTACCCTGGTCCCGGATCTTCACGGAAGTTTTATCAGCTGTGATGTGTTCGCTTTTCACTTCGTTGGCAGCTGCAGTGTAGTAGTAGATCTCCTATGGGATGATGTGGGGAGAAGATGGGAGAAGAAGCTTCAGTGTTGACTTTTGATTCACTTGGATGATCTTAGATGTTTGATTCGTTAACAAGCTCAGTTTTGTCAAAATCCAAGAACGATATTCCTTTTGAAGATAGAAAGGGATGTCATTGTTTTTGTAACTTAGAAATTTTCAGACCATTGATGAGATATCAACTTGGTGTTACTAGATATGATAAGTCAAGTTGGTTGATAAGTCAAACCCATGAGGTCCTCCTCATCCTTATCGAAATCAGGGTCGTAATACCATAGTCCCCTGTCTCGCAACTTCCTTATCAAAGAAGCCGCCTTCTCACGAGGGTATGCTTTGTAGATGTCACGTGACTTCATGCCGGTTCTCTTTCGAGTAGAGGTTGCCCGGTTTTCGGCTCTTCTCTCGAATTCCACTACCACCCTCAGTTGTGGCGGAAATTAGATGTGATGATGGGATAAGAAGATATGTCAGAAAATGAAAGTATTTGGTTTCCAACTCAGATACATCACAGGAAGGCTTCAAAGTAGAAACTGAAAAAAGCTACTAGGTCTAAATGCTAGAAACTTGCTCCAATCCTCTGATGCTTGCAACCAGCTTCTGAAAAGATCAGTCTTGTCTCGCACATAGTGCGTTGCAAGAGTGGTGGGGAATTTCTTCCGGTCAAGGCATTGTCGACAAAAGCGATCCCAGTGACTTTTGTGAGATGCGCCTCAGATAGGGAAAAGGTTGAGAAGCCAAACACCAATACCTTGAGAAGATGAAGATGTTTCTGGGTTGGCTAATCTAAACTCTTTCTCTCTTTCGTCTCAAGATTCTTCTTCTAAATTAATGTTACAATGTTCTCAGCAAACCACACCCACTATTCCCCACCCATCTTTTTTTATTCCAAGGCACTGTTTGCTTTTTCAAACTCTAACTTCTTTTGAGCTTCAAGTTTGTCCTGCACTTTCACAACCTCAGCAATCGCTGGTTTTGCTTTGCTTGACTTCAAAGCACTTTCTCTTGGCGCTTCCATGAGTATGGTCACCTTTTCTTCTGCTTGTTCTTCATCCGGCTCCTCTTCGCCTTCTTCCTCTTCATCTTCTTCCTGATCTTCTTCCTGTGCTCCTTCCTCCTCTTCCTCTGCGGATTCTTCTTCATCCTCATCTCCCTTCGTGCTTTCTTTTTCAGGAGCTGGCAATTCATCTTCTTCTTCATCCTCCTCCTCACTTTCGATGCCTAAGTCAGATTCAGAGGCGTTGTCACTACTGCTGCTGCTGCTCATGTTCTCCTCACTTGCCATGTCTTCATCTTCTGCCTGTTGTTCACTCTTCTCTTCTGGTTTCGTGCCTTCTGTGTTTTTCTTCTCTTCATCCAAAAGTGCCTGCATATGCGATTCCAGCTGGGACTCAAGAAGTTCGCGAGAACGATCCTCCATGTACTCCTCCAAGGTTTTATTGGCCTGTGCTGCTTCCTCTTTCCATTGCAGCAATGCCTCCAATGACACATCACTTGGTGTAGGTGAACCACAAGGCCTCCTGGGTGATGGCGTCGTGAAACCACTTGTAGTTGTAGGTGGACTCTTGGGGTCAAAGGGAATGATGTTATCAGGACGTTTGAAAGAGACCCTTCTCTTCACCACCGCTGGCTCGGTCTTGTCTTTATGGTCGTCCTTGTCCTTCTTGCCTTTGTCCTCACCATCCTCCTTCACCTCTTTCGCCTTCTTCTTCTGCTGTGACTTAGCTTTCTCCTGAGCCTTCTCCTGTGACCCAGCTTTTTCCTTTGCAGGAACCTTCTTCTCACCTTGCGCTTGAACCTTTTGCATCTTTTGCAACTTCTTGTCCTCTTCAACTTTACTGTCCTTTGAAGTCTTCGCCTGTTCCTTCTTGCGTGCCTTCTCTGCCTCCTGCTGCTCTGATCTTCTCTTCCTTCGGTTCTGCTGAGCATCCTTCAAAGCTTGACTCTCTACATCCTCCTTTGCTTTGTCAACCTTCTCTGGTTTCTCTGGTTTCTTAGGCTGCCGCGCTTTCTTCTCCTTCTGAACTTGCTTCTTTGCATCCTGCTTGTCCTTGGAACCAGACTTTTGATCCTTCAGGACTTTATTCGGAGCTTTCTGCTTCGTAGACGAACTGGACTTAGCCATGCTAAGGTATAGCTGCAAACTTACAGAGTATCACAAGCTTAACACTGAGCAACGTTGCTACAAATCGCGGCTGATTGACTAATTCGCGGCTGATTGACTAATCGTGGCTGATTGACTATAATCGTGGCTGATCACAAAAATACTATAGTGAAAACACTGGCTGGTATGTTTTTGAGTGGTTAATCCTGACAAACTAGTTACAATTCTTAGGTCAAAAAATCAGTGAAAACTGATTATACCAATCGCGGCTATTCTGCACACCACGCGGCTGATCTCTCTCCACCACGTGGCTGAAGTTTTGTGATTTCTCAAAAAAAAAAATCAAAAAAGAGGTAGACCCTTGCTGATCACCCATGGTTGATGTTTCCACGGCCCCCATGGGGAATTTGGGGTAATTGGAGGATGCACCTTTGAGGCTGTGCTTCATCACGAATCTTCCCATGGTACCTGCGTGGGGATGCTCGACTATATCTCGATGGTGGAAATCTCGGGTTGAGTTCTGCGCAAAGGGGAGACGTGACATCAATTTGGTAAACAAAAACCATATAGGCAACTATATCCTGCAGAAAACTGAAGTATGTTGGTATCAAATATCATAAAATATGTCAGGCAGCTTTGCAGACATGATCACATTTTCCGTGAAACTGGCGTAACACCGATATATCGAGACCACAAACCCCGAGTGCCATATTCCAAAAGAATGGCCAATTAGAAGAAGTTATGACTATCTCACAACTTCAGTTCCAACTTCAAATTGGAATTTGAATTAATCGGATTTGTTTTGAAATCCTCAAACCAAGAAATCAAAGACCTCCTTTAAGCTGGCACGCTTCATCCAGCGGCTGTCAGCCCTCACATTCCGGGGGACCTTGGTATATTTCAACAAATTTTCCTTGATCGTTGTACGAGCTTGCTTCCTCACTTGGGCTGCATTGGAGGATCTCAATTGAGAAAGGGCCTTCCCAAACCTAGGCAGGGTACCAAATCCCATTTTAGTTGAAGGGAAGTTAGATCAATCATGACCATTGGCTCCCCCAAAACAAGACACATTGACAAAACATGACAAAACAAACTGACAAACACGCAAACAAGCAAACAGGTTTGCTCCTGCAAAACTTTGGTGTGGTGTCTCAAATGGGCCAACTGAGGGTGGAACAAGACCGGATAAGATTGTGAGGACTTTAAATCCTTCCCGCCTTTCACACGGGCCTTGCCAGCCTTGTCATAGTATCGAATAGCCATTTCGGCTTTTGGTAGTTCAGGCAATGAGGTAGGCCTGAAATTCGGAAGGTCCTCGATCATTTGTGAACCTTAAATGGCGGTGGGAATGCCGGATTCAAATTAAACTTGTCAGGTTTTAATATTGAGTAAAACAATTTCCCAAATAGCAAACCCTTAAAGAACAAAACACAAGTTGAGAGACTACAATATAGCCATGTAGGCTTCTTACTAGGAGCACCGTAGTGGCCCATTTGAAGGGTGTGCCTCCAAATGGGGATTTTTTGTAAGAGCTCCTGGAAGGTTGGCAAGTTCTCCATCAACGATCCTTTTGGTTGTTCTAAAATAAACACACACCCAAGTGTGTGTGCTACCATCATGAGGAGAAGTGTCCGACTCGCCAGGACATTACCCATGTGAACACTGCTGTATTTCTCTTCACCGAATGGTCGCGATGTACTGCGTTTACTTGTTCCCACATTCCTAAGTTTGAACAGATATCCATGGATCACCTTTAACCTTTCATAATGAAACCAGCCGGTTCTTGTATGACACAACAACACCCACAAACACACATATATATATATATATGATATGATCCTTAACTCCATTTTGGGTGATCAATTGGACCTGCAGCTACTTGAACACAAGATTTATATTTAAAGAGGCATTAAGGACAAATCCAACTGATCACCCAAACTGGTACTGCGTGTTTTGGAAAACAGCCTAGGGTCATGTAGACGAATGAGGAACATACTGGTGCTGCAAGGCATCCTGAACCCGGAGCCAACCGACATGTATTCCACAATGCCGTGACGAACCCTTGAGGGGTCATTAGGTCCATTGCC
>Ga0126337_10003160_pt1 | contig 10704 bp, 13 predicted proteins | sample DipCmetagenome_FD_92527 | JGI IMG/M metagenome (GOLD analysis project Ga0126337, IMG submission 92527) | Coral microbial communities from La Bocana,Puerto Morelos, Mexico - Diploria C A metagenome | ecosystem: Host-associated > Invertebrates > Cnidaria > Coral | place: La Bocana,Puerto Morelos... | reverse complement strand
TTTATAATTCTCAGATCACCTATCACGACAACCATTCAAAGGGGAAACAAAGCTACGACAAGCTAAAATCACTTCTGGTAAACAATTGACGCCATTAACACAACTTGCGTTTATCTTGCGTTTTTGTCAGTACCTGCTGCCCCGGGTCACCATAACACCATTCTCAGTTGAAAACGAGTCAGACGGCAAACCCTAATGAACAATAGAACAACACAACATTGACTCAAACGACAAAACAAAATAGAACTTTGGTCAACATACAACGCGCTCGCTAAGTCCATAGCGGCAAAGAAAACTTCCGTGAAGAAAACAACTCATTGCCACTGAGCTACTTTTCTTCTTAGGGTCCCACGAGCGTTTATACTTCCGACGCCACAAGCGCGGTTTCAGTGGACAAGAAGGGTTTTGGCCTCGAGCCGACCTGTCCTCTTTCTAAACGCTTCCCCAGTACTGTTGTCCTATTTTCGAAAGAATACAAACTGCCTAATTTGTTAAAATTACACAAACCTGGATATTCCATTCTCTGACAGTGGTTGGTTTGGCCAAGAAATTGGAGAAGGAGAAGTCTGGATTGCAAGCCACATTTAACTGGCGCACCTGAAAATAAAAGGCATGGCTCCCTTAAACACTAATTTGACAAGTGAATCAGACGATACAACTTTGGCATGAATTAGACATAACATTAAGATCCTGAAGATCATAGAAAATGTGACGATAATAACTTGCATTTCATAGAACAGCATTTGACAAATGACGAACCCATTAGGAAGAGACAATGATGGAAATGGTTTAAACCTGTATACACGAGGAATTCAAGACTTACTCGGATTCATTTAACACCTTACAGGATGGAAAATTGAGTTGAACAAATGTAGAGCCCAGCTACGAATGTTCAACCATTTAATATCTTCAATCTTTCTCGTCTTCATTTCGAAGTTTCAACCTTGTTCAGTCGATAACTGAAAACGCTTCCTTAGTCCAAAGTTTCGGGTGAATCCGGTTTAGGGTTTAATAGTGCCTTTTAGTGATCAAATCACAGTAAGCGAACGATTTTAACCTTAAAACGCTAGCTACAGTTACTAGACAACAAATACCTGTGCCAGCCATGTTTTCTCCACCAGCTCGTCTCTGTAGTTGGACAGGAATGGTCCGGCGTATGACAAGAACGCAGCAGCAATCAAACAATCACCTACCAGGTAACCAATATTCTCCTCCAGAATCTACAAACAGATTGAAAAGAAGCAAATTATTAGAAACAAAGATGTAACAAAGCTTGGCGGGGCACTTTTCAATTGATTTTCAAAAGTAATCACGTCTTTCCATGTTTTCTTGTTGGGTGAGCAGTGTTGCTCACGCAACACGATTCAAACAATCAAAACAAACATAACGAGTTTTCGACCAATCACAAGTAAAGCCAAAAACAGACGTGACTAAGCCGATGTACAATTTCCCGCGCTCGGCAGCGGCTGCAAGCCTCTGTTCCCAGTCCTTGGTTTGCCCCGTTATTCACACCCTTTTACAAATGTGAAAGCTTTAAAAGAAATGTCTACAATGCTAAAGTGGTTTTCATTTAAGTGTCGAAAAGTAATTGGTTTTGCCTCAGCTTAAAGAACTCGCGCCAGTTTTTCATCCACTCAGAAGGAAAACAAGGAAGGAAAAACAAGGAAAACAAAAACCAACAGTCAACTACTCGCACACGTTTTCCCGCGCTTTGCGTCGGCTACATGTAAGTACTTCGAGTTCTGATTGGTTCACTGGATTGTTTACGTCCTTTGTGATTGGCTAGAGTCAAGTGATTACACTCATATGAAAACCGCTCTAAGTATAAACACGAAAAGCATTAGCTCCTATTCCAATTCAAACAGCATAGAGGACCCGCATTAAAACCAACTGCTGATCTGGTTTTATTTCTAAATATAGTAACTTATTTTAAGCTTTCTCACCTTGACACTAGCTTCCCAGCGGTCCCTCTCTCCCGCCAGTCCGGATACCAGTTTGCCAGCACGCTCCAGCTTCAATTCGGTGATTTCAGCTTTCTTTCTCAGTTCTTCTTTCTGCGCAGACTTCTCATCGTACTGTCTCTTCAGCTCTTCCATTCGATCAGTGACCTGAGGAATACGTGCAGTATATCAAACACGAAAGATAGGGTTTGGCCACATTTCCAAACACCGAGAAGTATCAAGCGAAATAGAGTATATTTGAAGAACTTCGTGGTGTTTGGAAATGTGGTCAAACATAGTGTTTACAGTGTTTGATATATCCCCTCAATCGGAACTGAAACTAAGGAGAAGACAGAGAACTAACACAACAAAGAACCAATCAGCGTGGCGCAAGAAATGTTGAACCCAGTCCGCCACCAGCATTATCTTCAAAATGGCGGCGACTGAGCAAGAATGGACTGTTGCCAAGCAAGAAATACTGACGAGTCGGATAGATGAAGAAGTACCTCCTTAAGCTGTTCGATATTTTGCTCTTTGCTTTCTTTGACGACGCCGACGTCGAACAAAAAAACAACAAAGAAACAACACAACTCAAGAAACGTCACAATTGTGACATGTGTCTCCTGCTCCATTGTTCACCTAGCCTTATGTCGTTATGCCAATGTTGACATTACCGACATAACGCGATTATGTAATAATGTCGTTATGTCGCTGATGTGTACTAGACTTATGCCGTTAGGTTTATGTCGTTATGTCATAATGTTGCTAGTCTGAATATCCCCAGCCCTTTGTTTGGTCGGTCCTACCTCTTTCAGCTTTGCTTTGGCATCAGCTAATATGGCCTGTTTCTCCTGCAACTGGGAGGTGGCCTGCGCCAGTCTCTGTTTTTTAGGCTCCACTACTCTGTAGATCCGTCCATACACCTCCATGGCTCGCACCCACATGCACAACGACTTGGCTGCTAGTGACACGCGGCCGATGATCTCCGGCTGAAAGTCTGGTTGAGCGCAGTACGTACCAATCTTCTTTAAGATTCGGTCTGTCATGTTATCTTTGTCGTAGTTAACCAGTTGTTTGATAAAGTTTTGATCACCTGTAGGAAATTGTCGTATGAAAACAAATTCTCCCAAGCTTACCATAAGAAACAAATGCGCTGATGTTCGCGCTTATGCTCAATTAATAAATGATGTTCAGCTAACTAGTTTAGCTTTTTAATTATTTGGGGGGAACGGCTACTGTTCGTATTTTTAATTTAAATATTGTCTAATTAGCTATTTGCCATTACAGTGCAAATAAAATTGTTGTTGTTGTCTGTCATGTTATCTTTATCGTGCATGTAGTTGATCAGTCGTTTGATAAAATTCTAATCAAATGTGGGACATTGTCTTCGCGTTGGCACGCATCCTGCAATTCTTTTTTTATTAGTTTGTATTTTTTATTTAATTCAGAGACATAAACAAGAATGTTACTCTGAAAGTAGCCTGTGAACAGGCTTTAGGCTAGGGCAAAAAGAAAATTTGTCGAGTGCAAAAAAAAATTGCTCTCGACTCCCTCAGTTCGTCAGTTTCTTTTCCTGCCATGTAACCTAATCGAATGACTGTCGACAGACTACTCTCAAATCTAAACTTACCGAGCTGTCTCTTAGCCTCTGCCCAGGTAGGCTCGCCGCCACGCAGAATCATCACTGCCTCCATGACTTTCTCAACCAAGGCTGGTGGACGACCGTACGATTTGATCTCCGTCATGTCCTTCTTGTTCAACGACTCCAGGGCCTTCGTGGCTTCAGCCAGGGCAGGCAGAGCTTCATCCAAGTCGTGCTGGGCATTCTCAGCCATAACACGACATTTATCCTCCTCTTCGGCAATCTTCTCGCTTCTGGCCTGCACGATCTGCAATTAAAAAGAAAAACGACAAAAGTTTTAATGCGATGTTTGCTAGCGAACTATGCAACTAGTCGTGAAAGGTGTATTGATCAACATGACACGAGTATGTTGATCAATTCACCTTTCACATTTCGTTACCGAGCTTAAAATTCACCATCTTTATTCATCTTTATTCCATCTTTGTTCACTAATCGATGTGTGGGAGGCTCGGTGGCCACGTGGTTTGCGTGTACGACTCCGGATCGAGCGGTCGAAGTTCGGGTCCTGGTCGGGTCCTGGTCGGGTCCTGGTCAGGGTTATTGTGTTCTTGTGCAAGACACTTTACTCTCAAAGCGCCTCTCTTCGCCCAATTCTATAAATGGGTACCGCGAATTTAATGCTGAGGGGTAACCCTGCGATGGACTAGCATCCAGTGGGGATAGAAATACTCCTGGTCGCTTTATGCCACATAAAACGGAGATTAGTGATCCTTTGGCTTGTAAGCAGACAGCTATTCACTGTTACAGGTATTTGTTGGTAAAAAGAGAAAAAGAGCACGAGACGATATATATAAAACCCGAACTGTACCTTTTGCTGTTCATCGGCGTCTCTCTTCTGCTGCACAATAACCACAAGATATTCTTCACACTCTTTCTGAAACTGCGCGACTTTAGTCTTGGCTTCTTCCAACTCGATCGACATCGACTCCACCTGACAAGAAATAGAACCATTAACCTCTAAGTCCCTTTCGTGACAATTTTCAGTTACCAAAAATGTCACGCAATTCGTCAAAGAAAACATGCTGTACGACATTCTGTATGATAAACGTGTGCCCTCTCCCTCAGGCAATAACCTTGTCAATACTCCTTAGTCAATACCTTGGCTCTGGTGTCGTCGATTTTGTCCAAGCCATTCCTCAGCTTGCTGGCCGCATCTCCCAGCTCTTTTCTCTTCTCCTGAAGCAAACTACAAGCGGAAACAATAATGTTTACAACTTTAATTTTTTTTAAAGTACAATTGAACCTCTTCACAACGGCCGCTGGAGAGAGGTAGCCGTTATGGGGAGGTAGGGATGTTGTGTTCATTAAAAGTGATTTACAGCTGTTTTTCTTCCAAAGGTGTAACATTCTTTTCCTAACAAAAATGCCTATTTTAACATATAAACACTTAACACAATCAAAATGTATCGTATCAAACAGAAATTAAACTGAAACAGAAACCAACCAAACGTGGTATGGATCAAGTTTGGTAACCTTTTCCAATATAAAAGTTGAGATTTGTACTTTTTTTTTTGGCAGTCGGGACGCGTTCTAGTGGACGTTGGCGTTGTGGAGAGGTGAACCCTAAGGAGAGTTAAGTTGCATTTCTAAGATAGAACTTTACAGGAATACCGTACCTAAAAATAAATTTAAAACACACACTGGTCAATGCGAAAGCCGGGGGGACTCGTCACGACAGGACTTTTTGCTCTTAATTAGAGTGTTCAGGACGACACGCCAATATTTTTGTCCGTCAAAACATCTTTTAAGGGTTGCTCTGTCACGTCCGCTTTAAAGGTTTAACTTTTGGGGGTGTCAAAAAGCTCAGGCCACGCCCAGATTGACTTCTCACAGGGGCTTAATCTAAATTTTCCAACAAGCATCTGCTACCCTTGCACATAGGAGTCACAGCCTCTCCCGTCCGCGCACCCTGGGGCCCAGGGAGTGGTCGATACCTACGTTTTATATCCTGACACAAGCTCCAGATAATTTGTGGGTGTGACGTAGTTATGGCGTTTCACTTCAATCAGCATTCTCTTGCTGGTCTCCACAACAGATTTATGAACCGTGACGAAAATCTGAGCCACATTGCCCTTGGTCTGGAAGACAGAGAAAACACAGCTCTCAATGAGGAAATGATTTACAACTTTACTAGCCTAATAAACATCAAGGTAGTAACGACTTTGCCGAGTAATCTAAATCCTTAGAAGTAGTGTTAAGAAATTGCATTTTGATAACTTAAAGCCTTATTAAGGTACATTATACATTACCTCGTCATCACCCAGGTCCATATTTTCCACGTATTTCTCGGCCACCTCCAAAAGAGCGTCCTGGGGCCACTCGCTAAACCAGTCTATAGTTGTACAGTTCACAAATGCTGGGTACATACGAATGCGGTTCCTGAAAGGTAAAAAAAGAATAAGGCTAACGACCACAATAATACTGTGCAACATGGCAGCCCGGCAACTGAGGCCCCGTTCACACTGCACGGTTGAAATGTGAAAATGCAACAATAACCGGTCATTTTGAATTTGTCTTTGAAAAAAACCTAGGCAGGGAGAACACATAATTATCGCGAGATCATCGTTTTCGACAAGCTCAGTTTTTTAATTTTTTCCGTAAACACTAAAACGCAAAGCCGGTTTTTTCAAGTGTTTTCGGAATGCTCCGTTTTCGAGACGGATCAGTGTGGACCGTAAGAAGTAAAGCTGGCGTTTTCAAATTTCTCCAATTTGAAGAGACTTTTTGGGAAAGCTGCGTTTTCGTAATGCATTAGTGTGGACCGTAAGACCTAACCATAGGAACAAAGCTCTGCATTTTCACATTTTTCCGGCGTAGTGCTGACGGGGCATAAGAGAATTCCTCATGTACTCTTGTCCATCGCAAGTTGGTAACAAGTAATCCTTGCATTTAGCCTAACAGTTTGGCAGAATTAGCCCGCCAGAGTATGCAGCTTGCAGCAAAACATCATTCACGCTAACCTACCTAAACGGATCACCCACTGGACTCATGCACAGAATGATGTGAAGATTAGCTCTGACGCGCTCGATAAAGTAGTTAAACATTGTCTCTGGCGTATCAAAGATTCCTTCCTTACGAGCCTCCTCTGACAGTGAAGTGCGGACCTATGGCAGGAGAATAACATGATTGCTGTTAGTTCTGAAGATCCTTGAGTAGATTCCTTTATTATGGTCCTCAGGTTATGTCAGCTAGACTGTTTTAACATCCACGTTTGATCTTCTGGCCTCTAACAATTTAACGAGTGATCAAAGGAACCTTTCTATGGCAAACAAACACATGACAAAACTCCAGGGAAATCCGTGCGACTCCTGGAGAAAACATTCACGTACCAGATATACGAGACTAACAAGTAAACCTAACACAATTTTCTGGTAAAACACCCAGGAAGTCGTCGTGAGTCGTACGTGAACGAGATTAAAAGCTACTCAACAACAACGCTGTTAGAAACATGGAATGAGAAGAAAGCAAACGATGCCAACCTCTTCAAACTCTTCGGGTTTGTACAAATTTGGAACTTCTCCACTGCTGAGAATGTTGCTGATGTCCTCAAGGAAGGACTCCTCCAAAGCTTGGGTGTCATTAAACAGAAATACTGTGGGTTTGTTCTCAACACCAGTCAGAAAGTACAGGCGCTTCAAATCTAACGAAACAAAGTCATCGCTTAAAGTTATTATGACTGGTGATAAAGGTAAAGTCTGCATACGTGCCAAATGGCCAAATGGTTTTTGTAGCATGAAGCGACTAGGAATATTTCTGATCCCCCTGGATGAGATGCTGGTCCATCACAGGTTTACCCCTAGCATTAAATTCGCTGGTACTTATTTATACACCTGGGTGGAGAGAGGTGCTGCGAGAATTAAGTGTCTTACACTAGAACACAACACAATGTCCCCCGCATGGGCTCGAACCCGGACCGCTTGATCCGGAGTCGAGCGCACTAACCACGAGGCTACCATGACTGATGGCGTCGACAAAAATGTATTGGTGTTCGGTTCTAATTTGCCTTCTAATGACTGTCATCACAGTAAAGGTTTTTTGTGCAATATTGAGACCTTAAGTCAAGGCAGGTTTACGAATTGATCAGTGGCGGAGCTGGTAGCAAAGGCCACTGGGTCAGGTGGGGAATTAGGCCCTTTGAGATAGTCACGAGTAAAACGACCATATATTTTTTTAAGTGTGTGTCATTCTCATCGGGTCAAAACAGGACACCACACAAACACCTTCACATAAAATCAATGACAGTTTAGCTTATCAAATACACAAAACCAACAGCTAAGCCTTTTGGACTGTTTCTCTCATACGTACCTTCCCTGAACTCGACTTTTCTGTAGTGCTTAGTGACCTCAATCTGGAACACCTTAAAGCCGATGATGTAAGCTGACAGTCGACTGAGACTTTGCCGTCCACTGCCACCGATACCAATCAACAGCATGTTGCCACGCGGCTGAGCAATCACACGGATTATGCGGGTCACTGTAGAAAGAGAAACACAGGAAATTCCCAGATCAGAAGTAACATGAGTTTTGCGGCCAGAAATTGCTATTACCGCCGGTATAGGTAATCATATGTTCCATCTTTATTTGGTAATTCGTGAAGTACTCAGAGAAAACACATAACATTTTCTACATTAACAATTGTTTGTAAACCTTAGCCCCCATCAAAAACCTTCAGAATTAGGCAGCGTGCACTATAGGCCGGAGAAACTTGAAAACGCAGCTACAGTGAGGCCTACCGTCCGTCCTACCCAGGCACGGCGGAGCCGGGGGGACTGGGGGGCTTTAGCCCCCCCCCCCCCCACTTTTGAGGGGGATGACATTTTTTTTGTTTTTGTTTTAGTATATGTTTATTTCACGCTTTATCCAGGCTAATTATTTCAAGAAGTATCTCACGGAGAATGCTGTAATCACGATTTCCGAGCCTCTAGATTTCAAAATTTTCTGGGGGGGGGGGTGCCCCCAGACCCCCCTACAAACTCGCGCCTCCTTTCAGCCCCCCACTTAGAAATACGCTCCGCCGTCCCTGCTACCGAGCTTTTCAAAAGCGATTGCGTCAAGATAATCATGCGATCTCCCTGCTTGAGGTTTCCTCAAACACAAATCCAAAGTGACTCTGGCATAGCGTGGACGGAAAAATTTAATGAGTTTTCAGAGTGAAACATGGGGTGTAGTGTCAAAAGTCCTAACATGATTCAAAAGACAAAATATTACTTTGTGATTTTTCTTACCATGTTCAATAGCATCTCTGAACAGCACAAGATCCATAGCAATGACTCCTGGTTCCATGTTGTAGTCCTCCAGTTGATCTTCCATGTATTTCTTTATTGCCTTGAAGTCCATCATGTCTTCATACACTGCGCCATCTTTCATGAAGTCACCTGCAGAATGCACTTTATGTAAGCAACACTGAAAAGTGTGTCACCCGACAGCGACTTAACGCTACGGGGTTTAAAATCGAAAGAGAGCTATGACTAAATTCTTGAAACGTTGTTAGTAAGCCGAAGTTTACTTTATTGTGGACGGTTTTAGTCATATCTTAACACAAAGACAAAATTTCGTTTTCTTGTCCGGTATGTGTGGGAGTACTCGAGATCCTTAAGACGAAATCCAATAGGCAAGGGAGCAATTTCAGTTTTCAGTAGACAAAAACCTTGCACCAGAATCATTTAAGTATAGTATTGTCCTTTTTACATTTTCTTAAAGATGAAGATATAAATAGTTGCGTGAAAAAACACCAAAAACATTTCCCATTGGGAACTCGAGAAAATAGATTTCGAAGAATCATCGACTTCATTTCGCCAGTACTTTCAAGTGTTTTATATGAATTTCAAAATTTGTTTTCGACATTTGCTGTTGATAGAAATGATTTCTTTTGAGAACAGACTTAAAACAGTCACACACAGAAGTTTGCAATGAAATGTAAATTATCTCGGTGTTAAGTGCTTGTCTATTTGTTCACTCAAACATCTGCTGGACTTCTTCTCAATATGTCACAGTTTACTAATCACTCAATGACTTAGTTCTATTGGGGTCCTCTCGCAAACGGTAACGTACCAAAGATTGGAGGCTGTTTGTTGGGGCAGAGATTGTGAAACGTGAGATCGAACATGGTGCCAAGCTTGTCACTCAACAGGGAAACAAAAGCCTCGTGATCTCCAGCATCAACCAAACGGTCAGAGAATACTCTGGAAAAGAAAAAGAAATGAAGCGACGATCTTCAAATAAGATTCCCAAATATTACAGATAGTTCTGCTTCTTTTTGTACGCTTTAGGGGGCATTCCATTTTAGACGAATCAACAAATAAATCTTACTGAATGGAGCTCGGTTATGGTATTTTAAGATATTTTCGTCACGCACAAAATTACCTTTAAACTGAAAGAATCCTGAAAATGATAGATTTCTAAGATAGAAAAATACCAAAGAGATAATAATAAACCATAAAGAAACAAGGATGGTTGAGGATGGAGAAGATTAACACGGATTACAAACTATGAACTTGACAAATTTAGGCTGAACTTTTCGGGATGTGCAAACCCTGACGTAGTTTCTTCAACGTGGCTCACCTGAAACACTCGTGAACCCAGAGTCTGGACATTGCCGTCTTTGTGTCATGAAAGTCTTTATTGGCGCGGAGTAAGCCTTGGAATACCTTCAGTTAGAAGATAAATTTAAAACAGAAGGGAGAGTCAACAAGAACAAATCAACTACCTCATGTAGAGATAAAGCGATTTTTTGCCAGGTGGGTCAAATTTGGCATACTTCTAAAGCATGTACATATATTAGAATAAGGCATGAAAAATTGACAAAGCATTCAATAGGAAGAGTATTGAGAAAAAAAGTCAAGCTAACAAGGCATGGTACGACGCTCCAGTAACATGTGAATGTAAAACAGTAAATGTAACTAATTTTCATTTATTTTGGTTATATCAACTAAGTTGAAAATGTAAATTGGCCACCGTAACGAGTTATAAAGCTGACGTTTCGAGCGTTAGCCCTTCGTTAGCCTTTCGCTCTGACGAAGGGCTAACGCTCGAAACGTCAGCTTTATAACTCGTTACGGTGGCCAATTTACATTTTCAACTTAGTTGATATAACCAAATTACCTTGTTACCCCCACCGACGCAG
>Ga0126337_10003156_pt1 | contig 10711 bp, 4 predicted proteins | sample DipCmetagenome_FD_92527 | JGI IMG/M metagenome (GOLD analysis project Ga0126337, IMG submission 92527) | Coral microbial communities from La Bocana,Puerto Morelos, Mexico - Diploria C A metagenome | ecosystem: Host-associated > Invertebrates > Cnidaria > Coral | place: La Bocana,Puerto Morelos... | reverse complement strand
TAACAAGTAAAATGAATTTACCTGAAGTTTATTCCATTGTATTCGTCCTATACACCTTGAGGCGTTCCTCCAAGCCATTCTGCATCCAAAGATCAACTCTTTCTCAGTAAGGTCGTAGGTTCCGTTCTTTGCGATCTCCTTCTTCACCTCTGCCAAACGCTGCTTATGGGCTGGACTGTCTTCACTGAAGAAACAAAAGAAACAAACTAATAAATAAATGAATATATGAATAAACGAAATTTATCAGCCCTAATCCCAGGGGTGGATACTCAGGGGTGGATGCTCCCAGAAAAATTGGGCGGGAGTGTGGGGCCTGCTTCCCAAAATCCTCATCATATTTTCGTTTTTCTCATCATATTGCGATTTTCCTTATTACCCTATTCATGACCAGAACAAAAATTTGATACCCTGTTTCACACCTGCCCTGTAATTAGATCCCTAATTCAGAGTGTTGGGCAATTGTGAACGACTTTTGTTGCTGGTTTTATCGATAATAATGAAAAAGTAGCTTCTAAAAAAACAACAATTCAACAATCCAATTCAAGACTAGAGTGCAACAACCACACCCTATTTGAGACCAAAGTGATTATAAATCGATAGCCTACTTGGACAAAAACGGTTAAACCATACTCTTTGGGGCCGCACATACCTATATAGCCCACATAAGGAGGTACCCGCCGGGCCCCGGGCCCAATTTGTTCGACCCCGAAGATTTCCGAAGATCACCGAAGAATTTCCGAGAAGGGAAACTTACGAAAATGGACTGTGTGATAAATCAATCTGCTCTTAACGAGATTGCTTCAGCTGTACTCTTTTGGCAACAGTCTTATGAAATCACATTCTTAGGGCATTTAGATTTTGAGACTTACAGTTTCATGGCTCCGTAATACTGCTGAAGGAAGTCCTTAGCCTGAACTTTGACTTCCTCTGGTTCCCTTGGTACACCACAAAGCCTCTTGGGTGGAGCTTCTCCTCCATAGGGGATCATCAAGGACCCCATACAGCGACCCGAGGTGCAGCTCATAGGCTGAAGACAGAATCAAGAATCACTCAACTTTGCTTGGAATAATACGTTACAGTCTGGAATTTTTCACAATCCAAGCAAACCAAACTTGAAACTAATTTACTAGGAGCACTACACGAAAACTGCCTACTTGACGGTGGCTATAAATTAATTGCAAATCAAATCTGGTTAAGTAAGTTTTTGATTTTGGTCAAAGGTGGTACGCCTTCGAAGTTTGTTGAATATGTGATAAAGTTACTTTGACTTGTGTCAACGGTATTTTTGACTTTCGTTAAAGGTATTTATGACTTGCGTCACGCTTTTTTTCTTGACGCGCATCAAATCCCTTCACTGCCAAAGTCATGGTGAGTAATCCATCATTTTGTCTTGCTTCGAGCTGTTGGTAAAACTGATGTCGTCATCACCACCTTTTTTTAACCAACGAGATTACTTACATAGACGACGTAAATCATTAGTGATAACAAAAAATTTCTAACTTACGACTGCAGCCTTTTGATGAAGCGTGTCCGTCGTGTACTTGCCGTCAATCAGGTTTTGTAATCTGACGTACTTAGGCTGCTGGGGTTGGGGTTTTGATGTGAAATTTGTAACGGGGCATTTTGTAATTCCACTTGACTCGCTATGTATTTCGCTTTCACATTCTCGGGTATCGTGATCCAATCCGCCATTAGTCATTGCTGGGGTTGGCAGCACTTCGTTGACAACATGCTGTTCTTTGCCTGCGTCTGGTCCATTCGCCAACGCTGACTTTCGTTTTGGGCTCATTGGTTCGTGTACTTCTCCATTCAATTCGTTGTTCATGTTCGTGTCAGCTATTGAAGGAGATGTTGCTCTCGTTTTTCGCACAGTTTTCACAGCTCCTTTGTCATCAAAGGCAGTTTCCAGATACGCTTGGAATCCGTCCTTGGCGCGCACTTGTATCACCATCTCCTCGCCAGTGGGAACTTTGTCGAGAATTTCCAACGCCTTGTGGTAAGGCACGCTTTCCAAGGAGTTCCCATTCACTTCAAGAATCACATCTCCAGCTTGAATCAATCCAGTCTCATGCGCCACTCCGCCCTTGACAACGTGTGACACGGCAAGGTACGGACTTGCGCTGCGTCTACTCGTCACAAAACCAACGCCGCCAAGTTTGCGCTTCGCAATCATAACAGTTATTTTTCCGTCACCAGACTCGTCGTCCATTTTATCTCCTCTTCACCAAAGATTACACACAAAAACCTAAGAATACTGAGAACAAAGGCAGTCAGTGTGAAGCTGGTGACTCTGAAAGTCATTTGTGACAATGGGCTGCGAGTTTTATAAGTAATAAGTCATCTCCGTGACTTTCTTATCGATATTTCCAGTGCGGTTTTGATAAAAAAAAAACCAAACGTGATTTAAAACAGTTTTCTGCACGAATTCACTTTGTAAAGTTTTCTATGAAATACGCAAATTGATAATCTATATCTTACATATTTTATTGCATTCTATCGTTCGTGACATTTTGAGTATTTTACTTTTTGAAACATATTTATGTTAATTTTAATATATTTTATGTTAATTTTATATATTTTTACTCGCAGTTGAAAATGACCGCGAAGGTCAAAACTCGTGATTGTTTAGCGTTTGTTGTTATTGAAAAATCGATCTTAAAGAAGTTACGCGTCAATAACTAAATTGCAGGGCTATGTTTGATGCCAAATGATTTTGACATTCATTAAAATCAACGTTCGAAATCGTCTTTTCCTCACATAGAACTTGGAGACTTGGAGACGTGGAAAATCGACAAATTTTAGAACTGCTGGGGAATTTAAGACATGTATCAGCACGTCAAAGCCACGAAAGCGAAAAGGTTTTCACGAAGATGACCGAAGAGGGCCGAAAATTGCCGATGGTCTTTAGAAGCTCAAGGATATGCTCAAAGTTGGGAATTTCAACGGAAAGTATTAAGTTCTAGCGAGAGCTTGTTTACTACATTTCGCAAGCGTTAGAAGCAAGCTCAATGATATTTTCGTTCATTATTCCGCGGTTATCTGATAAGTGGATTTGCTTGCTACTTAGTAGCTTGTGGTGAAGTTGTTTTAAAATATGGAGGACTCATAAATACATATGAAAAAGGAAAAAAGTGGTTGATTCTGGGTACAAAACTCTCTTACGTAAGGGACTTGCGAATGAGAACTTCTTAAACTCATAAGTAGTTCATCAAGTTAAAAAAAAGAAAACCACAACCGTGAAGGCGGTTTGGATACCCGGACTTTCAGTAATTAGCATAGATTTTGACGATTTTGCTTCTCCGTTATTCCGAAATTTTTGTTACGATTGAGAAGATATATCAATCACCCGAGACAGTGTTTCATTGCCGAAAAAAACACCTCAAATTTCGTCAAAAATATGCATCATGTTTTCTATTATCTTCTCGGTGTTTGGATACTCCGATGAAACACTGTCGCTCGTGTTTGATACATTACTTATATGGCTATAATAAATCAACATTTTTATCGAAGAATATTCTTACATTAACCTTGAAGGAGATTTTTTATAGTTGGAATTAAATCTGTTCACCTGTAACTGAAACCGTGTCGACTCAAAGGATAATGCTACCTTCAATTATTTGATTTGGATTGATAAATACGTTAGTTCGGCCCTAGTTATCAACAAAGGTAATCAAAAAATATAATTTGTTTTTAAGTTTAAAGGAACCATGTGATAAACCTTAAAAGCCCAAATACCAAAATAAGAACTAAAATACCAAATACCAAAATTTCAACTTAGTTTATATAACCAAATTACCTTGTTACCCCAACCGACGCAGCACCACAGTTTCTTTAGAAATTTTAACCCTTTACGTGACGATAAGTTCCTCACTAAAAGCTCCAAAAGATAACGCGAATTAAAAACTGAACTTTTGCTTTATTATTTGTTTTTAAGTACTAACCGAAATAGATTTGAAAGAAGGTCTACTCATAACCACAGGCGAAAAAAAAACTAACAGCTATGCATTAGACCAAACGGTTATTTGTAGTAAAACGTTTTAAAATAATTGGGTGTTAAGATTTAAAAGGATTTCAAAAGCTTTCGAGTAGAAAATGTCATCTGAGGGTTTTATGGGCATCCACAGATAATATCAACTAGAATATGCAGCTGTTTCGACGAAGGTTGTAAGCCACAATGTCGACTGATAGCGATAGTTTACCGTTAATTAATTTTGGTTCACGCTTCAGCAAGAAGGAAAGCCGCACGCATGAATACACGTGTTTGTGCTGTTTTCCTCTATCACGCTGAAACACTGACCTTGCAGCTTTAATCAACACAGCTAAACTACCATTACATATAACACCTTTCGATAGTGTCGCGTACGTTTATAAGCCTTTTCTCAATAGAGCTGTATTATGAAGTAAGTACCGAATTGTGATCATAATTTGTTGCACAAAAGACAGGTCTCGTTTGCTGGATAAACAAGGCCTCGATAACTCTGTCTTGAGTGGTATTTCGAGGCGATATATTTTTTGTATCCTTTAAGCCTTTCAGGTGAAGAAAGTCAAACTGAACGAAAGAATACAAATAAGCTTCGGAGATTGTCGTATACGAAGCCGAAAGTTTCCGATTCTTGCCATCCAATCAGGAAAAACTACGAGCTAGGCAGAGGATTCCCTCGTTAACGAATGAAGTTCAAAATACTTTCTTAAAGTCTTAATGTCAGATGTCCTATACTCAATAGTTCTGATTTTAGAAAAAAGCTGAGCTGGTTAATATAACCAGCATAAGTACAGTAAGGAACAAGTTTCAGTCATCACATCATAATTGATAAGATTCAAAATTTACCTTCCCTTTGTTAAAAGTGTCGATTTTGCGGAACGATCAATAAAATGAAAATACTATAAGTACTTCATTTTGGCTTATTAAACGTTTTCTCATTGTGTCAAATTGAATTGTTTAATAATTATTGCCCCCTCTCGAGTGCTATTGTACATCTGAGGAATTCGTCGACACCACGGTTGTATCAATAGACGCTATTTTCACCATAAATAAGTGAGGAAATCACTACAGTACCAGACATATTAAGATAAATCATCTATTAGCACTCATCGTTCAGCAGTTATTTGGATTAAAGGAGCCATGTCACTTTTAAAAGGTTTACCCTAAACAAGTTTTCAAGTTCGTCGTTTGTAATCCGTGGCAGTCTTATTCATCCTTAACCAACCTTGATTCTTTATGATTTAATTTTATTTCTTTGGTGTTTTTCTATCATAGTAAACTAGCATTTTCAGGATTGTACCTGGTCCAAATAACTGAAAACGCCGTCACTAAGCTCGTCGTAAGAAAAGCTAGCTAGAATATATCAAGTTGTTTTACAGCTAATTACAGGGATCATACATAAACGTAAAGTTGGGATCAACAAACGAATAAACCTTTAAACTCTAAAAAAAATGCTTTCCATCAATTAGCTTTAGTGGGGCGAAAACAAAAACATTACATCGAATTTGAACCAGTGTTTATCACAACTATGGTCTTATTTATCAGTAAGAAACTAACATTCATTCAAAACGTAAAAAAAATACTTCAAAATGTAATGAAAATGAACCGAATTATTGTGATAGCAAGACTTACCAATTTTCAAATGATTCTGGTTTAGGTATGGAGATCAAAACTTGCTTAATCGTTCACTCGAGACTCGATATTTGATGCTTTATCATGCTACATCACATGTTTGCGCCGGCCGCGTCGAAGACTGTTTCCGTTCAGTTTCATTATTTATGCATTTATTTTAATAAAATGCGCGAATCTGACTGGTGACAATTAGTGATTATTAACGCCGTGGAAAGAATCGAGTATTTCATTTTGTAGAATTTATATTCATTTAAAAATATTAGCAATCAACTCCGTAATGACCTCCAGTGGTGAACAGTTTTAATAACCTAACTTCGCCAACTTTATGCAAATTTGTGTTTTTAAAGAAAAGCACTTCATTGGTGTCAGTTTCGTAACAGCCAGATTAATACTTATTATCATAATTTCCACGCAGATATTTCGCTTGTGGAGCAACTTATCCCTCTAAGCTCCAAATATATCGTCTGAGAATGTTTAAGGGAAAAATCTCGGATGATTTTCACCCTGCAGTGTAATGAAGACAACCTACCTAAAGATATTCCAAGTTCACAGGAATTTCCAGGCACTAATGCATATGTTGTAGGCAAAAATTAAATCAGATAAAAATTATTTTGACCTAGTTTGATTCTCAATTTCCTTTGTCTTCTAACCCTAATTATTCATAATCAATGAATGATAGTTTACTGTACTGCATTTGAAGTTTGTTTTCTAGTGTATTCATCCTGCAATTGGTAAAAGTTCGCCCACAAGAGATTTGCGGAAGACATTAAAAGGCGGTTTTCTGTGCTCAGCTAACTATTCAGCTGGGGAGTGATTTCTTTTAAAACATTCCTTGGTTGAAGTTTGGAGTAAATACCAAGTAACAGTTTATCTTTTAAGGGGGCAATGCTACCTTCTTAGAAGCTACCAGGAAACGGAAACGATCCTTAATCGATACTTTATAGTTATAATAGAGTTTCCTTGTACCGAACGTACAAGTTAGTAACTGGTAAAATCATTCAATTAAGAATAGAAATGAGCGGAAAAGTTGAATAGCGTTCTAACATATCTTAGCATCATTTTCAAATTTTAAAAGTGACTGAATAATATTTCACGACAAAAGTAAAATTGAGCGATGTCAACCCTGATGAAATCCAGCGTAAGCTAACTTAAAAGCAAAATTGAATTCGTCAAAACCGTATTAAGTATTTGTCAAAGTCGCTAGACATAATTGAAACATCCTCTATCACAAAACTGACAGCGGACGTGAGTAATTCACGCCGAAGTATGCCACACATCAGTTCAAAGACAATAAACCGATGAAACCACGACAACCCAAGTTCAAGTACAGAGAAAATATGAAATACTTGTTAATACGAAAAAAGAATAGTTATAACTATTAAAACGTTTTCTGGTTGAAAATTTAGGTCAGAGCTTTCGGCTGTCTATCCAGAGCCGTTGAGGCGAATGAAGGACGCAACCTTGAAGGTGAAAAGGCAAAGACTCGTGATTGTGGTCTAGTGATATATATCACAGGCGCAAACCATGGTTTCTATAACATTAAGCGACTGGAGTATTCTACTTCCATCTTAGAAGGGATGTTAGTATAGGGATCAAGCACGCCAGCTAATCTTTAGGACCCCGATTTTCCCGTCATTCTAAGAGTCCCTGTAATTGATTTTGTCCCCGTTGAAAGGTCAATATGATTTGGATAATCCAGTCATTACCATTCATGTTTAATAGCGGATGGCTTTAGGGAATTGTCTTTAAATTTCGTAGCGGATTAATGGTCACGATATTGAGTAAAATTTGATAATGTATATTTTGAATCGTGTAGAGAAGGGATTTGAGCGAATTTCTACGTACTTGTCAATTGACAAGAAATAAAAGCCTAATGCACTTATTAAAAAATAAATTATTTGTGTGAACTGCATGTAAACAGCATGAGTGTAAGTGATCTTAACATTGCAAAACAAAAAGACAGAATGAATAACTGGAATTTTTCCCAGTATACGATCTCATAGCCTTGCTAAATACAAATACTTTGCCAGCTGAGTAAAAAGCTACAGGGCAAGAGCGAGACTATTTGATAATATTTGCTTGACATACATCGGATATTTCGACAAGTAAGATTTAATTTAAAGTAAGCCTGCTTAAAGCTAAAAAATGAATGAGTTCAATCGCAATTTATTAAAGCTATGCGAGTTGAAATCAACCTAATCGAGAACAAGGAAAAAACACTGATGAGCTGTGTTGACCAAAGAACAGCTGAATAGAAAGCGAATGTTATAGCACAATGTGTTGCAATGGCATTACGGGTATAACTCGACTGAAATAATTAAAGTATTAGAAATATATGTAAACTGTGAATACTTTATGTCGTAACAAAACCTGAATTAGACATATTTAGAAATAATCGACTCAGCACAACAAACGAAAACGGAAAAGAAAAGGTTTCTTTTTGACTCACCTGTTTGATTAAAACTCCACTATGATTTTTGGTTTTAAATTTACAATTTTCAACTCCTCTCAGCTTTCCAGACACCTTTCGCTTGGCTTATGGAATCAATGTGTACTGTCACAGGCTGGTGACATGATTTACACAAAGATAATTAAAATTTAACACTTGTGTGAGCGGAGGAAAGGAAAACAAATTGCGGTTTAGCAGATTTCATCTCAAATAAATAAAATATCATAGAGCTAATCATACATGTCATCTTGGTAATTATATATTCTTCCTCGATTGTACATGACGAAAATAGGTCTCTGGATTTTAATTTTCAATGACGTTTGTTTTTCACGTCAAGCACAAAAAAATGGAGATTTCTCACGCGGCGATAATGGGGTAAAATATTCCTTGGAAATTGTTATAATTGGTCACTTTTCACTGTTACATGTACGAAAATGGTCTGCTTATTTCACGTTTGACTCAAAACTATGCAGAACAACAACATAATACTCTGGCTTCAAACAGCACTTCAAACGTTAGCTAGATTTTTCAAGTGTTAGAAAAAAGATTTTTGGTACATATATTGATTCATTTAAAACGCAAATTTATATCCGCAAGTCTTATTATCTGTACAATTTATTATATTCTGTTTACTTTTCAGCCAGAAATGAAAACAGTACAACACTTCATTCGGAAAATATTCGTTACACACTAGCGAAAGAATCAATATTTGACGAGGCCAAAATCCTCTGATTACGATACTGATTGGTCAATATAGCATGCTTAAATCAGAAAATCAGAATAGGATTCCAGTGCCAAAATACAGAGGCTTCGTAATCTTAGCCCTGCAAATTTTTGTCTGATTTTTCAAGCAATTGGAAGATAATAAAATAGTTGAAAGTAACCACTAGTCGTAGACTAATTAAGCAACACACGAGCAGAAAATATGTCGGTGAAGGATATATATGACAACTTCCGTGTCAGACCGTCGGTTAGCGTTTATTATTCAATTCCCCTCGAAATAATTTATTTTCAAGGAAAACACCATGTTACAGCCCATTTTTGATACCATGTTACTGCCCAGCCTTGAGAATATGCTAAAGCTCAGCTTAGCAAAACTTCCTGAAGGGCTTTTCCGTATTCATGTTACACCGTGTGTATCTCATTTGGACATAATAATCCGATTAGAGCTAAATTGTGAATGCCTTAAGTAATGAAAGTGAAACCCTTTTTTCTCTGAAATGTTTCGAATGTAAAGCCATAAAACCATTATTGCTTTCATGAAGTCGAGTCGTATATGATGTTTCTCGAGAAACAAACAAACAAAAATACCGAAAATTTTTCAGTGTCAGCCGCCGTTCGTAAATCGTCTCAACCATGCTATGTTAATAACTATCCTTCCTCAATTTGATGTAGCCTGTTTACTGCTGTTTTATTTCTTTGTAACTATTTTTTGTTGAGCTTTTCTTTCTCTGGAATCAACTGATTTTGTATTGGAGTGGCCTTACGACTAACTCAAAATTCAAGCTCGAATCTCATAAATATAAACGCATGATTTAAAGCACGCATTAGACAGACGATCGTATGTTATGACTTGTCATCAACACGTCAAAGTCTATGAATTGCTTGCTTAGACGATATCAGCGTCAAACAAAATAACATTCATAGAGTAGTTACAAAGAATCTTCTAGGCCAAAAGTGTTATTCCAAGCCAATTATCTTAGAAATTAATTTTATATGTAAGGGTTTTTTAAAACAATTCACGGTAAAAGTACAGGCAAAAGTAAACGATCGACGTTTCCACCGTTCTTCAGTCATTCTCAAGTACATGATGAAGGTAAAAATTAACATATAGTATACAGATAAATATATATAGTAGTACATAATATATAGATATATATATATAAAGAGAAGCATGTACAAAAGTGAGGTAAAAATATTGGGTGTTAAGAACAATAAAAGCATGCAAAATTCTAATCAATTAAAAACTTTTGCACGAATGGAGTCAGATTGTACATTGAGACTTGGTCTCAGTTTGTCAATAAAAAACTCTTCATACACGACGCAGTTAAACTTGCTTTTGCATTTCTTTAAAACATTAAAATTCTTTTCAAGATCTTTTGTGGTCAAGCAATGTTTCTCGCGAAAATGTTTCGCAATAGCTGAAGACGAGTTCTTGTGTTTTTCAACACGTTGATAACGGAGCGTTGATAACGGAAGCCAAATGTTCTCTTCATGTGGCGTATTATCGACTTTAGGATAAAAAAAGTTAAGTCGTGAATGCTAAATAAAAGCGTTCTGACTCATTGGTTGCAATTGGAGTTGCAAACAAAAAGAAGCAAGAACATAGATTTCCAGTTGACGTCCATAACCCAGAAAAATTTGTGCTTAAACTCTCTAAATACTTACTCCCTGATAAGTTTTGTCCTGAAAAATAATAAAATCAGCGGGAAAGTACTGCATTTTTTAACAGTTTGAAAAATGCGTGTAGGCCCAAAAAACCACGGCAATAGAAGGATCTTTGCTCTTCTCCCGGGATTTTACCTCAAAACAAATCAGTAAAAAGAACGTTGAATATTCAGTGCGTTATAAAGCGTAGAAACGTGAAAAATTGCGTTATTGGCCTGTGAAAAATGTGTTGATATATTATGCGAACATGCAAAAATGGC
>Ga0126337_10003155_pt1 | contig 10712 bp, 8 predicted proteins | sample DipCmetagenome_FD_92527 | JGI IMG/M metagenome (GOLD analysis project Ga0126337, IMG submission 92527) | Coral microbial communities from La Bocana,Puerto Morelos, Mexico - Diploria C A metagenome | ecosystem: Host-associated > Invertebrates > Cnidaria > Coral | place: La Bocana,Puerto Morelos... | reverse complement strand
TAATTGTAAATGTTAATCTCTATATATAGAAATGTAATGTAGTCTTAATTTACGCAGGGCTCCTTTTGATACCAGCCAAGTGCTGATTGGGCCACCCTGCCTAAATAAAGTTGACCTTGACCTATTAGAATTGAAGTCTAACCTCACATTATATAGTTTCTCTTTTATTTGATTGTTATGTAAAATATGGGGTTTTGTTGATAATATAATAATATTTACATTTGTAATGTATGGTAATAGTAACACTTGATTTGTTTGCCTCTTACCGGTAGTTCAATTATCATGAATTTATGGATTCCTGGCAACAAAGTGTACCAGAAGGAATGACTACAAAGTCTGAACATTTAGCTGTGAGTGATCAACCAATGATTTCTAACAGTTTTTTTTTTAGTTTCAGTATCAATGTAGCTAAAACACAGACTGAGAATCAGTGGAAGATGCAGATGTATACTGTGATTACAAGTGGAGGTGCATTGGCCTCATGGGTCACCTCTGGTTCAAGCAGTCTGGGTTTAAGCAATTTTCCTTGCCTTATGTCTCACAGTATTGTTGTGACACGAGTTGCAAACAATTTCCCTGGTGTGACAGCCATATGTGACACCACTGCATTGCATAAAGTGGACTTAAGTTCTTCTTATCATAATGATTGTACCAGCATGGCATTTAATTTTAATGCGCTCAGCAGTGCAGGAGTATTACACTAACTAGATTTGGATCTTGCACAAATTTTGATCTTTCTAAATGGATTTGTTGTTGTTGCTGTGTGTTTAGGGTATAGCTTTGAAGGACATGAGGAGTCTCCCACCTGTAATTTGGCATTTTCCTGCCTATGAACTCCCAGATGACCCTGCACTTAGGCAAGTATGGGAATTGACATTATCAATGACGCTACGTATTTTCAAATAGGTGCATTGTGACAAAGGCCTTCTCAAAATTTTCCAACACTGTACCCACCCGAAGCATACAAATGTGAAGCATAAGTGATACTATTTTTTCTAAGCCATCTCATTGGTCTGGAATCTTGAATCCTAGTATTTGATTGGATAATCATGCAGGGCAGTTTTTTTGATACCAGGCAATGGAGATGCAGCAGTGAAATTGAAATACTTTTTCTTTTATCAACAGGTTCATGAAATTGTTTAAAGTTCAGTCAAAGTGGACATTTGATGAGATACAGCCTTATATCAGGTTACTATGCGCTACTAAACTCGTTCTTTCTTAAAAAAGCCATCAGTCTCTGTTCTCTAATTAATTCTTTAACAGACAATTTGGATTTATCTGGGCATGTTTGAGGGGCAGTTCTTAAAGGAAGGCTTAATTACAAATAAGCTCCTATGCTTGTTCTCATGCACTCCTCCCAAACATGGTGTAAAGAGTGTGTGACCTTTCCAAATAGAGTCTGCCTATGAGGCTTGCTCTATGTGGGATTGTAAAAAGAAAATGGATTGATTTCATTATACTTTAGCCTGTATTTACAAGACATGTAGATAAGCTGATGTAGAGAGATTCAAACAAGAGTTTCCTCTTTTCTCTAGAGATCTAGAAGCACCCGGGCAATCACTAAATGCTCTTTTAATGAAGTATGCACGGTCATCAACAGATGTGACAGGAGTGAAGGTCTACAACTCCAAAAAACTCACATAAGGATGTTTTGAACCAGAGCTTCACCCTGCAGCTAATATTGAAGCTGTGCAAAGAATTATTTAAACTGTGAATACTGAGGAAGCAATGGCATGTTGGTACATTTGGAGTGGAAATTATGATGTGAAATGAATGAACCAACTGGCCATTCATTTTTACCTCTTAAATAATTTGGAAATTTAGGTGTTGTACAGGTCTTTTGTGAGGATTTGATGTGTGTGTTGCAATGTAGTATTAGCCAGCACGATATGCTCTAAAAGTGTCCCAGTGGCACAGGTGACTATCTTTTGCCTTTGGTTGACTGGAAAAACTTTTTTTTTAGATATATATATAAGCTTAATTGCTGACAACAGCCTTAGCCAGTCTAGTGAATTTCCTGGACCCCAAATAATCATCTGGCTAAAAGCTGGGAAGAAGGGAGGGGAGTCAAGTAACAACGTTCAAGTCAGTCAATTTCAGCCCAAGTAACTTTATTTGTAAAGACCATACTAAATGTACATCATGTTCCAAGATAATTAACAACACATAGTTTAAATATGATACACTATTACACCTTCATGAGTTCTGTCCTGTACTTATCAAGTATTTCCTCCAAAAGCCAAATATTTTTGACAGAAATAGATATTCAAGTTATACGATAACCTTAATTTAACCCGTGTACAGATCCCTGCTCTCCTCAAGAAAAATTGCAGGGCTGCCTATCTGAATGTTGATAATCATGCTGCTGGAGTAAATTAGTTTTACATTTAAAACATTTCAGTGTTATGAAATTTGTCATAACACACAGATATAACTAAAGAAATCTCTACATGAAGCAGTTAATGATCCTTTAGCAGGCTTTTAAACTCCATAATTCAAAATGGGAACCCCACCCACCATTGTAGTCTCTACAACCAACTCTTAAATTATTTGTCAACATGACTGCTAATCCAAGTACTTAGTTCAACAATTGAAAAACATTCTAAATACACAAAATGGTAAAATACATAAGCCCTCTCTTTGATTTTCATAAGGAGACGGCGCCTGTACACAGGTTACAAACAGTTCTCCTAGCCTGCATAGCAGTCTTTTCCGTTTCCTCTTAGCGGGAGAAAGCGAGAGCCAAGGGGAAGTCGTGCAAATGCATGGTGCGAGAGCAAAAAGAGGAATGGGGGAGGGGGTGGGGAGGAAAGGAAAAGTCCTTCCCTGCCCCTCCCCCTGCCACTAGTTTTTTGTCACCTCTGTCCCCCAACCCTCGTGCGACTCTCACTTGCCTGAAAGGAAATGGAAAAGACTGCTACGCAGGCTATCAGTTCTCCTAAAACTACATGTTCTCCTAAAACGTTCTTCTACGTGCTTAGTTCTCCCGAACATATACCAGTTGTTAGTATTTGTAATTAATGTTTTAAACCAGTCACTTCTAACTCTTTGTTGCTGGAAATATGCCAAGGATTTTGCTGAAGTCTTTGTGTGAAATTATGGGTTGACAAATTATTGATTAAAGATCACACCATTTTGACATTGAGCAACAAAAATAAATAACCAATTTAAATTATTTTCATAAAAATGTTGCAAAATTTGGAAATAGTATCAATTTGCAAACAAATTATTTTCAAATAACAATTGCCCAGTCCCTTTGACAAGAAGCACTTTAGGAAATCTGGGAAACTGTATGCAATAAAACATGTCCAAGACCTGGCAATGTTAAAAACCAACTGAACATTATTTGTACTTACTGAGTAAAGTTCTTTTATCCACATGCATGGGACAATAACCACAAGATAAAAGAACACTGAACAATAAACGACTGCAAATCAGAAAAGTACATCAACAGAATGGTGGAGTATTAGTGTGTTGTAATGGAAAACCAACAAAATAATGAGAGATAAATATACTTCTTCTCAATGCTTAATATACATGTCATCCCTGTGGTTTGATTATGTTAAAGTCCCATCAGTCTTAAGGCTTTTCAGATTTACTCTATAAATAACTATCATTGGAAGCCACTCCCTGTGTTCTATTGGAAACCTGAGAATGTGATTGGTTATCTTGTTGGTTTCTATTCACTGATAGACAATGATCACTTGTCTACTGCTCATGAAAATGAAATTATTCATAGGTTTAGACTTAAAAGAATTGTAGGTTTTGTGCAGTAATCATTCATTTTAGAGCTCATACAAAAAGAATTAGATTACTCGCCCTTGTTTTCTATGAGTGATAATCAGCTTGGCTACACCATGTTGACTACTTGCTGATAAAAATCTCAGGCTCATAGCTCAGTACGTCTGCACAAAGAAACTGGAGTGGTTCATTTCATGTCAGCTAAATTATAATGTAGAAGGTCTTGACTTCCAGCTACTTTCATCAGAGTTTTTTGAGTGAAAAGCAACTGATTTGAAGGTGGTCACACAGTTCTCGTACCTATGAGAGAAGCCAATTAATTCTATTAATACCGGTAATCAAATGTACTCATGAAGTGACTAAGCGTTTTCTACCACTCCTGGATGGGATGCTAGCATATTGCAGGGTTATCCCAGTACCTATTTATACACCAGGGTGGAGGGTGGCACTGTGAGTCTAACGTGTCTTGCCCAGGAACACAACACAATGTCCCTGAACCTGTCTTGAACCGGTTGTGACTGGAATCAGGTTGGACACATTATGTTTATTACACAATGAGGTTTGCTTAGAGTATTCCAGATAGGTTTTAACTAGAATGGATATGTTACAAGTCAAAATTGAATTCAGGTAAAAAATTGAATTCTTTTGTCTCTTAACCCTACTTATTCATTGATTATGAATAATTACGGTTGGAAGACAAAGGAAATTGAGAATCAAACTAGATTAAAATAATTTTTACAGGAATTTAATTTTGACCTGTAACAGATAATCCAAAACTCTCTTGATCCTTTTTCCAGTTTTTGTTTGCTAAGACATGAATTCTGACTATTAAATTCAAAATGCAAACAAAAGCTTAACTAAGGCCAAAAGAACCACTCAATCTTGGTAGGGTAGGGGGTGGTGTATTGAGGACCCTGGGGCAATACAATGCATATGGGCATGAGCATCCTTTAAAAATTAATTTTCTTAGTGCAAGTCCAGTGTGAGTTTTACTAACCAAAAATATTCCATAATGGATGTGACAAACTGCTACTGCTGCAGTGTAGAAAATAAGAATTCCAACTTCTAATTCAGTTGATCTTACAAAGGGTACAATAAGCACCCAGATGAACAAAGGATAAAACATTGCATTAACAGCTTGACATCGCTGATTGGCCATTGTACTCACAATCAATCGGCACTGAAAGAATGACAAATTCAAAAGTAGATAAGTCAATACTGTTACCTTTGTTTCATATCCATAATTAGTAGCCATTCAGCTGTGGTCTACCGACTCTGTTTGGTTTTCTCATTGTTTTTTATTTAACGAATGAAGCCTAAGCCATGCATTACACTGATAAACATGATAGGCATTGAGAACATGAGGGAAATGTAGAGAACACAAGCTGCAGACGAGTGTTTTCTACATTTTTTGAGTGTTCTCAAATGTCTGGAGTGTTTTATCGCAGTGTACTACATGGTTTAGGCTTCATTTGTTAAATAAAAAAATAATGAGAGAAGCAACCAGATTCAATAGACCACATTGGAGTGTCTAATTATTAGACTACGGCCCTCACAAACTCACTCACCAACTATTTGCTTATGAAAAACTCGGGCTGTCAGTCTAATTGTTAAATGAAATGAAAATTTTATTTTCAGATGTAATATCTGGATTCAGATTACCAGTAGCTACAAGGAAAACTTCTCCTGTCAGGCTACATCTAATCTATAGATTTTGTCAACCTGCAAGGCATGAGCCACTGGAAGTGACACTGTCTGATATAGTTTTAATGGACCAGATCTAGCCATGATTGTAAAAAAAATTTTACTTACAAACCTTCTCAAACTACATGCAAACTACCTTACCGTCACATTAGAGAAAACAATCCCAGTAGCTGTGAAAAACATCCGTGGCTGAATCTCAAGAATTTTGGCAGGAGATAGGATGGCCCAGGCAAAAAATAGGAAAATCAGCAGAAAGAACGACAAAAGAGGAACAAGACCCTCCAGGAATGGCAGCCTACGGTCTGTTTTGGAAATACGAGCCCTGAGTGCAAGTAGGAAAACATTGAAGTTATTTTTCAAAATGTGTTCTGATTGACTTATGAAGCTTGGTCAATTCCCCAACCCCCACCTCCCTCATTGTTATTACCCTTGTCCAAAGGGAATAGGGCCCGAGAATAGGTACTTGTTATAACCTGAAGCTCCATCTTAAGAGAGCATTCTGTTGGAGGGGAGGGGTTGGGGTTCGTATTGCTTGTCCAAATCTTAAAATGTCCTGCTTCACTACTCCAACAACACAACCAAACCTATCCAAACAGATACTGCTACATTACAGCGAAACCAGAATTCATATACCCTCTACTTCTCAATAGATAAAATATAAACACCTCCATGACTACTTTATGCACATTGTCAGAAATTGAAAGAAAGTTGTTGAGAAAGAAAAGAAAAGAATTGCTACTTTGAAGCCATGTTGCTTGCCACAATTTATGATTTCAGAACCTCGCTTGAGCACACTACACCCATCCCCCCCCCAACACTCACAGGCATAACCTGATTCAAAGCAATTTCCAGGTAAGAAAACGATTTTTTGAAGTAGCTTAACATTTCCGGCAAAACACTTTATTATAACTAAGAGAACTTACCGGTATATGTTGTACAATGTCATAGAAAGTGTAAGAACAAGAGAACTTCCTGTAAAGACAGTAAAATTTATACTTTGCAAACATATTCCTCTATAGTGCATTATTGCAACTAAAAACTATTAGTATCACCCAACTAGTGGACTAATGCAAATCCTGCATTTTGATTGGCTATGCTACTAGAGGACTATTAGCAATAGTCATCAAGTAGCGAAATTCTTTCGTTTTATTCCCAAATAAATCTTTCTTCAACTTGCATTTGCTAACTTTATCATTGCTTTTTTTGTCCAACTAGTTGGGTGATACTAAAACAATTAGACCCTTCGCCCTCAAGGGCCACAGGTCAATAGCCCATTCGGCTTCGCCTCACAGGCTATTGACCCTTAGCCCTTGTGGGCTGCTGGTCTAATTGTTAATTAGACTAGATAAAATTTACAATAGACTGATGGCAAAACAGAATACAATATTATTGTTGCACGTAAGAAGAAAACATACAATGATCAATATACATACCATAAACTGACCACCGAAAAACAAAGCAGAGAGGGAAACCTTCAATTAACTCAATTTTCCAAATGTCTACTCCACAGAAAGATGTTAAGAGGTATACAAATGCAATGGCCTGAAAAGATCAAAATGGAAATTCAACGTAGCAAAACACTTTGCCCATACCCAAATTGGAATTAGCCTTGTCTACTGTCCTGATGCTGTGTGAAATCAAGTAACTGACCTTTTTGGCCAAATGCTTGGACTAAGTTGAATATGGCAGATAGCTATATCATGTCTTTTTTGCTGTGCTTTGGTAGTATATCAGGCTCATCAATTTTGGCCTCACCTGGTGATTTTCGCTACGATGTGAGCAGAGTCATTAAAGAAGATTCTGCTCACAGTGTATATTTTGGTGTGCCTCACCTAACTTGCCTGATATGCATGCTGCCAAAGTGTGCGAAAAAAGGTACAGTTGGGTATGAGCACTATAGATGCAGTGTTCTCACCAGGCCGTGGCCTTGTGGGATTCCCGCAAGAAAAACTGAGATGGCGCATTTAAAGCCCATTTGGATGCAGAGGCAAGCTACTTGTCAAACAGACTTTAGAGTAGGGACTTTGGAGTAGTTTTAATGGTCAACCTAACACCCCAGCATTTTACTTGTTCAAATGAGTAAAAAATATGTTATTAAAAGATCTAGTCTTTTATTTTATTGCCGTTAATTTTGTTGTTCCCCCGTACGCGGTGAAGATTGGTGTATGCATCGTTACTGAATTGTCCTTGTCCGCCATATTGGATCAGGTAAGTACTTCATGTAACAGACCATTTGGAGTAACATTGTCCCCCTGATGTTCTTACAGGGCCCCTATTTCTCAGCAGAGAGGGCCCTGGGACTCCCTAAGGCAAAATCCTGGTGAGAACACTGTAGATGCAAGTAAGGTATTTTATCATCTGCATGACTATACAGTTGAACCCTGCTATTTATAGCCAATAGTAAATGACTGAAGGATAAATCCAAGAGAAATTATTTTAAGTTCACAAAATAACAGGGAATTTGAAATAACTGAGCTTGAATTACCAGGGTCCGACTAAATAATTATGCATTTTAACAAATTGCACAGGGGTGACTATTTTTGTGTTTATAATAATGATATCATACATGCAGCCAGTAACATGCTATAAAACTTACTATCTGACTTGCGTCATAAGTCCATGGTAAAAACATAGTCCCAGTGTTGTATTTTTCCCAGTGAGCCATGTAAAATCCAGCCAAACATGCTAACATCAATCGATAAAGCTCCCAAAGAGAAACGCTGTGAGGACCTTGACCAAAAAGTGAAAACAAACTAATGGGAATGAGAAATGCTGCTGAGCTGTCCAGTCCATGATCAAACAATTCACCCAGAGGAGAGCTTAAAATTAAAAGAATAAAAAATATGTCAAAAATATATTCCTAGGCATTATGTGCCACATTAGTCATTACAAAGAAGATATGTTCAGAGCCCTGAAGTTGACATTCTCCTAAAAGGTGAGAAGTATTAGAATGACAGATCCACAAGGTTTTAAGATAATGCTCCCTCAAGATTTTGAACTTAATAGATGTATTTCCCTTGAATTTGAAGGGAAAAACAAATATTAGGTAGACTGACAACAGTTTTACCTTAAAATTAATTGCAGTAAGTAAAGTCAATGCAGTAATATTCTTTCTCACATTTCTAAACATAATTCCATAATTCTTGTGCACTTGCGTAGTGAGAATTACTTTGTACATTATGCACAGGTAACTGTGATTGTACACTTTCTCCTAAGCCCAAAGATTTTCAGGTAAAGTACAAAGAGATAATGTTACCTGGAGTTAGTTCTTCGAGCCTGTTTGCCATCACAACCATCAAATGTGTGCGCAGCAAAGTGTGCTACTGCAAAGATAAGCCACCACAGGGATGGTAATCTTTTGTTCTCATCTGGGTCATATGCTGCAGTAAAATGAGGATCGTAATAGCATGTTACTGCATAGATCATGAACAGGAGAGACCAGCCACTGAATGTGAGAACATTGGGTGCCAGCCATCTAGGAAAGAACTGGAAAAGAATCCACATGAATAACGTTAATAATATCTTTTCAGCATCTTCTTGACTGAAGACTGAGAGATAAAGGGAAGACAGTACAATTAATATATTGCCTTGGTTTATTAAAAAATCTAAGTGAAAGATAGATATAAAAGAAATGTGAGGCAAAAAGTAAAGAATGTAGTATTGCTGTATAATTTTATGAGTTCTGCTGAATATTTATTATTAAGCTATTTATTATCCAACTTCTGTAGTCAACAAAATGTAGTACAAGAAGGAGAGTGTGAAAGTTTTGCATCAACAAATTTTGACCACTGTGATGACCCAAATTGGTTGACAATTTAAAACTTGTGCATGTGCTGCATTATGCAAATGAACTTTTTGTATGCATCAGACTTTCCTTTCAAAAACTTTTGCAAATTTGCTCAACATGTGGAAACTATGAAAAAAATGTTTGGCAAAAGAGTGGCAACACATAATTGTTGTCGATAAGAGTGCAGACCACATTAAACCACATTTACGTACATTCCTTCTTTTCCACAATATCAATGTCAGAGAAAATGTTTTTGTTTTTTAGAGCACAAGCTGAAAAGGAATTGCATGACATGTTGACACGAGCAGTGATTTCTTTTGTTCCACAATATCAACGTCAGAGAAAATATTTTTTTCAGAGTGCAAGCTGAAAAAGGCATTGCATGACATGTTGACGCGAGCAGCGATTTCTTTTTTTCCACAATATCAACATCAGAGAAAATGTTTTTTTTCAGAGCGCAAGCTGAAAAAGGCATTGTGGACATGTTGATGCGAGCTGTGATATTTTCTTTTTTTTCCACAATATCAACGTCGGAGAAAACGTTTTTTTTTTCAGAACGCAAGCTGGAAAAGGCATTGCGTGACATGTTGACGCAAACAGTGTGGACTGTATTTGCTGCAGTTGGATTATAAGAGTTAATATTGTCAAATCTGAGATGGATCTTGACAACATAAAATTGTATGCCGTGTTCGGTTGCAAGTAACAGTTTATTACATGACATAGGTCACAGTTTTCTATGAGCAAATAGTCAACAGGGTGCAGCTGAGATCGCTGTTGCTCGTGGAAAATGATGGTGAGTGACTGGTGTATTAAGGAATAAAATGGGTCAAAATAATTTTGACCCATTTTATGCTAATCTAGTAAGTGATTTATGGTTCAAGTCCACCTGTTACCATTCCCCTACTTTTACCACAACCCTGGGGATTTGACATTGTTTTGTTATTTGGTGACCAATTCTCCAACCCTGGGTACAAAAAAGGAGACAATTCCCCAACCCAAGGACTCCTATCTACCTCAACTATTTCTGTATGTGCAATAAAAAGGGTGGCAACATTAATTGCTGTACAATAGAAAAAACGAACATTTTCTCAAGAACACAACGCTTTTCTTGAGTTTACTGAATGAAAGATACAATGTAGAGTAATATATATTATACCAAATATTGAAAAAAAAAAAAGATTTTCTTCATACAATATTGACGATCCATAAACATAAAGATAATATCGAGTCATTATGATGTTTCAAAGTGTTCTTAAGCAGAAGAATTCTTTAAATATAAAAGTTGTATAAAAGCTATTACAAAAAATCTAACTTTCTTAAACATGCACAAAGCAATTTTTTTGATTTTCCCTGCCACCTACCCCAGGGACAAGACCACCTGACACATGGCTTGCCCAGGGGGGGGGGGGGGGCAATGGTAAAAGGTGGAATTGAACTACACAAAACCTATGATTATTTTACGATCAAGGGCAGCAAACAT
>Ga0126337_10003154_pt1 | contig 10712 bp, 7 predicted proteins | sample DipCmetagenome_FD_92527 | JGI IMG/M metagenome (GOLD analysis project Ga0126337, IMG submission 92527) | Coral microbial communities from La Bocana,Puerto Morelos, Mexico - Diploria C A metagenome | ecosystem: Host-associated > Invertebrates > Cnidaria > Coral | place: La Bocana,Puerto Morelos... | reverse complement strand
TTTTCTATAAAATTGTGCGCGAATTTCTTACCACTACACTTGTAAAAACGTCAACCAGCATATTACTCACCGATGCTCCGGGCGGCCCAGGAGGTCCTATACAGACAAAAAACAAGACAAAAGCTTTTATTTGCATAGATGCTCTCCTGTCCTCCTATATTTTGTCCTGTGCTGATGTTTCTACTCTGTACCATACATTTATTTTATATGTATATTTTTTATTGTTTGTTCAAAACGGAAAAAAATCCGAGTCATGAAATTGTTTATTGATACTCTGAAGTGGTAATTGCCTCCTAACAATGTATGCCTGCATGCTTTAATAAAACGAAGCATGCAGCCGGGATTGAAAAGAAAATGGACGCTATTATCAGTGTAAACTGACCGATTAACTGACCTTACTCTATTAAGCCTGGGGGAGGCACAATTTCCCTCCGCAAATTTCAAACAAAACTATACGACTTTTTCTAAACCACATTACAAGGGAGACACTTGCCCGTCCTCTTCGAGGCCTGCGAACGAATAAATTTCAGGTTTAAAGGCATATGAGCGCAAGTTCCTACCTGTATCGCCTTTGAGTCCCACGTCTCCTTTAACACCAGGGGGGCCCTGAGAGCCATTCTTACCCCCTACCCCCTCAGGCCCTATCGGCCCGGTGTCACCTGGAATACAAACATATCAAAGCAAAATACTAATGTATTGCTTCGTTTGATTTTCTAGCGTGAAGAACAAGCAGTGAAGTAACCACAATGTTAGGGAGACTGTAACCGAATTAAAGTAAGTTACTTTACGATATTTCTCAGGAATGGCAGTTTTCCGTCTTTTATTATGACTCAATGTTAATTGTATATTTAATTTGATTGCTTAGCTCTATTCTCTTTGTTCATAAAATTCCTTATTCAGGTTAAACTAATCAAAGTAAGCATTATGGAATTGCAACTGGCCCACATGGAAAGATTTTAACCTTCGGTTTTGCGTTCATTTTCGAGAGTTTTGAGAGTAACTAATTTCAATTTCCAAAGCGTGACCCTCAGTCACGTGACCACCTTATAACCTTATGTGGAGAGCTCACCTTTTGTTCCTTTGGGACCCTGTATTCCTGGAGGGCCCACAGAGCCATTTTCGCCTTTTTCGCCGGGAGGGCCTGGATCTCCATTGTGCCCTGAGGAAAAGGTGCCATTTGGTGATTAACCATAAAGCACCATTACCGCCTGTTATATTTTTCTTTCTGTATTGTGGTTTGCTAATTCTCTGCCAATCACTGAACAGACAACGGCATACGCACTATGTTGGGCAACTTAAAAAAAGCTAAAGAGAAACACTCAGAAGTCCCTATAGATTGGCAAAGCACATGACATGTTTGGAAAATGCAGAATTCATCTTAACCTCTCCAGCCAGAGGACGAATGATAAGAAAGAAATTGGCGAGAATTCGAGCCTTATTCCTTACAAAAACACAAACTAACCTCGTTTACCTTTTTTACCTCGCCGGCCTACGAAAAGCGAAAAAGAAACGGGTTAGAAAATACATGAATAATGTGTGTTCCAATATTAATTATAAAGGTCTTGTGCTACCGTATCTCATCAAAACCTCACAGGTTTAAACGTTGATTATTAGAAATAAAAGAGTTTCACTGAGCGAACCGAAAAAAAAAGGGCGCGGAAAAGAATTTCAGCACAATTGCTTGTCAGAGCTACAATTGCTGATTTTGCAAGTAACATTGCGAGCTACACTACTCCCTCGTTATGCTCATGCATCAGTTACGTTTGTCTGTATTCGGGGAAATAAACATATTTAGTTTGCGTTCATCAGGCCTGAATCTTTTTCAGGCTTTGATTTCACAACTGCTTAAGTTGTGTGTATAAATGCGATGATCAATCATAAATTCATATCTTTCTCCGCAGTTCAAATATATGACCTTTCATATATTAATTTTCTTCACCTTCTACGGGTATATTACGAACTCACAAAGTGACCAGCTCCCAGATGGCTTGATGGCTAAGTTGGTAGAGCACTGCCCCGGTATCGCAGAGGTTATAGGTTCGAATCCCGTTAAGGCCTGATTTTTTTCAGCCTTTCAATTACAACTGCTTAAGTTGCGTATAACTGTGATGACGATCATCAATTCATATCTTTCTCCACAATTCAAATGTATGATCTTTCAGATATTAATTACAGAAGGTTACAAATCGTCGCGGTAAAATTTGCATTTCCTTCTCATCAGGTGCACACAACTTTTTCTTTGCATAGCTGCACTGGCATCTTAAACAGCCGGACAGTTTATCGACATTTCCAACTTTCGCACGATCCACGTTCGTGACTTCACCAGAATATGCGATCTTATCACGTGACCCGCAACAGATTGACTACACTCCGAATAGGTAATTTGGTCGTATCAACTAAGTTGAAAATGTAAATTGGCCACCGTGACGAGTTGAAAAGCTGACGTTTCGAGCGTCAGCCCTTTGTCAGAAGCGCCCCCAGGAATTCGCGCGGCCATTTTTTATCTGGGGGTCTTCTTTCGCGTCACGCACAACGGGCAAAGCGAAAAAGAGACTGCTCTTAGTAGAGACTATTTGAGGCAGGCACATGTAAACACTTGTCACCATTCACACACGTGCGCCTTCACGCTATATTACCAGCTGACTTAATTGTTAGCCAAGCAGTGCATCATGTACCTGAACTTCCTTTCGGTCCCGGGGGTCCAGGTTCTCCTTTGGGTCCTGCAAGGAAAATTGAAGAATTATGAAAATTATGTACAAGACTAGAGATTGACAGAATGGCACAAGTTGAAGTTACGATTCTCCTTTTGTCATCTTGCAAGACAGAGATTCCCTTTTCTTTGTGCTCGCTTAGAGAAGAGGGAGTAACTGGTGGATTGCTGCTAGTAACTGCTGGATTGCCTACCATGCATGCGCGAACTACCGACGTGAGCTTGTGTCTGCTTAGCCATATCAAACATTACAGCGATATCACATCATTAATTTATCAACAAACTACAGAAAAAGTATGAACACTCTTTTTCCTTTTTTATAATCCGAACCAAACTGATTAAAACCAAAATAACGTTTTCAAGACCTTTTAAGTGGATGATCTGCAAATAAACAAACTGCTGTGGGTAATTCAAACACAATAACATGTCTTTCAACACTTGAATTTAGCTCCTTTGACACACTGAGTAGCTTGTGAAGGTGAATTAATGCAAGCAATATTTTCTTGAACTGTGCGAGCAGGAGGAAATCAAGATTGCCAGTCATTTGTCAAACAGAAGCTTTGAATTTTGATTCTTACTTGACCAACCCAAGGACAGAATTTCAGTTCAATCTTATCTATCATGAATATGTAAGATTTAAAATGGGTAAAAATCAATTAATCCATCCCTGATTGTGAATAATAGCTGATCAAATGATCCAGTGGCTACCACAAGAGCTTCCTTTCATCTCTCGCCTTATAGAATGAAAACGGAATTTCTAATCAGAGAATGCTTATCATGATTAGAAACAAAATTTAACTAGTTTGAGCGTTAAGCATTAGAAGCCCTGCGGTGCGGTACTCGTTCCGCGAATCCTTTTATTTCAAGAGTCCTTTGTCCGCGATTTCCTGTTTTGACTCTCCGGTCACGCAATTGACACGTGTTCATCATTTTGGTCGTTTTGGATGAGAAACTCAGAAGCAAAAGCTGAATAGCGGATTTAATTTACACACTCAGATCGGAAACGCTGTTATATTCTTCCAGAAATTAAAAAATGAAAATATAAAAGAATAGTGGAAGTGAATCTCGACAATCCAAAGGTCGAATAAACAAATCCATTCCATGCCAACTTGTAATCAAATATCACGACATCTTTTCCTTTGTGTCTAAGCTGCCTGTTGAGGTCATGTACACGAACATTTTTCACATCAGGGACCTATAGCTATCATCAAGTATTTAAAATTGGAACTTTCTGTATTGTTCGATGGTTTATCACGTACTTTCCCAGCTAGACACCTTTTCCGCCGGATCTATGGGCCTCGACTCGCGCGTCAACAAATTACTCGATCCAATTGTACGTTTTTAAGCCGAATTTTTACACCGGTGAGATTTTAGGCTCCAGAAGAACCATGTTAAACTGTTGTAGCCAAAACAATCATTACCGAGAAACAAAATTACTCAAAAGGAAACATCTTAAGTTGATGTGTCAGCGGCAATATTATTATTGCCTCGATTAAAGGTCACGTCGCGAATTAAACAATAAAATAGCATAACTTATAAAGCTATTGTACTGTATTGTAGTTGTTTCCACAATAGATTGGAGCCCAGTTTCAGGATACCAAGTGGGGAGTGAATGTTTATTTTTTCGGTTCTTGTAAAAACAGGTTAGTTTACATATCCGCGACTTATGGGCACCAACACGGAAGTATACAAACTCATTTTTAAAATCTTTCTCTGTCCTGTGGCGATGATTGCATTTTTTCCCCCGCAGACAAGTTCAATTTCACCTTTAATTCTGACCTGTTCTACGCGGATTCTTTTGGATGCAAACCAATTAATTGTTTTAAAATGTGTGTCTTGGAGCTCTTAACCGTGTCATGTCACTATTGAGTGTTGTTCTTGGCAACAATAAGATTACCTTGTAAACAGGGGCAGAAGCCTTCAAACTGTCTTTTTTTCCTCCCTTGCGGAAGATCGGATAAAGCGAGCTGCGAAGAAATAGCAAACAACAATCTCCCATTGTTCTTTGTACTTCCTAATGAATGCATCGGTTCTAAGAACACTAATAAGCAAATTGACGGCAATATTTGAATACGCAATTAAGCTTAGCTACTCTGCTTAATTCGCATCGTCAAAACAGCTAACCTTGTTTTTCAGACGGGCAGATTTTTCCTCCAAAACGCCATCAGTTTCACCCGCAGATTTGTCATCCGTCTTCTGAGCTGTGAAGCTGTTTTCCAACTTGTCAACACGCGCGGCCAGTGTGTCTGCGACAGTTTCCAGTGTTTGAATTCTTGCAAACTGCGACACCACGAGACGATGCAGATTTACTACCAAAAACGTCATGATAATGATGTACAATGCAGCTGTTAGAATCGCAAAATTGATAAAAGTGCGACGCGCACATGTTTTCCGCCGTTGATCCATCGGTTTAAGAGGGTTTTACAAGGAAACTCTTAGTCTCAAACTCATGCTTTGTTTTGATGGCCGGCTTCGACAGTCCGGCGCAAAGAACTGTCTTCAAATTCTCCACGCTTCGCTGAGATTTCATAGACTTTTCTCGGAAAACAAGGGCATTACTGCGCATGTACCGAGCTGATTGACAGCCAGAGCAAAATTGAGAGTCTTAGGTATTCTGCAAGTACAGCCCTTGATTACGAACAAACGAATTTCTCAATGTAACTAAAATTGTTCACTTTTAAGAGTGTAGTTCTAAACCCGGGTCTGGGAGAAAATGGTGTCCAAGAGGACTAGGTAATGTCTCTGAAACTGCAGCTCGGTCCTTGTGTGAGAAAATCTGACTTTGCTGAAATGAGTCCTTACTAACTCTCATACATCCTTTCTACGGAAAGTACTGAAACTTGGTATAACATCATTATATCTCCCCCACATGCCTTTTTTCAATTCTTTGAATCATTTTCGATCCAAGGGCCAAGGATCACACTGTCAAAGCTTTCCTTGACTTTAAGATGATGCTACACTGAGCCGATTTTACGGGCGATTTTAATCCATGTTTCTTCACGTTTTCCCTTCGCCCCATTCTTGCTCCTCGATGGTAATGAGGTGTCCTGCCCAAAAACACAACAGAAACACTCAGAGCAAAGCTAGCCAGCGACAAGGCTCACGTTTGGAATTTCTTGGCACCGAGCCGCTAAATCGCGTGTGTTCAAGTTAGCAAAAACCGACCAGTAACCTAATTCTAGAAAGAAAACTTTTTTAAATCCGATATAAGTTGAACACTTGACTCACAGTTCATCTCTTAAACTTTTATTAACCATTTGACGTAATATTGTACAGTGCATTGGTATATGATGTGAACGTCGCTGATGATAACTACCTGTACACTGGATCGATGCCACCGTTGGTGTTAGGTATGTCAGTGCATGCCACTTGCCTCGTGACAGCAGTACAATATTATTTACAGCATGCAATTGTAATGAAAGGAGATCCATGATTTTCGCTTTTACTCAGTTATCATTATTATAATTGCAGGTGGCTTATTAATCTACCTAAAGACAAAGAATGACACATGATATTGACAAATGACTCAAAAAGTCGCCTTCTCTACCTAAGCTGAACAATCAAAGCTACATTACTTGCAAAAGATTCGAACGATTTTAATTTTGAACAAAAAAATGCGTCCGAAAATAAAGCTGTCTGAAATTTTTAAGCGTCCGAAATATTTACAGAGCTCCAAATCTCTTAGTTTATTTTATGGAGCGACCTCTAGTTGAGACACTTGAGATACATAACGGCTTGATACAACCAGGGCCTTTTCCCTGGCTTGTTTCAGTTTAATTCGTTGTGGCCGTAAATTTGCCCTAGCTATATTGGATCACAGTGTCCGAAATGTCTCTCCGAAATTCTTGCCAGTAATGCAATCAAATGACAAGAAGCAAATAGCATAAATCACAACAGAAATACTTCTTCTCCCCCCCCCCCCGTCCCTTTTATTCGACCCACAACACTCCATGATTAAGATGATGTAGCTCTAGAGAGCTTATGTACAAATCCCCGGGAGGCCCCCATATAAAAAGGACGGGGGGGAGGCTGGTCGGAAATTTTGAAAAGAACCCCTAAAAGGTACCAAGATCCTGTTTTGTGGGCGTAGCTTGAACATTTCTGTCCCCTAAGATGTACAACCTCGTTCCCAGGGAAAAGTCCTGGGGAAGAGGTTGCTAAGATGCACACATTATCTTCTATCATATTTTTTCAGCTTATTATCCCATAAGGTATAATGCAAAAGCTCTCACTGTGGGCCTTTTGGGGCTAAACAACCTAAGAGATAGCAAAACCGCTTTTTAGGGGTCTCTCCTTCCGGGGTAGCGCCTGATTGGCTATCACGGCTCAGTTGTGACTTTTGCGCGCGAGTAACCACCAATCAAAGCTCTGCAACTTCTTTCACATCCCTAAAGTCACTAACAACGAGGCTGGGATCTTGCTAAGGTCACATCATCAGAATGGAATTTTTTCGGATCAAATTAAACCGCGCAAAGGGAGACGGCTGTTTATCACACTTAACTAATAGCAAACGACTGCAGACAAATCTAAATCATTCAAAATCGCAGCAGGCAAATGGCGTTTGTTATAAAGGACAATTTTCATTTACACATCCTGCCTTTCCAGTAGACAACTTCCGAATTGCCTTTTACCTCTGAATCAAAACGAGTCTTCGTGCAAAACCATTCATATGGAAATGTGTTCTACCTACATGTTCATTTTCATGCAAATTGAACTAATTTTTCATTTGAATTGTTTTATGGGGGGGGAAGACAGGATTTTAGAGAATTGGGTTCGAGATAGAGACCGCAGAAGGCGTTCCCTCGTAGGGGGTCGGGGGTCATACTTCTCCGGAAAATTTGTAAAATTGGGGTTTTTGAAAGTAGCATTTCCAGCATTCTGTTTTATAATGTCGGCGTGTTATAATGTCTCATTTTGTTTCGATCTAGAAGGTTTGACCGAGCCTCCTGAACCCCTGAGATCGACTCCAGGGTTTGCACGAAGACTCGTTTTCAAACTGAGGCCCAAAGTAACTCGAAAGTGGCCTATTCGACCAGACTCGCTTAATCATCAGTAGGGTGAATCAAAAATGCCCCGAAGAAGCTTTTCAAGCTGTCCATATTGTAGCAACTCGTGTACGGAACACGAACAGAGATGGTGTCGTTTGCTCGAAGCAGAAACACTCCACCATGATATTTAGTGTTATATTTTTTCGTTTGGTTAATCACGCTTGCTACGCTTTCCATGACTTTGTCGTTGTTGATGTAAGTGTCATGAGCCATCTGATACGTTTCGCCGTCGTAATAAAACATTTGGCTGTATATGAAGTAATACCCCTGTCTTTTGATTTCCACGGTACCTGTGGACTTATGGTACAAGATGCTGCCAACCCTGTGACCCACTTTCCAGTTTGTGATGAGGTGGCTGTCTGAAACACAACCAGAAGTGAATCAGACACACTTACGGGCTGATTTAAACTGATACAAAGATCTAAAAGAGTTGAACAACTTAACTAGGCAAATTGAACTATTGCTCTTATAGCACAAACTTCAGCGTATTGTACGCCACAACATTTATGTGATGTTAAACTTGAAATTTCGTATGTACCCTGGGCAACGTATCTTTGTATCGTTATTATTACAGGTGTCGAGCCTAGACTGACAAAATGATAAATAAATTAAAATAGGAACCAGGCTATGAAACGACTTCAGTGATAAGCTAAAAGTGTTCTCTCCCGGTTTCCACATTTAGTGTTAAGAACCTGATGCCATTGATATCAAGACGATATCCCTGTAAGTTCATGTTTTCTCTTTCTTTTCATCACCTGTCTGTTTAGCAAGGTATGATATTGCAAGGAGAAAGTAGGTTTTGATGTTTTGATCACTCTTGGATCTAAGCAGGTGAGTCATACTTTCTCAGAACTTACGAGATTGTTTGTGGCCTTTTCCCACCAAGTGAACGCTTACGCTTATCTAAAACAAGGTAGAAACAAACAAAATTAGCAAGTTTCTTTACTAGCAACGGCCCATAACACAAGCGTCAGCAAAGGAACCTAATGTGCCGACTCGTTGTTTAAAGCTAGATGTGTTTATCGTTGCATTAAGGTTAACACAGAAACTACTGCGTGAAAAGAAATCCAATGTGGATTGCAGCACTTTAGGTAAAGCAATAAAGAACGAATGGTAATCCGAGAATGTTCATTGAGTCGAAGTTCAAAACAATTGCCAAAACTAGAACGTTAGAACTATACCATCATCAGACTTTAATAAGGCAAACGTGAACCAAGCCGACGTAGAAGGAAGGCAAGTCACCCGATTCTGAAGGTCACTGAAGTTGAAACTTCTGTTGCTAACACTCACCCTTTTGAAAGCTCCCTACACAGAGACGATCACACTCTCTTAACTATTAAACTTTCCATTAAGTAGCAAAAAGTTGTGCGATACTTACAAGTGCACCAGCTGGGCCAGGCGGTCCTGTAGAAAAACAAGTGTGTAAAAATGATTCAGAAAAATTTTGATAATAGGTAACGAAGCAATTAAAACCGTGGATAGAGTATGGATTGTGGTAGAAATGGCCGTAGCAAGTAGAAATATTTAGGCGCAAGAAGAAGAAATTAAGGAGGTGATGAAGAGCTGACGGTATGAAATTAGGATAGAAAAATTGCCCTTCTGATTTGATTTTCGATTTAATAGACTAAATTCTTTATAAGCGGGTTATTTACTAAAAAATTACTTTGACTTCGCATCTTACTACCATGTGAATGTAGGAGGGTAGAAAGACTAAATCACAAATCAAACCTGGCAGGCCTTGAGGTCCCGGAAGGCCCATACTTCCTTTCGATCCCATTTCGCCCTCGTCTCCCTTGACTCCCTGAAGGCCCTGGGGACCAACAGGGCCTCGTTTACCTAAAGAAAAAACACTTTGTTTTGAAATTCTTCTTAAAATTCTAAACTGCATAAAGAGATGGCACATACCATTGAAAATGTAAGCTCTCCCAAAATGCGTAAGAAAATCAGTAGAATGGTAAGGTTCATGATGAAAGTTTCTCACTGTAAAAAACCGCTGCTTTCGGAGGAGATGTAGGTTTACAATGGGAATGAAGGTTTACAATGTTAACTTCATTTCAAATCGGTCCTTCGTTCCATCTTGTTTAGTTTCCTTCTTAAAACCGATAATCATCGCCACTAAAATGATATAAAAACCTTGACAGCCTTGTCCCGCTGCGAACGTGTAGAGCATTGAAGTAGCAAAGAAACGCGTTTGGAATTGAAGTGAGTTTGGAGTGAAATTATATTTACATGAATTAATTATTTTATATATCTTTGCTCATGCTTCGAACGAAATCCTCCGAAATGAGAGAAGAAGGAAAAACGGACCTTCTCTTCCTTCGGCGCCACTCGGCCCAGTCTCACCGCGCAGTCCCTGCGGTCCAATTGGACCGGGAGGTCCTAGGTCGCCAGTAGTGCCCTGGTCTCCCTTTTCTCCTATAAAAGCGAATAACATGAAAAATTCAATAAGTCAGTTCTTTTCTATATTAGTATACAACACAAATGTAACAATTATCTTCTTTTAGGAAATAGGTTCGTTGTGTGAATAGTTCTAAATGTGTCGACTTAAGGTGGCCGAACACAGTTTTCAAGAGCCTATGCCTAATTCACCATTACTTTTTAGCCATTTATGCTTTGGCGCCCGTTTTTTTGCAAGAGTAAAGGTTAACCACAGAAGAGTTTATTCTCGCATTTTGGTTAAGGTGCGTGTTGTTACCATGGCAACGGGGCTAGGTAAAAGTTAGGCTTAAAAAACCGTTTTTGTTTATTAAAAAAAAATCCAGTCGTTAGATTTTTTTCTTCATTTGCCCACTACAAATTGACACTAAATCCTTTCTGTCGACACTATTTTAAACAAAATTTTGACATAGGCGATTTACGTAATTCGCCGTAAATCGTGTTCTGTATTATTAAAAATTCCCTATGTCAAATTTCGGATTTTTTGTGATAGATCATTCACGCGATTTCTGAACTAT
>Ga0126337_10003153_pt1 | contig 10714 bp, 7 predicted proteins | sample DipCmetagenome_FD_92527 | JGI IMG/M metagenome (GOLD analysis project Ga0126337, IMG submission 92527) | Coral microbial communities from La Bocana,Puerto Morelos, Mexico - Diploria C A metagenome | ecosystem: Host-associated > Invertebrates > Cnidaria > Coral | place: La Bocana,Puerto Morelos... | reverse complement strand
GTCGACCGCCATATTGAATGTTGCTACCAAATAATGTCACGTGAACAAAAACTTGTGCAGTGATTGGTTAATAGTTTGTTTTGGTCGAGGTTATCAAAACTGATAACGATCCCGGACTGGCTATAGCGACTATTTTTTTTTCATTTCACAGTGAAAAGTGACTTTTAGTCTGGGGCAGCAGTCAATTTGATACCAGAGGTTTCTTTTCTTAAACTACCGATAGTTATTGAATATTCTCTCTACTGTCCTCGATCTCTGAAGAATATTTTGTACACAATGGCCATTAGGCCATTTTCTCGACATTTTCCAATTGCCTTTAGCCTCTTTCTCAAAGCGAGTTTTGGTGCTATCAGATTCTCATGCAAATTAAATCATTTTCGTATGAATGATTGTGTATCAAGCCTCGCTTTGATAGAGAGGTTTATGGCAACTCGGGAATGGACCATTAGAATGACACCTGGAAGTGAGGCAGGTGAACCGAACGGCCGGGCGATAATGGGTGAAAGAAGGACGCTTTTGTTTGACATTTCCCGCCAAATCTTTTGCCGCCATATGCTTTGTAATCATTTAATAGTTTAATCAGTTTTATTCATATTATAGCTCTTATTACCTTGTATTTGAATCGTTATGTAATTAGCTTACAGTAATTACTTAGAAGGAATGTTTTTAAAATTCTGCAGATTTTGTAATATTTTGTAATATTGTTGTCATATTTAGAGGCCTCTAAGTTTATTAGCCTTGCTATTCCGAGGGTTTATCATGTGGGAGTCGTACATTCGACAATGCATTCCCTGACCAAGGAAAAAATGTTTTAACGTCTAATAGGCTGTTCACAAACACAGAGATACTATTTCGAGAAGTTTCAGTGACTACCACAAAAGCACGCGCAACGACGCGGTTATTTCTTAATCGTAAGCGAACAGATAAATGTGAATGAACCCGCAAACCAGAACTCGAAATAAATCGCGGTTAAACTTCCAAACTACCAAAGTATAATAGACCTTCTATTTCGAGCCACCCTCTCTAACTATATTTATATCTTTCTTTGGAGCAGTGAAAAAATTAAAGTTAAAAATTTCGAATGCTACATCCGAGAGCTATTTGAAGAACATTTCTGTGGTTGGCGTATATCGAGCGGCCATGGCGAGAAGTTCCAATCAGCTGAGAATGTTTGCCTCCTATAGATGTCTCGAACTTGCTTTGCTATTTAGTTTTTACTGAAATTAAGTATTAAGCAGTTTGAGGCCTTGAAAACTTTGGATACGTACAACTAGATGGTTTCTGGTTTCGTTGCGTCAGTTCAAGGGAAAGAAATCGTAGACAAAATTGTCGTGGCCAAGGTGAGAAATTCGCAGCGAATGAACGATCCTCTTTTGGATAATTCCAGAGAGTGTCCATCGCAACTATCCAGTGGGAAAATTTTCTGGAAACTGTTAACTGTGAAACAACAAACTGGTATACAAGATCTTGCAACGGTGCATTTAGTCTAAGTTTCATAGGTACAATATTGAACTCTTGAAATCTGTTGAGCGACTGTGTTTGCCGTGTGACATGTAAGGAGACGTGCTCGAATACAAATATTAGCATTTCCATAGATGGTAGCCCAGTGTAAAAGCGAACTATAACGCCAGTGTCAAAAAACATCCTTTTTCGGAGCTTGATATCTGCTTCTCTAGAACATTTAGTCAAATTCGATGGTTTGGCACTCGGCGTCCTTTTCAGTTTTTGGTTCGATTTCTTCACCTTCGGTAACAGCTATGGCCGAGAAGAAAAGACTCCCTCATTCCCTTTGTCTCGATTTCCCTCTTCTTCTGTCGAAGTATTTGGCTGACTGAAGTTGATTTGAGCAACAGGAAGAATGCATTCCACAAGTTTTCGACGTTCTCTGCCGCTTCAATTCGCGCTCTTGTTGCACCGCGCGCAAGTTCATATCACTTCTTTGCCCTTTCAGCTCTCTCTGCGTTCGCATCATGGCCTAATTTAGCGCGATAATTTTTCTTGGAAAGTTGCAATGTGGGAACCCAATCTACGTCGTGCTTATGCCAGTAAGGAGCTGGCTTACCAGAAACAAAATGCTTGCCATATACACGTTCGCTGTTAAACACGTCTTTCGATTCCGTGCCTCCGCGACTGATCGCTTTTATTTCAGTTTTTATTTTTCTCTACGCTCTGTGGTCAGTTCTTCCTCAAATTCTCCTTGTTGCAGATACCACTGAAGGTATTCGATAAAATCCAATCAGTTTATCTCAATGACTTCTACTTCCACAGCACAAATTAAAACTACGCAAAGAACTGATTTAAGCTTACGTTCTCACTGTGATCTCTCTATTGAGCGCGTTTGTTTGGGCACCAACATGGCGGATAGCAACCGTAGTCACGTGGGTGACAACCAAGAATAGTCATCGAGTAGCGAAATTCTTTCGTTTTATTCCCAAATAAATCTTTCTTCAACATGGATTTGCTAACTTTATTATTGCTTTTTCTGTCCGACTAGTTGTGTGATACTAAAACAATTAGACCTTTCGCCCTCAAGGGCCACGGGTCAATAGCCCATTCGGCTTCGCCTCGTGGGCTATTCAGTGTTAATTAGTCTGACTACAGGATGTCCAGAATTGGCTATCTCAGGCATTTTCCCCCGCACAATAATTTTAGGAGAGTTGGATTAAAATAGATGTAACGGTGTAAACACTACTTACTTTCTCGTTTATCTGGGCGTCCACATAAATTTAAAGCTACAGGGCCATAACCGCCGATACAGTAATGGATTGGATGGACTTCAAGTCAGGAGTCCGTGAATTCGGGCTACAATATTTGGCTTTTCGCGCAGTGTGAGTGGCCGTCCACTAACAAATATGAGGCCGGGGGCGAATTACGCTTAGGGGATCTGGGGAAATGCCCCCACCCTACCCCCACAGGATAAGTTTGAAAAATTGAATAGTCTGAATTTCAGCCGTTTCTTCCCTTTACCCCGAGGGGGGGGGGGGGGCGGGGCAAAAACCGGCGTAATCTAAATCAAAAAATTAAAAGGTTTAATTTCCACCCTTTTTTCCCTTTACCCCGGGGGGGGGGGGGGGGGCGGGAAGAAACGGCTGAAATTCAGACTAAAAATTGAAGAGTCTTAGGTTCATTTTCCGGTATTTTCAGCCCATGAATTGTATGGATCGATCAGACTCAACAATAATGTGCCGTTGTCTTTGCCTATATTCTGAAATAAATTTAAAGAAACTGAGGTAACCGTACTTAATGCATCAGGGGATCAGTTGTGTTGATACCTCTATGATGGATGGCATGTCTTTAATTCGATTTCAACGTTTCTTCATCGATCTTGGTAGTTATCTTAGCGCAAGTTGGAGACCGCTTAATGGTTCATGAGTTAGTACTTCATATGTGAATCTGATACTGGGCCCTCTTTTCTCGTTTACATCCGTGTACAACGGAACGGATTTCATCGAACGGAAATTCGTGTAACAAGCGCCCTTGCCAGAGGCGTAGCCTACCCCTGGTTACACGAGGTTCGTTTCGATGAAATCTTTTCGGTAACACCCGCATGTCAACGTAAAAACTGTGCCCAGTATTTACATATGAACTAACCAACGGTAAATAAAGTGAAATAAGGTGATGGTCAGATGGTTGTGTTCAAAAGTAATTTTGACTGCATATCAACAAGATCTCTGCTTCAATAATTTAGTTATATATTTTCTCCTGAAAAACTGTCCTTGGCCGAACGGCCACCTGGCTAACCAACGGATGGATGAGTGTGTGGAAGGGCGGTTAGGCTGGGTGTCTAGTTAGGTGGGAAAGGAAGAAACGAAGGGGCAAAGAGCATTTATTCTCTAAGCGCCATAAGGATTTACGAAGTCTTTTATCAATAAAATACCAGATATAGGCCTGAGTCGATCGGTCAGTCATGACGACAATAAAATGGACTGTCATATAAGAAGAGTACTAAGCTGTTTGTTTAATTACTCCTTTGCCCGAAATTTACGCAGCGCAAAGCTTTGTGTAATTAAAAGAATGATCTGCTGCGAATATTTTACAACTTTATTTTGAAATAGCAATGTTGCAAACCGATGAAAACTAGGGCGTTTGAGATCTCATTTCAACGTTTACAGTTGTAGGAAGCTACTTTTTTTAAATAACGAGTTCTCCGAAAGAAGGAAAAAATCCGAAAAGTAATCATCAAGAACGCTTTAAATTCAATACTATCAATCATTGTCGTGCAAATACAACAACGCCAAAATTAATACCACAGGATAAGAGAGAAGACATGTTTACCTTGACACAACAGAAAGACAGTTATTGATCTTTCCCAGGCTAGCTTTTATTTTAACACACACACTGATAAGCAAAATCAACCCCGTTTGAAGTATGGCTGAAAATTTATCTGTCATGCCAGAAATGAACATCAAACGAGGGAGGATAACAGTGGCCATTAAATTCAAAAGATGACAATTCTGTCTTTGACCATCAATAGCCCACATATCTTTTTATGACACTCGCAAACTACATCCTGACGAGTTTTATTAGCACATGCAAACCATCAGTTTTTGCTGTGGAGACCTCCGACAAAAGAAAACCGAAGGCTTTTTATGCTCGATTTTGAAAGCACTCTGCTAGAGACCATTATCAATATACATATTAAAGTGATCTTTAACAGGAAAGCCTTACGTTAATGACACTGATGCCGTTTTGATGTAGTTTGTACAAAATAGCGGCGAGCAATTTACGATAAATGGGCTCGTATGTCTGACACCTAGAAATAAGAAGATGCATTTAATATCTTGATTAATTTCTGCTATGTCGGAAGTAACGACGGGTTAAAACACACAAGTTAAGAAAAGCCGACTTCTCTGCTTGCTCAAGGATGTTTTTTTCCTTCTCAGTGACAACAATTCCTGACCAAAAAAAAAAAAAATTAATGACCTCACTGGCTTGAGTTATATGAAGTCAAAAAGATAGTTGCTGCACTCATTGATTTTATATGGCCTGTACTCTTAGTGGTCGTGGACCTCTATCGAAGGAGGACTATGGACTTTGATTGGCGCCAAACAATATGTTACCGCATGAGCCTCTCGAACTCAGAAACGCGCTCAGAAAGATAAGGAAATTAAAAGGAAACTTGATGTCGCAATGTTCGAATGTTCTGTTTCTAATTGTTATGCTCGAAATCAAAGCAGTAAAAATCCAAAAGAGGCAAACGTCATCGCGTACATTTTATTTGTAAAATCTAGATGTGTTTTTTTTTAATTGAAAGGAGTGTGTTAGTCTTAGAAGTAATCTTATCTAGATTAATGTTTTCTCATTAAAGTAGAGTGCAGCGAACTTGAAGGAGTTTTACACTGACATTGATGAACTGATTGGCAGTTTGCATGCAATACACCGAAAGTTAAAGCTTATTTATATTAATTCGGAGAAAACATTACAGGCTCTGCAAGCTTTAATTTTTCCAGAGCCTTAATTTTTATCTTGCAGGAACGACTTGGCGGCTTAACTAACACCTGTTTATGTGCCATTAAACTTGTTTATTCATCCTTTCTAATATTTCTCCTTCAAGACAAAATGGCCGCAATTCATCACGAAATTAACGATTTTTTAAGAGGAAATCTTTCACATTAATGCTGGCTACTTTTCATTGCAACTTGGCTTTTTGAGGCCAGCCGTACTCTCACAATCATAATATTTTAACTAGCTACTAGCTGTTATAAATTAACTGTCATTTCCCTATTTCTGCCTTTCACACAGACTCTAGCTGGGTAACATCCACATTAGACGTTAGTTAGCGAGGCGTAACATTTGAAGAAGTGTTCTTCTGAACTGCTGATTGCGCCAAATAACTATGCAAGGATTCACCGCCGAACTAGCAAAGAGTAGAGTGTAAATTCCCATCAGCCTGGTTATTTCTGCTTTTCCCATCAAATCCAGAACAACATCAGGCAAGAAACACAACAAGGTTGAGCCCACCAAGATGGCTGATGTGATGGCCGCGGCGTTCTCTTGTTCCATAGTAGCGGCTTGTTGATGGTAATTTGCCGTTCCTGACTGTTCCGCAATTTTTCTTCTCCTTCGCCTCCAGGACACCCACAGAATTTTGATGTAAGTCAAAACCAAGCATAGTATCATCAAAGCATGGAAATAGGCACTGGCAACTTTTCCTGGTTCTGTCGCGAACACAACACCAATAACTATGGACACGACCCAAGTCAACACTATGACTACCACAAGATCTTTTCTCGAGACGAGCAGAAGGTGATGAAAAGGTCGCGACAAAGCCTTCATTCTGTGATAAGTGATAGCTGTCAAGTTGGTGAAAACAGCATGAAGACCAATGAAGGCGACGATCTCGAATGCTGCGAGGTAGGTGCCACTTACCTCTTTGCTAAGGTAATAGACGTACATTGGCTGAGCTATCAGGCAGTTAGTTAGATCTGCGGCCGTAAGAGACACGATCATCAGATTCAGACCCTTTTGAAGCTCTACGTTTTGTAGAATCGCCATTATCACCAGAAAAGTCATACAAGTGCCAAAAACACTTAGAAAGACGTTAATAATGATAAGGAAAACAACCCTTGCTGATGCCATTTTAATAGAGATATGGAGATGCGCTGATCTTCGTGGCTGGTGTTGCGTTTAGAATTTTCTATCTAAGGTAGATGCTTATAACGACCTTAAACTCGTTTAAACTGGTCTCGGCCAATAGATGATCACGTGTAAGGTTACCTAGCACAACTGTTTATTAAATGTCCCCGAAAACATGACATTGTTTGCAACCGTATATCATACACTGACGTTTTCGCGTTAGAGCTACAAAGGGTTTCAGTTACTGCAAATGAAACTGAAAATGTTCGTATCTGAGGTCAATGATAAACTTGTCCTCGCATGTCTTGAACGCATGCAAGTCTTGAAAAACGTTTGTAATTTTACTGTTAATAGATAAGAGCCGCTATGATTTCGAGGAAGTGAAAGGGAAATCAAAGGCAGTGAAAATGTGGCCTGCCTGAGCTAAGGTGCTTTTACTTGAAAGTGAGAGGAGGCCCCTATGCTGTTGTAGTCGGAATGGTTAGTGCATTGCAGGTCCCTTAAATCTCACAGTGACTCTGATCTTGATGGCACACTTTCCCCACGCTCTTTTAACTCTAGAAGTAAGTTTGCCAATTGTAACTCTAGTGATAACCTATTTAAAAGTTTCTCTGCATTAGTCCGAAAACATAAAGATATATTTAAACGGATATCAAATGGAATGAGATAACCCAGTTAATAATAATATAGTAGTTCGTATAGCATGATCGTCCGGGTCAGGATAGTTCTGAAAAGAACTGTTGTTGGTGACTGAGGGGAAGTCATCTTCAGAGTCAAGTGAATAGTGTTTGTCAGGCGATGTTGTTATAAGTCTGGTTCGTTGAAACTGATTGGCCATGATGATCACACTATACGAACTACTGATACAGTAACTCCTGGGTTCAAACCATTTACTATATTACAAAGTAATGATATCTTTGTTCAGATTCTCAGAAATCCCTCCAAAGTACTCAACTAAGGGACCCTTTATTTTTGCCTGTGGGGGCTGATTTGGGAAGCACCATTTAAAAATCGCATGACCCCCTTAGCTTAATGGTGATAATTTTCTCGGATGACAGCCTTCCTACCTCAAAAAAAAAAAAAATTAATAAACACTATTAAGATTCTAACTCTTCACCCTTGTTGTGCTCACTATGAAGGCAATATTTGCAATCCCTATACTACACAAATCAAAAGAAAGAGAAGACAATTTCGGAACTCTTAGTTATTGTTCGCCATGAGCGTGTGGAATTTGGCCTATCATTGGCATCTTCCTATCCGAATTGATGAATGCCAGAATGACCTCCCCTGAGTCATCTTCTCCCCCAGAGTCAATGGCATCACTGTCATACTCATCATTGTCACTTTCATCCGTTTCACTGCTGTCAACACTTGCCCTGTTGTTATTTTGTGTCAATGTCCTGGCCGATTTTAAGTATTGTTTGGGCAGCTCTCAGAGGACTCCTTCGCTGCAAGCATGGATGTCTTATCAATACCTTTACTTTCTCAACTTATTGTGTTTTTTTTTTTAAATGCTGCTTCAGCCCGTGGTAGTTCATGTACTTGATAATTTCTAGAACACGTAGCATTTTAAGCTTGGCTACATCTTCGCACAACGCAGTCCAAGGATAATCCTCATATGATTTTTCTTTTGCGTCCCTACTTTCCTTTTCTTTTCTTTTTTCTTCTGCCCTCCTTTTCCTTTTAAATTCAAGCACTTCAAAATGCTGAAGATAATCCACCACCAACAATAATTTGACAATAAACTTATCTGCAACTAGAGTAATGCTCTCTGGGTCAGATAAAACCAGCCTACCACATCCATGCTCTTTTGTCTCTTGTACCCTTGGCTACCAGTCATCGGGATCACGCCCTTCTTTTTGGGTCTTCTGGTAGGAGAGTTAGTGGTATTCCGGAAGGCAGGAATAGTCAGGAACTGGTTTAGGCCTCTTTCAATGGGTAGTCCAGTCAAATAACAAGTCTAGTTATTTAACCTTTTCTTGACAAGACAACTTTAGAAACTCCCAGTAGGTCTCCCCCTCCTCATGATCATACCCCTCATTCATAAACTTCTATTAAAAATCTTTCGAAAGTAACAGCGGCCTGGAACAGGGTCTTTCCTTGCTCTCGCATTGTGATTCTGAACCAAGTACGAGATGTTGCTATTTAGACAAGATATATATATAGCACAGCTGTTCGAAGGGAATTCTTTCACCACTGCTTTGGGAAGCAGAATCACCATAAACCTTAATCAGGAAGTCAGAGACTATGTGTACACCTTCATGTACCCCGAGGAGTACACTCTGACTAAAAGCATCACTGCTTCTTTCAGCATTGGTTAAAGAGACTCCCACAGCAGCACAAGCGTCGAAGAAGGATTCGACGACAGTGAAGATGTAGATGATTGCCGGCCGGAAAGTTGCATTCAAAATTCATTTTTTGTTTCAAGGTCAAAGTCCAAACGATTTTTTAAAGCAGAAGGGCAGTTTGTAATAAAATTGTACGTTTATTATGCATGCAGAATGATTTATTGTGTATGCGCTCTATTGTTTTTGAAGACAATAGAAACTCCCGAAGGTATTGAATATATACAGTAATAATTACTACTTACTGTATGGATAAAAAAAGGACTTCATTGCGCACTTTTACGCGCTGTCTTTTCGCTGATTGTCTTCTTCCCCTACCTCCATTCCTCTCTGTTTTTCTCCTCCATATTACCCAGGCTCCTAGCGCCTTTTTTATCTTTTTGTTTCCTTGTACCCGTTATCTTTCGCGTACCTCTCGCTTACTAGTCTCTCTTCTACACCACTACACTACGAGGATCAGAGACTTGCCTCTCGAAAGCGCACGTTTAATTATTTTACTTGACTTGTTACTTCCAAAACATTTAGATTACAATTTACATGCTCATCTGTTTAAAGCATGTTTCGCGCCGCACGAAAACATGCATTGGGTCCCTAGTGAGTTTGTTTGTTCTTCGTGGCGTTGACTTAAAAGTGACCTAGAGTAGGGTAGAGGTACAAAAGCAGGCTCACGGTTACGTTAAGGCCCTTTTGACCGCTCTGTCTTCGTTATCTTCTCCTCGATCGTCAAATGCGCTACCTCTTAAGTGGAAGATGTCTTTCACTGTTTGTCCTCGTCCTGTGCCAGTAGATATGTCTTCCTTTACTCCATAAAATGGTACAGTCGTTACTAATATAACGAACATCGAACCTGTCTACTTTTTCTATACGTGAGCTAGAGAACGATTAACGCAGCGAACTCAAGGAATTTCATCGCTAGATGACTGTTCGTGATCCCTTAGCGTTGAGAGAAACCAAATAAAACGCTGCAAACGAAAGCGGAACGGTCGAAGTCGCCGCTTTTCTCAAGTAACTGCAGGGGACAAGTACGGGACCAATCGACCGAGGCAAGGAAATGGTTCATTGCGTCGATTTTCTCGGTTAAATTTACAGAATCAAAATAATCGATGACCTAACAACATTTTAGAGCTAACCGCAAGCAGCCTTTACTTAGGCCTAAAACACTATTTTTAAAGCATAGGCCTAAATTGCTATTATTTGAAGCAGTTTTAGCTCTGTTCGCAATCAAAAGTACGGTAAATGCGTCCAAAAATTATTTTTCGTTTCCGTTTTCCGTAATTTAACCCTAAAATTAAATGTGAAAATTTTTCAAGTCTAAAAGTAATCGTTTCGTATTTCCAGATTTTAGAGATAAAATTCGAGAAAAAATTAGTGTCGAAGATTTTCTAGTATGCCAAAGCTCGAAAATTTCCTCAACCACAAAGTCAATATTTCTGAACAAAGACCAACAGGTTTGCATTTTTACTCAGGTTCATTTAATTGTGCGTCAAAATCTGAATAAAATTGCTTTCTATTGCTGCGTGCATTTTGCGGTAGATAGGTCGTTATAAAAGCGTTCAACACTTAAACAATTTGCACAAAAATAGCCCTTTTTACAGTTCTCGGCGCCATATTGGAATAGTAACCGCACAAACACGACAACGAGTTTTGTCCTCGTTGTCGTGTTTGCGCGGTTAGTATCACCCAACTAGTGGACTAATGCAAATCCTGCATTTTGATTGGCTACGCTACTAGGGGACTATTAGCAATAGTCATCGAGTAGCGAAATTCCTTCGTTTTATTCCCCCAAAAAACCT